>Ga0247825_10000348_pt1 | contig 29053 bp, 24 predicted proteins | sample 13C_Vanillin_Day_FD_194413 | JGI IMG/M metagenome (GOLD analysis project Ga0247825, IMG submission 194413) | Soil microbial communities from agricultural site in Penn Yan, New York, United States - 13C_Vanillin_Day48 | ecosystem: Environmental > Terrestrial > Soil > Agricultural land | place... | reverse complement strand
GTCGAAGGGGCTGCGCGTCTTCCCAGCGCCGATGAAACCCTGCCCCCTGTACCGTCCCTGGTCCGCCTTATCATCCCTGCCCTGCAAATCGACGCGCCCATCGTCGCCATGGCGACAAGGTCCGACGGCACGATGCAGGCGCCGCGCAGCCCCTTCGACGTCGCGTGGTACAGCTTCTCAGCCATTCCGGGTGACGGGGGCAACGTCGTGCTCGCCGGTCACACAGATTATGTGAACCACGGTCCCGCGATCTTCGCCTCGTTGCCCTTCATTCGGAGTGGGGACCAGATTCAAGTGCTATTACCGGACGCAACCATGGCAACGTACATCGTTTCGTCCGCGGAGACCTACGACGCAGCCACAGCGCCAGTTGCGGCGATCACGGGCCCGACCGACGCTGAGGTAGTTACCCTGATCACCACTGCCATCCCCGGCGACGCCACGAAGCGCCTCGTCGTACGCGGCGACCGCGTCATTGAGGGCGCTTTAACGCGTTAGACGGCCCTGAGCAATCGTCAGAACATGCCGTTGTCGTGAGCCATGGTCTCCGGAATCGTCTGTAGCACATCCCAGTGCTCGACAATCTTGCCTGCCTCATCGAAGCGGAAGATGTCGATGCCCGCGTATTCGTGGTCGCCGGGCCACTCCTGGTAGCAATGCAGGACAACCAGGTCTCCTTCGGCGATTACGCGCCGAAACTCGACGCGCTTCCCCGGGTACTCCCGCGCCATCCGTTCGAAATACTCGATAAACGCATCCTTGCCGTCCGCGACGTGTGGGTTGTGCTGGCGGTATTCGGCTCCCACGAAGCGCTCAATCGCCTCACGTGGCTTGCTCTGATTGAACATCAGGTCGTAGAACTCGACCGCTGAGCGCTTCATTTCCTCGAGCGAAGCCATACTTCCGTCAGACCAGCCGGAACTTCGGTAGCGTGATTTCGTCTGTTACGGGCACGAACGCGACCTCGACTGGTAGCCCGATCGCCACGCGGTCGTCGCCCTCGACGAGGTTGCTGGTGAACAACGGTCCCTCTTCCAGTTGCACCAGGATGGCCGTGTGCGGTGTCAGGCCTTCGAGGGCGTTGTGCACAGCCTGGTGCGAGACCTCGTAGCTGTAGATTGTGCCCTTGCCGCTGAGACGCACCCACTCGAGGTCGTATGAACCGCACTCGGGACAGGTGGGGCGTGGCGGGTGTCGCATCGTGCCGCACTTCGTGCAGCGCTGGGCGCGCAACTCGCCGGCCTTGCAGTAGTCCCAGAAGGCCTGCGTCTCTTCGTTTGGAATCGGCAGCGGTAGCGTCGCCATCTAGGGCTCCCTCGTGAGAATGAGGGCGCCGGTGCCGACCCCTGTATCCACGAACGACACGTCGACGTCCTTAACCTGCGACGTCGATTCGCCACGCACCTGGCGCACGCCTTCGATCAGCTGGTTCATGCCCTGCATATACGCCTCCGACAGGTGACCGCCCGACGTGTTCACAGGCAAGGAGCCGTTGGGCCACGAAATCTCGCCGGCCTCGACGAACTCACCGCCGGCGCCGCGTTTGACGAAGCCGTAGTCCTCCAGCGCGAAAATTACGTACGGGCAGAAGTGGTCGTAGATCTGCACCACATCGACATCCGAGGGCGACATGCCGGCCATCTTGAACAGCCGCGGCCCGGTGGAAGTCGCACCCGTGTCGCCGTAATGGCGGTTCTTGCTGTAGCCGTTCATCGTCGCGGCTCGCACGTACGCAGGCGGCTTCTTCAGCGTCCTCGCCCGCTCAGCCGACACCAGCACGAGGGCCCCTGCGCCGTCGTTCTCGAGGCAGCAATCGAACAGGTGCAGCGGCTCCACCACCCAACGCGAGTTCTGGTGGTCCTCCAGCGTCAAGAGCGTCTCGTAGAAGAAGGCGCGCGGGTTGCGGTTGGCGTGCTGCCGGATCGCGACGGCCGTCGCGCCGAACTGCAAGCTGGTAACGCCGGTCTCGTACATGCGGCGGCGCGTCATCATCGCCAGGCCGTGCTGCGGCACGAGCACACCGAAGGGCTCCGTGAACTGACTCGCTCCTGCGCCACCACGTCCCGTCACCTCACCGCGACCATATCGGCGTCCCGACCGCCCGTTCATGCCGCGATAGATGACGATGCACTCCGCCAGTCCCGACGCAATCGCCGCCGACGCCGTGGCTACGAGGCCCGCGCCAACGTTGCCCGCCTGAGTGATGTCGCCAAAAAACGCCAGTTCCTTGATCCCGAGGCTGGCGGCTACATCCGCCTCAGCCGACGTGTCGACCTGCCACCGCATGAGGCCATCGACATCCTGCGCCGTCAGCCCTGCGTCATTCAGAGCTGCCTGAATCGCCTGCAGCGACAGCGTCAGCTCGCTTCGCCCCGAATTGCGCGAGTAGTCGGTCTCGCCCACGCCGGCGATGGCGACCTTTCCTCGAAGTCCTTCACTCATGATGTGTCCCAGTCTGTTAATACCTGAATCGTGTAGGCCTCGCTAATATACTGCCAAGACTCGACTATCGCCCGGAGATTCGACTCATGGCTTCAGCTTTCACCGGTGTCCGCGTCCTCGATTTCACCCAGAACCAGCAGGGTCCCTCGTGTACCGTCCTCCTCGCAGATATGGGCGCAGAGGTCATCAAGGTCGAGCCGCCCGGCGGCGAGCCGGGGCGTAGCAGCGGCCTCGGCCCCGACGGCTACAGCGCCTACTTCGAGGCCCACAACCGCGGCAAGAAGTCGATCGTCCTCAACATGCGCACCGGCGAAGCCAAGGACATCGTGCGCAAGCTCATCCCCAGCGTCGACGTCGTCGTCCAGAACTACCGGCCGGGCGTCATGGAACGCTGGGGCCTCGGCTACGACCACCTGGTGAAGATCAAGCCGGACATCATCCTCGCCTCTGCCTCAGCCTGGGGTCGCGAAGGCCCGTGGGCGAACCGACCCGGCTACGACCACGTCGCTCAGGCCCTCAGCGGCGTCATGTCGGAGCAGGGCGGAGGGCCGACCGAGGAGCCGCACGCCATTTTCGGCGGCTTCTCCGATCAGCTCGGCGGCCTCACCCTCGCGTTCGGCATCGCCAGCGCCCTCTTCGTGCGCGCGACCACGGGCAAGGGCCAGCACGTCGATACGTCGCTGATCGGCAGCCTCACGTCGCTCCAGGCGATGCCCCTCGGCCGTTTCCTGCGTACCGGGAAGCAGCCCGGCTTCGAGTACCGCCGTTCGGCCACCTACACCCACTACAAGTGCGCCGACGGCGGCTACATGGCCATCGCCGCGAACACGCACGACATGTGGGAGCGCTTCTGCGACGCCGCCGCGCCGGAGCTGAAGCACGACCCCCGCTTCGAGTCCCCCTTCGACCGCGCCGACAACAAGATGGTCCTCGTCGGCGTCCTCGAAGACCTCTTCAAGACGAAGACGGTCGACGAGTGGGGCGACCTCCTATACGCCGCTGACGTCCCTCACGCGCCCGTCCTCACCTACGCGGGCCTCGCCGAGCACCCGCAGTTCGCCGCCAACCACTACATCGAAGACATCGACCACGCCGTCCTCGGCAAGATGCGCGTCCACGGCCCGCCGGTGCACATGTCGCTGACCCCGCCCCAAATCCAGGGTGGCGGTCCGCAGTTGGCCCAACACAACGAAGAGGTGCTGCTGGAGCTGGGGTACGGGTGGGAGGAGATCGAAGCGCTTAACCGCGCCGGGGTCACGACGATGGTGGAGGGCGCTGAGAAGTAGGCGGCCTGAGCCTACAGACATAGAAACACTTGCCTTCACGCCTGAGTTTGATCAAAGGTTCAGCTACTGCCTGCGAACCGCAGAAAATAAAAGGCGGTGGAGGATCAGTAACAAGAATGTTGCGACTTTTTTTGATCGGGATGCTCACCTTGCTGGCATTCGCACTCGCTCAGCCTGCCGCGGCGAAGGCGCCGGACATCACCAGCGATACCGACGTCATCTCGCTGGGCTTCAAGCGCGGCCCTGACGGCCGCCTCGTCCAGGGACTCCAGATCATCCACCGCCGACAGGGCTTCGGTAAGCCGCCGGGCGCTCCCGGCGGTGGCGGTGGCGGCGATACCAGCAATTGCTACGCCTTTCTGGCGAACGGCGCTAAGTGGAGGAACACCGAAGACTGGGTCGTTAACCCTACTAACCTGGAAGGACTGGACGAGGATGCGGTCTCCGATGCGATTGAGAATGCTATCACCGCTTGGGAGGGCGCAAACACAGGTCCGAATGTGTTCGGTACCGGTTCTATCGACGAGACGCTGAAGCTAAACCTGTCGAGCATGAACAACGTCAACGAAGTCGCCTTTGGTAACTATTCGACTGCCAACGTCATCGCCGTGACGAATGTCTGGGGTTATTTCAGCGGCCCGGCCTCCAAACGCGAACTCGTCGAATGGGACATGATGATCGACACCGACTTCGCATGGTCGACCACGGGCGCTGCCGGGACTATGGACCTCCTCAACATCGTCACCCATGAGGTTGGGCATGCAATGGGCCTCGGCCACCCCAGTGACACCTGCATCAACGAAACGATGTACCGCTACGCTTCAGAAACCGAAACCAAGAAGCGGACGCTGGAGGATGGAGACAAGGCCGGAATCAACGCCCTCTACTAGCTCGCCTAGCACCAACGACGAAGGAGCCGGATTCATCAAATCCGGCTCCTTTCTTCACTCCAACCCGCCTTCGGCCTTGTACTGGCGGCCTAGCTCTGCGTAGTGCTCTGCTGTGCGCCGGAAGCGCTCTTCCTGCTCCGCTGAGACGTCGCCGCGCTCTTTCGCCGGGACACCGAGCATAATCGCCTTCGCGCGTACCTTCGTGTTGTCGACGAGCACCGCGCCCGCTCCGATGACGGCCCCATCTTCGATCTCGCAGCCGTTCGACACCGTCGCGCCATTGGCGATCGTCACGTTGTTGCCCACGATGTCGGCGTGACAGAGGACGTTGTGGCCCATGACGACGTTGTCACCGATCTGGGCGCCCTTGCCGTCGGCGTGGATCGTGCTGTTGTCCTGGATGCACGTGCCACGGCCGATGACAATCCTCGACTCGCCCCGGATTACAGCGCCGGGCCACACACTGCTCCCAGCGCCAATCTCGACGTCGCCGACAACATACGCGGCCTCGCTCACGAAGGCCTCAGGGTGAATCTTGGGCGTCTTGCCCCCAAAAGAACGAATCATGCGTTTAGGTCGCTTTCTACTGCTCAAGGTTGGACTGGGTGAAATCGTAGCGTTCGTAGGGGCGGTTCGCGAACCGCCCCTACGTGCGTACGTTTGCTCTATGCACTCTGCCCTATGCACTACCCCGGCAGCACCATCTCACCCTTCACGTGCTGGTTGATCGGCGCAACCGTGCGGTCTTCCTCCACCAGCGTCAGCCGGTCGATCTCTGCGAGGTCCTCAGGCGTGAACTTGATCTCGAGCGCCTTCACGTTCGCTTCGACGTGCTCCGGGCGGTCGGCGCCGGCGATGACGGTGGACATCATTGGGCGCGACAGCAGCCAGGCGATCGACATTGGGCTGAGGTCCCAGCCGCGTTGCTTCGCAAAGCCCGCGAGGCGCTCCTGCACGGTCCAGTTACGCGGGGTGGCATAGGCGTTGTACGACGGCCGGATGGCGCCGCGAGAGCCGGGCGCCGGTGCCCTATCGCGGGAGTAGTCGCCGCCCAGGAGCCCTCCGGCCAGCGGGAAGTACGGGATCATGCCGAGGCCGTACTTCTGGCAGAACGGTTCCATGCGCTTCTCGATGTCGCGGTACAGCAAGTTGTAGAAGTCCTGGCAGGCCACGAACTCCGTCAGGTTGTGCGTCCGCGCCACCCACTGCGCCTCCGCCACCTCCCACTCGAAGAAGTTCGACGCGCCGATGTACCGCACCTTGCCGGCGCGCACGAGGTCGTCCAGCGCCCGCATCGTCTCTTCGATCGGCGTGCTGCGGTCCGGCGTGTGTACCTGGTAGACGTCGATGTAGTCCGTCTGTAGACGTCGCAGCGAGGCTTCGCACGCCTCCATGATGTGCTTGCGTGACGCCCCGCCATCGTTAGGCCCCGGCCCAGCGCGGTTGCCGAACTTCGTCGCCACGATGACGCCGTCGCGGCGCCCCTTCAACGCCGCCCCGAGGTACTCCTCAGACCGGCCGCCGAAGTACGTGTTTGCGGTGTCGAAGTACGTGATACCGGCCTCGATCGCCGTGTCGACGATACGCTTCGCCCCGTCGATGTCGACCTCGTTGCCAAAGGGGTTGCATCCAAGACCAACGGCCGAAATCTTCAGGCCGGACTTGCCAAGCTGACGAAACTCCATGTCTTCCTCCGTTCTATGCGTCGGGAGAATAGCAAACCGCACCGGCTCCCGCGCGGCTGATGCTGAAAGGTCCGCAGGTAGGGGCGCATGGCCATGCGCCCCTACGCCTGGGGTAAGCTCCCACGCATGAAAGTCTCCCTCCGCGTCTCGCCCTTCGCGCCCATCCCCGAGACGGTCGTCTTCACGCAGAAGGTCGAGGCGGCCGGCTTCGATGGCGTGGGTTTCCTCGACTCGCAGATGATCGACCGTGAGTTGTTCGTTGTCATGGGCGCCGCAGCGGCTGCGACATTGCGCATCAGGCTGATCAGCGCCGTGACGAACCCCCTGACACGTCACGTGTCCGTGATCGCCTCCTCGGCCGCGAGCATCGACGACATCGCGCCCGGACGGGTCGAAGTCTGGATCGGTCGCGGTTTCAGCGCCGTGAACATGGCCGGCATGCGCGACGCGACGACGCAGCAGTTGCACGACGGCATCACCCAGCTTCGAGGCCTCATCGCCGGCGAGTGGGACGCCATACCCAGCGTGCACAGCCGCATGCGCATCGGCGGCCGCAACATCCCCGTCTACCTCGCAGCCCAGGGCCCTCGCACGATCCGCCTTGCCGGCGAAGTGGCGGACGGCCTGCTCCTCGCTGGCACCTTCGACCCGGCGCACTGGCAACGTGCCCGCGATCTCATCGCTGAAGGCGCTGCGTCCGCCGGCCGGAGCGCCGATGTCGGCCTCTGCGTCAGCCTTCTCACCTGCATCCGTCTTACGCGCGAGCAGGCAATCCATGAATCGGGACCGCTGCTCGTCCTGCGCCTGGACGAACCGGAATGGCTGGCCTCGCAGGGCATCGACACACACGGCGCCGTCGTCCCCCAGGCCCTGCGCGAGATGTACCCCGACGCCATGCACGCCGACGACCCCGAGCGCGCCCTCACGATCTGCGAAGAAGTGCCCTACGACCTACGCTCCCGAATCGCCGACGCCGTAGGCCTCATCGGCGGCCCGGATGACGTAATCGAACGCCTGCGCATCGCCGCCGGTCACGGCATCGACCACATCTACATGCGCACCGTAGACACCCTCAGCTTCCCCGAAGCCGAGGTAGAGGCGTACGCGAGGTCGATTGGAGCAGCCGTAAGAACGATGTAGGGGTCCAGCATGCTGGACCCCACTTCGATGTGTGTTCGGGCTTTCGCTCAGGCGCGTTGCGGCACCGGCGCTTCGAAGCGCTCCCGCGCTTCCTTCGTCGCCTCCCACCAGTCGACGTTGCGCGGCAGGATTGCCTGGCCAAAGCGCTGGCGATAGGCCTCCGGCGTGTCGACGCCAGGCGGCGTGATGCCCTGGTCTCGCAGCGCCCTTGCGGCGGCAAGGTAGCGACGGCGGGTGCGGATAATCATCTGATCTGTCGTGCCGAGGTGTTCGTTCGTACGGTCCATGATCGGGCCCATCGTTTCCGTCATCGCCATGTCCTGCTGACGGATGCCGGCGATACCGGTGTAGCTATCGCCCCGCTTCTGGGCCTCGCGGTCGATCTGGAAGTCGTTCGCCAAGTTCTGCTCGATGCGGAAGCGCTCGTGCCAGCCAGTGCCGTTCGGGATGTATTCCCGGCCGAGATTGCTCTGCGCTGCGACTTGCGGAGCGCGCTTGCCGACGCCCCACTCCAGCGTGTTGTAGTCGTCCATCGGCACGTAAGCCAGGAAACGCGGGTCCTCGCCGAGGACGCTGGCTCCCGGCGGCATCGCGAAGAAGGGGAAAAGCAGGTGGCCGATACGCCAGTAGTAGGTGTCTTCTTCAGCCTCGCGGTACATGCCGTACGACGTGCCGTGGTCGGTTTCACGCACGCTGAACTTGCCGTGCAGCGACTTCGCCGTGTAGTAAGCGAACGTACCCGGCTCGGCGGTGCGCTGGCGGTTCGGGGAGCTGTGCAGGAAGGCCGCGTGGATGGTGTCCAGCTCACCCTCGATGCCCTGCATCCAGTTGTTGGGCCTGTGCAGCACCGAAATTGTGTAGTCCTCGATCATGTTGCCTTCGAGGTCAGGTAGCGACGGCGGCACCTCGCGCGGCCCCATGTAGGTCCACACGATGCCGTTACGCTCCTGGGTCGGATAGGCCTTCGCGCGAACCTTGTTCTTGAAGTTGCTCTCGGCGGGCTCCGATGGCATGTCGACGCATGCGCCCGTCACGTCGAACTTCCAGCCGTGGTAGACGCAGCGCAGACCTTCCTCTTCGTTGCGCCCGAAGAACAACGAGGCGCCACGGTGCGGGCAGGCGTTCTGGATCAGGCCAACCGCGCCGGAGGTCGTGCGGAAGCCGATCAGCTCCTCGCCCAGCAGCTTCACGCGCAGCGGCGGACAGTCCGGCGCCGGCAATTCGTCCGCCCGGATCGCCGGTATCCAGTACTGCCGGAACATATCGCCCATCGTCGTCCCCGGCCCCACCCGCGTCAGAGTCTCGTTGTCTTCCTGGCTCAGCATCGATTCCGCTCCTCAGATCAGAAGGCTTCGTAGTCAATCGTTCGTGTCTCCTCTCCTCGGAAGGAGAGAGGGTGAGGTCTAGACCACCGGCGCTTCGACGGCGATCGGCTCCTGTCGGTGCGCCGCGTAGTCGCGCTGCCAGAACCCAACCATCTCCGGCTCGTCTGTCACGAGGTCGACCGGCCGGACACGGAACAGCGTCTCGTCGTTCAGAATCGGGTGCTCGATGCCGTTCTCGAGGTCTTGGGCGACCCTCAACAGCAACCGGCGCATGTAGATCACAGCCTTGTCGGACGTGCCGAGGTGCTCCTTGCTGCGGTCGTAAATCGGCCCCATTGTCTCGGTGACCATTGCGTCCTGGATGCGGTTGCCCTTGAGGCCGGTGTAGTTGAAGGTCTTCTGCATCTCGCGGTCGATCTGGTAGTCGTTCTCGGCGTTGGCAATCTGACGCCACGTACCCGGGATCAACTCGACGTACTCGTTGCCGGCGGACCCGGCCGCGGCGCGGAAGCCAGACGGTGACACCGTCATCCAGATGCAGTGCGTGTCATCCGCGGGCGTGACGAAGATGCCACTGCCGTCCCACGTCGCGCTCGGGATCTCCGTGAACGTAGGCAGGACGAAGGGCGTCAGGCGCCAGTAGTACTTGCCTTCCTGGTTGTTGTGGGTGTTGCGACGGCCGCCGTAGATAAAGCCGAAGTCCGTCTCGTGCACCTGCAGCATCGGGCCTTCGTCCGGGTTGATGCCGCGGTTCATGCCCACGGTCTTGAAGGTGCGGTGCAGGAAGCCGATGTGCGCCGTGTCGATGTTGCCCTCGAGGCTCTGGGTGTAGTTGCTTTCTTGTATCCACTTGTACACCTTGAGCTCCGGATGCTCCTTCGTCATCCATTCGTACTGGGGCAATTCGGGCTTCTTGTCCGCAGGCCCCATGTAGATCCAGATGATGCCGCCGTGCTCAGCGCCGGGATAAGCGGCGACGCGCACCTTGCTCTTGAAGTTCGACTCCGCCGGTTCAGACGGCATGTCGACGCACTCGCCGGTGACGTCAAATTTCCAGCCGTGGTAGACGCAGCGCAGGCCGTCCTCTTCGTTGCGCCCGAAAAAGAGCGAAGCGCCGCGGTGCGGACACGCCTGCTTGAAGAACCCTACCCGGCCGCTGGTGTCGCGGAAGGCAACCAACTGCTCGCCCAGGATGGTCACGCGTACCGGCGCACAGTCCGGCTCCGGAAGCTCGGACGGCACCATTACCGGCTGCCAGAAGCGCCGGAACAACTTGCCCATCGGCGTATCGGGCCCGGTCTGCGTAAGAAGGTCGTTGTCCTGCGTGCTCAGCATGGGGAGGTCCTCCTGGAGGGTCTTGCTGATTCGGGAACCCGGCACTAATCCGGAACCCATCATCTATTCGTTCGGCCCATCTTAACGTATACGGCAGGGTTAGAGAACAACGCTGGAGCTAGAAATCGGCGTTCGACGTGCATTTTTCGTAAACCCGCACCTCCTGCAGCGGAGTCACGATAGACGCCGGTACCATGGATGTATGACTGCTCGCACCGAAGAAGAAGTCATGCTCGCGGGCGAGATGTACCTCGCGATGGATCCCGCCCTCGTAGCCGCTCGGCAAAGCGCCAAACGACTTTGCGCCGACTTCAACCATCACGCTGGCGAAGCCCACATCGAGAGCTCGATCCTGGAAGAGCTCTTCGGCTACCCAACCGATGCTTATTTCGAGCCGCCATTCTTCTGCGACTACGGCAAGTACATCCGGCTCGGTCACCGCGTGTACGCCAACCACAACCTTGTGATCCTCGACTGCAACTGGGTGACCATCGGCGACGACGTGATGATGGGCCCCAACGTCGTCATCAGCGCCGCCACTCATCCCGTCGACCCCACAGAGCGCATCTCCGGCCGAGAACTGGCCTTCCCGATCACCATCGGCAACCGTGTCTGGATCGGGGCCAGCGTGACAATCCTTCCCGGCGTGGAGATCGGCGACAACACGACGATCGGCGCAGGTAGCGTGGTCAACCGGTCGATCCCGGCGAACGTGGTGGCAGCGGGCAATCCTTGCCGCGTCCTGCGTCACCTCGAAGCGCCCTGATTAATCTGCCGGCAGCACCCTCAGGATGCCCGTCATGCCGTACGCCTCATGCCCCGGCAGGTGGCAGATGAAGACGTAGTCGCCCGGCGCGTCGAACTTCACGGTCGTCGTGCGACTCTGCAGGGCGGGAATCGTCACTTCGGTTGGCACCGCGTCGTGGTAGGGCTCGGTGCCGGTGCGATGACGCTCGTGGATTGCCTCAGAGCCGACGATCCACTCGTGCGCGATCGGGTCATCGTTGCGCAGGCGGAGCGTGATGGGCTGGCCGGCGGTCGCGGTCACGACCGCCGGCTCGAAGCGCGAGAACCTTATCGCCACAGTCGTCACGTCTTCCGACTGCCCCGACCTTGCGAACATGAACGCGGAGGCGAAAGCGGCCAGGAACGCCGCGACCATTACGGCCCGTTTCACGACGGGATCTTCCGATAGCTCACGAGCGCCACCATCACCGCCCACAAGGCCGCGACGCTAAGGCCAATCGCCAGCCAGTCCCAGTTCCGTCCTGCCCACGAGCCATCCGCGGGCTGAATGGCCGCCGAGGGCATCAGCAGCCCGGCATCCACCCACGACGGCTGGTCACGGCCGCTGGCATCGACTGCGAGGTCGAACTTGAGGTCACCCGCGGTCGTGTCGATGCCGATGCGCGTCACCCAGGCCGACTGCGGCACCCACGCCATGCCGTCGTCGGACCGCAGGTCGTCGAGCAGGCGCTTGTTGGCAGCCCGGCTGTAGTCGATGCTCAGGCCTCGAGAGCCCTCCGGCAGGATCGCCGGCACGCCGTCTGTCATCAGGAAGACGTCCGCGTTTACGGCATCGTCGGCCTGCTTGCCGAGGCCGAGGATGCGCAGGGGCACCCACGGGTTGTCCGTCGGGATCGTCAGGTGGACGGGCGTGCCGTCGCCGAGGGCCTGTCCGCGTTCCAGAGCGGCATCACCATCGAACACGGCCGCGAGGAAGATCGGGCTGCGTTGGGCGTAGAAGTCGAGCACCTCGGGCGCGTCGGGCGAAAGCCGGAAGCCGTGCTCCTCAGCCCACGCCGCCACCGATGCCGCACCGCCGCGCAGCACCGTGATATCGAGCGCGTCGATGCGCTTTTCGATCAGTACTTCGGCCTTCTCGGCAGCGGGCGCTCCGGCCGAGTCGGCCGACCGTGCTGAGAAAGCCAGTTGCGGTCGCGTCTCGAGGTCGAGACGCTGCAGTGTCCACCCGCCGCCGCGCTGCACGTCGGTGGGGATGCCAGGCAGTGGCACGAGCGTGCCGAACTCGCCGCCGCCGCCCGCGAACTCGAACGACGTGACGTAGTGCTCGACGCCGTCGTGGTACGCGGCGAGCGTCGTCGTGCGCCCCAGGTTCACTGCCCCGTTGGAGCCAATGAGCCCTGCGCACGCATCCACGGCCCGAGGCGCTGCCCCAAACACGATGCCGAATGCCAGGAGCGCTGCAAGAACCTTGATCATGACGTTCCTCCCAATCCACCAGGTGCGATTGGCACACAGACGAACAAGGAGGAAGTTTTGTTCCCGCTACCTGGAGGTCACCTGGATCTCAAGAGAGTTAGCCAGACGTAGACCCTCGCAGTGGTCGGTATCGATGTCATACCGGTTGGTGGCAGCGTTAACGCCGGCTTCGGTGAAGTAGAGTCGCAGCGAAACCAAGTTCGCTCAAGATTGCCTGATCACACCGCGACTGGAAGCGCTTCCTCCGCACCTTCGTCCATGACAATTGCCGAGGCTCCGGCCGCCAGGAGGACCCAACCCAGAAACACCAGCAGAGCGAAATCGCCGAGGTTGTCATATTCCTCGGAAAACTCCTGCAACACTGCACTCACGAGAATCAGAATCGCGAAGGGGAAGGCCAGCCAGCCGATCCAGGTCTTAACCCACCCCGTCATTACGATGGCCGCACCCGCCGAAGCGATCAGAGCGGCCGCCGGAAATCCGGTAAACACACTGGCCTCATCACCCAGGTCGCGAAACAGTAGGAATGACAAGGTTACTTCGCGACCCTGGTCGACACTTGGGTCACATCCGCAGTGCGCGAGTACCAGTGGTGCGACAACCCCGATTGAGAAAAATACGGCGGTGGCGGCGGCAGTTAAGAGCACCGCGAAGGCGAACGGCGTACTTCTCTCATCCCGCGACCAAGCCTGTGCAGCAAGCGACGCGAAGAAGAACAGAAATCCGAGGCCTCCGATGCCGGAAAGCACGGCTTGCCATTCCAGGTCTCTGTGATGCGTCAGGTAATAGGCAAACTGCGCCGGGCCGCTAGCATCGTCCGGTGGACCCTGATCGATCAGAAACGCGATGAAGACGAGAACAACGAACGTGACTCCTGCAACTGCCGTGAACCACCGCATGTGACCGCTATCGAGTCCGAATCGAGTCATCACGGAGCCTCCTCTTGAAGTGCGTCATCTTGGCACTCCCGGCGCCGCCACACAATGGGATGCGGGGATGCGCTAATATCCCCGCGTCTTCACGGCTCGACCATCTAGAAGGCTCTTACATTGAAGCTTGGCATCAACCTCCCTTACCGCAACGCGGACGGCAGCGGCCTCACCGCACAGCAGATCATGGCGCGCGCAAAGCTCCTCGAAGACATCGGCTACGACGGCATCTGGATGGGCGAGACCATCGCCCGCATGGACTGGGCAAGCGTCGACTCCCTGGCCTGGCTGGTGCCAGCTGCGGCCGCCACGACGCGCGTGGAGATTGGCACGTGCGTCCTTCAGGTGCCTCTACGCTCACCGGTCGAGCTGGCCCAGCGCCTGTCCACCATGCAGGCGCTCTGCAACGGGCGCTTCGTGGCCGGCCTCGGCTCTGGCTCGACGCCGAAGGACTTCGAGGCGGTCGGTGTGCCCTTCGACGAGCGTTTCCGCCTCCTGCGCGTGAGCGTCCCGATCATCCAGCGCTACCTCAACGGTGAGACCGTCGATGGTCACACCATCGCCCCTTGGCCCAACGTCCGCGCCAAGGTGCCGCTCGTCATCGGCGCCTGGGGCAATGGCGGCTGGGTGAAGCGCGCCGCGGCAGAGTACGACGGGTGGATGGCCTCCGGCTTCAGCGGCCTCGCCCACCTCGAGGAAGGCGCCCGCATCTACCGCGAGTCCGGCGGTACCGGTCGCATGATCGTGTCCACCGTCAACGTGAACCTGCGCGCCGAAGCTGAGGACCTCGGCCCCACTGACCGCTTCACCCTCAACTGCCCGCCCGCCGTAGCGCGTGAGCGCCTGGAGCAGCTACAAGACTGGGGCTTCGACTCCGTCATCGTCACGCGCCTCAACTACGCCCACGAAGATTGGCCCGAAGAAGACCTGCGCGAGCTGGCAGAACTGTGGCCGAGGTGATGGGCGTATGGGCATAGCGGGCATATGGGCATAGGCTTCAACCCGTCCTAGACTCTATGCCCATACGCCCATTAGCCCATATGCCCGTACCGGAGGTACGCCATGATCAAAGTCGCCGCACCCGCCCTCAAGAACCCCGAACGCCGCACCCTCGCCGAGTTCCACAACTACTGGGCCGAGTCGCACGGCCCGCTGTTCTCCAACACGCGGCATCTTCGTCGTTATGTCCAGCACCTAACCCTGCCCGAGGCATACGGCAGCGACCCCAACCCCGGCTTCGACGGCGTGTCCATCTTCTGGTTCGACGACCTCGACACTGCCCTCAACCCGCCGCCCCACCCGCACGCCGACCGTCTGCGACAGATGGTGCGTGAGGACGACGCCCAGCTGTTCGATCGCCTGCCCGGCTGGCCGCTGCACCACAAACGCGCGTCCGTGTCGGCGAACGAAATCGTCATTAAGGACGGCGCCACGACGCCGGACATGGTGAAGGTGATCACCTTTGCCTCCCGCCTGCCCGGCCTCACGCTGGACGAGTTCTTCGACCACTGGCAGCACGTCCACGGCCCCATGGCGGCCGCCGTCCCTCACGTCCGCCGCTACACCCAGAACCACGCGATCAAAGAGGCCTACGGCAAGCGCGACATCACCCACGATGGCTGGGCGGAGATCTGGTTCGACTCCCTCGAAGCCATGCACCAGTGCTACGCGACGCCCGAGTGGCAGGCCCTGCGCGACGACGGTAAGACGCTGTTTACCCAACCGATGGGTGTCGGCGTCGCGCGCGAGCTAGTCCAGAAGGAGATCGGCTCCGAGGCCCGCCAATGGGGCGCCTTCGAGATGACCGAAGACGCCATCCGCGACAAGCTCAAAGAGCAGGGCTACCTCGACCTCGCGTCAGACCCCAATGCTCCAGCCCAGATAAAGAACGCCGATGCGAACCACGCCCTCGCCGTCTGGACCTGGGAGCACATCGTCACCATCGACGACTCTAAGATTGAGGCACGACCTAACCGCTAGCAGGAGACACCATGGCCCGATTGACAGCCTTACGCGAACGCGAAGCTCTCCCCGAAGAGCACCGCCACATCCACGACTACCTGGTGAAGACACGCGGCTACGTCAGCCCCGGCTTCGGCGCCATCCTGAACAAGCCGGAGACTGCGTACCTCATTGCCCAGCTGGGTACCCACATCCGCTTCGAGAATGAGCTGCCCGACAACGTGCGTGAGCTGACAGCCCTCGTCGCCTCCGCTGAGCTGGACGGCGTCTACGAGCAAGGCCTGCACACCCGGGACGCCCACGAGAAGGGTGTCGCGCAGTCCGTGATCGACGCCGTCAACGCGAAGTCAGACGATGTCCCTGGCGCCACAGACGCGGAGGCGATCGCCGTGCGCTGTGCGCGTGAACTGACGCGCACGCACGAGCTTCCTGATGAGGGCTTCGAGCTTGCCCGCAAGCAGTTCGGTGACAGCGGAGTCGTTGAACTGATCGCGACCGTCGGCTACTACAGCATGCTGGCGTACGTCCACAACGCCCTGCATGTGGGGCGCTAGAAAGATCGGTCATGGCTGATCAGAAGCTCGGACCCCTCGTCCTCGCAGGCTCTGGCGAGTACACCCCGGCGATGGACATCGTCGACCAGTACTTGCTCAAGCACGCGGACGGCCGTCCCGTCATCCTCATTGCCACTTCCTGCGCAATGGAGGGCGAGGACGTGATGATGAAGTGGGAGCAGATGGGCGTCGAGCACTTCGAGCGCCTCGGCGTCGACGCCACGCCGGTGCGGATCAAGGACCGCGACGACGCCAACGTGCAGGCAAACTACGAGGCCATCGCCAACGCCGGCTTCGTCTGGTTCTCAGGCGGCAGCCCCGTCTATCTCGCCCAAACCTTCCACGAGACGAAGGCGTGGGAGGCTCTCGAAGCCGCCAACCGGCGCGGCGCCGTCGTCGCGGGCGCTAGCGGCGGCCTCGGAGTATTGAACGCGGACGTGCCCAGCCTGGCAAACGACCAGATGCCCGGCGTCACCGCCCTCGGCCTCGCCGCCCCGGTGCGCGCCCTCGCCCACTTCGACCGCGCCGAGCAGCGCCGCCCCGAGTTCGTCCAGCGCGTGATCGACAACCTGCTACCCGGCCAGGTGGCGGTCGGCGTCGACGAGGACACGACGGTGGTTTGGACCGAGGGCGCGTGGCGCGTCATGGGCCACAAGCGTGCTGTCCTCTTCAAGGGCAACGAGCGCGAGATCTACCGCCACGGCGACATCATCCCGGACCTGCCGCGGCCCCATCGCGAAGACGAAGACTAGGCCCTAAGCTACCCCGACTCGAACACGCGCCCGATTGTGACGATGACAATGCCCAGCACCGTGATCATGCCGAACTCGGCGATCACCGGTCCGCGCAGGTCGTCGTTCAGGTGGTGCTGCACCAGTCCTGAGGTCAGGTAGAAGACGAGGAGCAGGAAGACGCCGGCGAGGTAGCTCTCCAGGGGCAGGAAGTAGAGCGCCCATCGCGCCTGCGCCACGATGATGCCGATCGCCGCCGAGAAGACCAGGGCCCGCACCGGGTCCGCCTCCGACTCGCGAAGCACCTCGACCGAGAGCAGCAGGCTAATCAGGCCTACGGTCAAGGCGGCGGGCACGAGGGCAACGTCGAACGAGTAGACGACGGCGTAGAAGGCGAAGGCGGTGAAAAACGTCCCCAGGTTGAGCACGAAGCGCGCCCCAGCGTAGGCACGACCATAGGGATCGACGGAGATGTACTCGGCGTAGAGCATCGCCCCCATCATCGCCGAGGCGATGACGATCCCCGGCAGTGCCCAGTAGCCCGTTAACGCATCCTCGAGAAACAGGCCGGCGCCCAGCGACATCAGTGTCGGCAGAAACAGCAGCGGCGCCGTCCACGCGATGTCCTCTTCGAGGACGGCGCGCGGATGCGTGCGCAGGATGCCGTCCGTGCCCAGTGCAACTAGCGCCGTCACGATCATCAGGATCCACGGCTTTGTCGGCTCCACCGCCAGGAACAGACCTAGCCCAATCGCATAGACGACGACCAGCAACGGGATGCGCGAAGAGGCAAACGGCGATGGCCCGGCCGCGAATGGTGGCGCCTGGAGTGATTCCTCAGCCTGCATAGGTGCCGCTATCTTCTCGTTGTTCTCGATGGTGATTGACCTGCGCCTGGAACGGCCGCGGGGACCGGCGCCGAGGCATCTGGACTACGGCCCTCGGGCCTCGCCGATTGTACCCAGCGTAACGAAGTCGGGGCAAGGTTTGAGCAGCTTCGGCGTGGAGCTAATCCGCCGGCCGACCTGCGTCTTCCGGCTTGAACATCACCACCGCCAGCGGCGGTAGCGTGAGCATCAGGCTCCAGCGGTGTCCCTGGTACTGCACCGGTGAGGCGTCCACCCCGCCGTAGTTGCCGATGCCGCCACCGCCGTATGCCTCCGCGTCGCTGTTGAGGATCTCCTGCCAGCGGCCCGGCATTGGTGCACCGACGCGGTAGTTGTAGCGCGGCACCGGCGTGAAGTTACAGGCCATGAGCACCACGTCGTTCTCGTCGCGGCCCTTGCGCAGCCAGGTCAGTACGCTGCGCTCCCCGTCGTTGGCATCGATCCACTGGAAGCCGAACGGGTCGGCGTCGCCTTCGTGTAGGGCCGGTAGCTTCTGGTACAGCTCATTGAGGTCGCCGACGAGTGTCTGCAGACCCCTGTGGGTGTCGTACTGGGTGAGGTGCCACTCCAGGCTCTCGTCGTGGTTCCACTCTGCCCACTGACCGAACTCGTCGCCCATGAACAGCATCTTCTTGCCCGGCTGACCGGTCATGTAGGAGTACAGCAGGCGCAGATTGGCGAACTTCTGCCAGTCGTCTCCCGGCATCTTGCCGATCATCGAGCCCTTGCCGTGTACCACCTCGTCGTGCGAGAGGGGCATGACGAAGTTTTCGTTGTAGGCGTAAAGCTGCCGGAACGTGATCTCGCCCTGGTGGTGGCGGCGGTGGATCGGCTCGCGTTGCATGTACTGCAGCGTGTCGTGCATCCAGCCCATGTCCCACTTCAGCGAGAAACCGAGGCCGCCGATGTACGTGGGCTTCGAGACCATCGGCCAGGCCGTCGATTCCTCGGCAATCATGAGCACGCCCTCGAACTCGCGGTGCGTGTCCTCATTGAGACGTCGCAGGAAGTCGATCGCCTCGAGGTTCTCGCGGCCACCGTACTGGTTCGGCATCCACTCGCCGGCCTTGCGCGAGTAGTCGAGGTAGAGCATCGAGGCGACAGCATCGACCCGGATGCCGTCGACGTGGTACTTGTCCAGCCAGAAGCAGGCGCTGCTCAGGAGGAAGCTACGCACCTCGTTGCGGCCGTAGTTGAAGATCAGGCTGCCCCAGTCGGGGTGGAAGCCCTTCTCGCGGAACGAGTGCTCGTAAAGGTGAGAGCCGTCGAAGTAGCCAAGGCCGTGCTCGTCTGCGGGGAAGTGCGACGGTACCCAGTCCAGGATGACGCCGATGCCCTGCTGGTGCAGGTAGTCGATCAAATACATAAGGTCCTGGGGCGTGCCGAACCGGCTGGTCGCCGCGAAGTACCCGGTCGTCTGATAGCCCCACGAGCCTGCAAAGGGGTGCTCCATCAGGGGCAGGAACTCGACGTGCGTGAAGCCGAGGCGCTTGAGGTACTCGGCGAGGGGCTTTGCCATCTCACGGTACGTCAGGGACCGGTCGCCCTCCTCCGGCACGTGACGCCACGAACCGAAGTGCATCTCGTAGATCGCGGCCGGCTTGTCGAGGGCCTGGCGCTGCGGACGAGATGCCATCCATTCAGCGTCGCCCCACTCGTAGTCGAGGCTCCAGACCTTCGAGGCTGTCTTCGGCGGCATCTCTGCGAACACGGCGTACGGGTCGGCCTTGTCGACGGTGTAGCCGTCGTGGCGCGAGACGATGTGGTACTTGTAGGTGTCGCCGTGCACCATGCCCGAGATGAAGCCTTCCCAGATACCCGACGATGCGCGCGCCGACAGACGGTTCGCGCCCTTGCTCCAGCCGTTGAAGTCGCCCACCAGCGACACATCAGTGGCGTCCGGCGCCCACACGGCGAAGGCAACGCCGCTGCGGCCATCCACGTTCGTCAAATGCGACCCGAGGTGGTCGTAGAGGCGCAGGTGGGTGCCCTCGTTGAACAGGTAGATGTCGTCGTTGGTGAGCAGAGAGACCTGCTGATCGTTCATGGATCAGCCTCCTATTCCTGATTGCGATGCAGGAGCGGTTGCTCCGATGCCGCGAAGCCGGCGCACGGCTTCCAACGCTTCGGTTAGAGTCGTCACAGAATCGAATTCCTCAAGAGAATGAGCGGCACGATTCGTCCAGTTCGGATACTGCTCCGTTGCCGTACCCGGGATGTTCTGTGCCTGCGTCTCGCCCCAGGCGTCTTCGACGCCAATCATGACGTACTCGGCGTCCGTCTCCGCAAGCAACGTGAGTGCGCCACGGAACACCTCTGTCACGTCCGGCGAATCGGCGACGAGGCCTCGGGCTTGCAGGTGAGCCAGCAACGCCGACTTCAGCCCGGCCCGCGCTTCGATTTCCTGCTGTACCCGATCGGGAGGAAGCAAACCCAGCCGCCCCCGGTCGAGCAGGTCCTCGTCCGTCCAGTACGCGGCGAACGGCGGCAGGTCGTGCGTCGCGAAGGCTGCTACGTCTGAGGGTTCCGGCCGCTTCATCGGCGCGTCGGGATCGGCCGTCAAGTTGAACATCTGCACGTACATGCCGGCGATGCCGTGCTCGCGCAGGCCATCGTTCACCTCGGGTGGCACCAACCCCAGGTTCTCGCCGACGATCACCGATTCGTACCGGTGGGACTCAAGGCAGAGGATGGCGTACAGCTCGTCGAAGTGCTGGCGGACGAACACGCCGTCGCGGCCGCTTGCGCCCTCGGGTATCCAGAACATACGGTGCAGCCCGATCGCGTGGTCGACTCGCAGCATGCCTGCGACGCCGAGGTGGTGTCGCAGATAGGCGATGAGGTAGTCGTACCCGGCGCGGCGCGCCACCGACGGATTCAGGGGCTCGAAGCCCCAGTTCTGCCCGTCCGGCGCCAACAAGTCCGGCGGCGCTCCGACAGCGATACGCTGTGCGAACTGATTCTGGCAACGCCAGGCATCGTAGCCGGCCGGATGCACGCCGACAGGCAGGTCGAGGTACAAGCGCACGCTGTTTGCGCGCGACGTCTCCGCGAGCGCCTGCATCTGTGTGGCAGCGCGCCACTCGGCGAAAGCGTGGTAGGCGGCAACCTGACCGTCGAAATCGGACGGTAGCAGGGTCCCCTTGCGTTGCTCTTCGGGCCACTCGCGCCAGTTTGGGCCCAAGCGCTCAATCGCCGCCCTGAACGCGGCGTAGTCGCCGACGATCGGCTTCGAGTCCAGGAAGCGCGAAAGCTCCGGGTTGTCCTGCTCGGCGGCTGTCTGCAGCTCAAGCGCGTGGCGCTTCAGGCCCATGATCGCCCGGTACGGCACCTCCTGGAAACTCGTCAAAAGCCGGGCTTTGGCTGCTGTGTCTGCTTCGATCGGCGGCACACCTGATCCTGGAACCGGCGCCTCCGTGCCGACGTACACCTCGTTCCAGAACAGGCGGCTGACCGGTGCGTATGGGCTGTGGTCGTAAGGGCGATCGAGGAAGGTCGCGAGCAACGGCAGCGTCCCGACAAAGTTCGCGCCTTGCTTCGCGGCCCACTCCACCAGTTCAGTCATGTCGGTGTAGTCACCGATGCCCCAACTACGCTCTGTGTGCAGCGCGTAGAGAGGCAGGAAGACGCCCCAAGCGTGCTCCTTGGGTCCCTGATAGGCGCGTCGGGGCGCCGCGATGATCAGTGAGTCCATCCGGTTACCCAGCACGTCCATCGCAAGCCGGTGGTAGCCCAGCGGCAAGCGTCCCTCGATAGTTATGTCGAGTCCAGCGCACTGCACCCCACCCGTTTCGTACACCTCGGCGGTCGGCAGTTCTTCCAGGGCAACCCGCCACTCACGCGTCTCACCGTCTTCGAAGCCGATCGCGCATGTGGCGACCGCGTCGGCGTCGACCGCAGGCAGGCGCACACGTATGGGCGGGGCTAGGCCGTCCCACGCGACGATCACGGGCTCGATGTGCCACTGCCACGCCTCGCGCTGGTATGCCTCTAGAGCGCCCGGGATATCCCATGCGTCGCGAATGACGCCCATCGCACGGAGGACCGCAACGATCGAGTCCGTGGGCGCCTCGATCAGCCGCCCCGACAGGTCGTGGTAGGCGGTCTGGACGTTGTGGGCGGTGGCGAGGTGGCGAAGGAGGGCCAGCTCGTCCTGCTGGCCCCAGGTCACGACTCGACCTGCAACAGTTCCATGATTCCCATCAGCGGCACGATCAACCAGTCCGGGCGATTGTTCATCTCGTAGCCAAGCTCGTAAACGGCCTTCTCGAGCATAAACACGCCGAGCAGCAGGTCCAGCTCCTCTCGGTCTGCCTTTAGGAATGATGACTTCGATGCTTCGTCGAGGTAGGCGTGGAGGAAGATGCCGCTTACCCACGCCTGCCAGTACCGGCCCCAGGCCGCCGCGCGCTCCGGCGCCTCCTCCGGCAGGCCGCGCTGGGCGCGTTCCCTCAGTGCCATCTGCACCGCGTAGCCGAACGACCGCAGCATGCCCGCCACATCGCGCAGCGGCGACCGGCGCAAACGGCGTTCGTTCAGGGACCGCGCCGGCTCCCCCTCGAAGTCCGTGATCACGAAGTCGGAGCCCGTGTAGAGCACCTGCCCCAGGTGGAAGTCCCCGTGGGTCCGGATCCGCATCGAGTTCAGGGGCCGGTTCACGATGCTCCGGAAGCGTTGGAGCACCTCGTCTTCCAGCCTGATTACGGTGGCAGCCTGCGCGGGCGCAGGATCCTCGGCCTTGAGCTTCTCCGCAAGCATCGCGAAGTTGTTCGCGGTCAGATTGCGCATGGACTGGTATAGCGACCGCTGGTAGAAGGGCGTATAGGCCTCGGGCGTGAAGCCCGATACCTCGTCGCCGGTTGCCAGCGTGGTGTGCATCTGGGCCGCGCGCCGTCCCAGCATCCGCGCCGACTCCACATATGCGCCGACCGTCTCCAAGACCAGCTCGGGAATCTCCTCCTCCGTGAGGCGCAGCAGGCTCGGGGCTGAGAGCGGCGGTGGTGACACATCCATGTTCAGCGCCGACGTGCGGTCGTAGAAGTCGCGCAGGGAGTCGAGCGTGAGTTGCCACGCATCGCTTTCCTTCTGCACGAACTCGTGCAGGATGGCCAGCGTGATCGGTTCCCGGCGTCCTCGCTGGTACTCCAGCGCCCCAGCGACCCTCGGCGCGTGCGCGAAACCTTGCTCCGTCAGGTACCGGCCGATCTCGTAGTCCGGGTTGATGCCCGGCTCGACCCGCCGAAACAGCTTCATCATCAACTTGTCGCCGTAGTTCACCGAGGTGTTCGATTGCTCCGCGCGCAGGATGCTCGGCCGCAGCTTCTCGCCGCGTGTGATCGCCCGCAAGGCGGCGGTGCGTGTGCCCGCGAGCTCGCCGAGTTCGGCTTTCGTGTGCACGCCTCGCTGCATCATGCGCAAGATCGTGTCGCCAAAGCTCTCGTCGAAGGTGGCATCGAAGAGCACGCCTTCATCGGCGCCGCTCTTGCTCTGCAGGCGCAGGAACACGGCGTCGGGGTACTGGCTGAGCCGCTGGTAGGCGGCGTCGCCGCTCTCGTGCGTCAGCGGCAGCACGTAGGTCTCCGCCGCGCCCTCGCTGTACTGCACGTTGATGAGGTTCAGGTACGCGGATGTTGTCCCGTTGCGAAGGGGAATCGTTTCTTCGATGCTCGCCGAGCGGATGCGACGCCCCTTGCCCGCGAACCAGCGCCGCGTGCTCAGGAACCGGGGCAGGTGGTTAGAGAAGACGGCGTTCCCGTCCTCGGAGAACAGGTCGCGCCAGTTCTTCGTCGGCAAGGTCAGGGCGGGCGTCTCAGCGCCGTCGCTGCTCCACGGCGATATCGCCGTTGAAACGCGCTGCGGTTCCAACGAGAACCAGTAGAAGCTGTGCGGCCCCAGCGTCAGGAAGTAAGGCTGGTCGCCCACCGGCGGCAGTTCGACGCGGCCAAACATCTCGACCAGTGACATGCCCCGGAACTCCGACAGGTCCAGCGTAACGCCCTGGACGAACCGCGACAGGTTGGCGATGATGAGGATACGCTCGTCTTCGAAGCGGCGGATGAACGCCAGCACCTTGCGGTTCTCGGGCTGCAGAAACTCCAGCGTGCCCCTGCCGAACGCCTTATAGCGCTTGCGCAGGGCGATCAGCCGTCGGGTCCACCACAGCAACGAATGCTGGTTCTCGCTTTGCGCTTCGACGTTGACCGTTTCGTAGTTGTACTCCGGGTCGATGATCACCGGCAGGAACAGCTTCTGCGGGTTGGCGCGAGAGAATCCTGCGTTGCGGTCGGCGCTCCATTGCATCGGCGTGCGTACGCCATTGCGGTCACCGAGGTAGACGTTGTCGCCCATGCCGATCTCGTCGCCGTAGTAGAGGACCGGCGTGCCGGGCATCGAGAACAGGAGCCCGTTCATCAGCTCGATTCGCCGGCGGTGGTTGCCCAGCAGCGGCGCCAGCCGCCGGCGAATGCCCAGGTTGATGCGCATGCTGTGGTCCACTGCGTAGACGCGGTTCATGTAGTCCCGCTCTTCGTCCGTGACCATCTCCAGGGTCAGCTCATCGTGGTTGCGCAGGAACACCGCCCACTGGCAGTTCTCCGGGATCGCCGGGGTCTGGCGGACGATGTCGACGATTGGATAGCGATCCTCCATGTGGATCGACATGAACAGCCTCGGCATCAGGGGGAAGTGGAACGCCATCTGACACAGGTCGCCGTCGCCGAAGTACGCGACCGCGTCCTCCGGCCACTGGTTGGCCTCGGCGAGCAACACACGGCCCTCGAAGTTGGCGTCGATGTGGGCGCGAAGCTCTCGCAGGAACTGGTAGGTCTCCGGCAGATTCTCGTTGCTGGTGCCCTTGCGCTCGTACAGGTACGGCACAGCGTCCAGCCGCAGCCCATCGACGCCCATGTCGAGCCAGAACTCCATCGCCCGAAAGATCGCTTCTTTGACTCGTGGGTTGTCGAAGTTCAGGTCGGGCTGATGGCGATAGAAGCGGTGCCAGTAGTAGGCGTTGGCGACAGGGTCCCACGTCCAGTTCGAGGTCTCGAAGTCCTTGAAGATGATCCGTGTCTCTTTGTAGAGGTCGGGCGAGTCGCTCCAGACGTAGAAATCACGCTGAGGGCTGCCCGGCGCCGCACGCCGAGCCCGCTGGAACCAGGCGTGCTGGTCGGAGGTGTGGTTGCACACGAGTTCCGTGATCACCTTGAGGCCGCGACGGTGAGCCTCGCGGATGAAGGTGCGCACGTCGCGCAGGGAGCCGTAGCTCTCATGTACATCGGTGTAGTCGGCGATGTCGTAGCCGTCGTCGAGCAGCGGACTGGGGTAGAACGGCAGGAGCCAGATGACTGTGACGCCGAGGTCCTTGAGGTAGTCGAGCTTCTGGCTCAGCCCCGCGAAGTCTCCGATGCCATCTCCGTTGCTATCGAAAAAGGCACGGACGTGCAGCTCATAGATGATCGCGTCTTTGTACCAGTGGGCTTCGCTCTCGCGGGCGGCTTCCTGGTCAGGGCCTAGCACGGACTGGGTCACTGTGAACTCTCCGCCTGCCCGCCAGCAGGCCTCTCTATAGATTCTAGCCTCATGACGTGCCCCGGCAGGACGTGAGGGTTAAGTTCTACGTAATTCCACTCGCTCAGCCACCTGTAGCGCGCCCCGTCGATCAGGTCGAGCAGGTCCGCCGGCTGACCCGGCTCCAGGCCCCACTCCATCCGGGGAATGCGCACGTTGCCGGCCTGCGTGTTGTATGGATCGAGGTTCACGACGCAGACGACCCGGTTCGAACCGTTCTGGCTGACCTTCGAGTACGCCAGCAGGTTATCGTTCGACACGTCGAGCAGGCTGAAGCCGTCGTTTCGCTGCAGCGCCGGGTTCTCCCGTCGCGCCTGGTTCACGCGCGCGATCACGTCGCGCAGGCTGTGCGGCGCATCGAGGTCCCAATACCGCACCTCGTACTTTTCCGAGTCCAGATACTCTTCGCTCCCTGGCTCGCGTGGCGTGTTGACGCACAGCTCAAACGCGGGGCCGTAGATGCCGAAGTTGCTGCTCAGCGTCGCCGCCAGCAGAAGTCTGATGAAGAACGCCGGCCGCCCGCCTTGCTGCAGGTACTCATGGAGGATGTCCGGCGTGTTCGGCCAGAAGTTGGGCCGGAAGTACTCGCGCACGTCCGTCTGCGTCAGCTCCGTCATGTACTGCGTGAATTCGTATTTGCTCGTGCGCCATGTGAAGTAGGTGTACGACTGCGAGAATCCCAGCTTCGCCAGGCGGTACATGGTGCGCGGCCGTGTGAACGCCTCGGCCAGGAAGAGCACGTCCGGGTGGTCCTTCTGCAAGGAGGCGATCAGCCACTGCCAGAACGCGAACGCCTTCGTGTGCGGGTTGTCGACCCGGAAGATGCGCACACCCTGCGCGACCCAGTGGCGCACAACGCGGTCGACCTCAGCCCACAGCGCCGGCCAGTCTTCCGTCTCGAAGTCGACGGGATAGATGTCCTCGTAGCGCTTCGGCGGGTTCTCGGCGTAGCGGATGCTGCCGTCGGGCCGGTGCTTGAACCAGGCTGAATGTTCCTTCACCCACGGATGGTCAGGTGAGCACTGCAGCGCCAGGTCCAGCGCGACCTCGATGCCCTCCTGGCTCGCAGCAGCGACGAGCGCCCGGAAGTCTTCGAGGGTCCCCAGGTCCGGGTTGATGGCGTCGTGACCACCGTCTTCGTTCCCGATTGCCCACGGGCTGCCCGGCGCACCGTCCTCGCCCGCCGGGTTGTTGTTGCGTCCCTTGCGGTGGGTGTGGCCGATGGGATGGATCGGCGGCAGATAAAGGACATCGAAGCCAAGCTCGGCGATGTAGGGCAGGCGTTCGATGGTTGTGCGAAAGTTCCCGGGCTTTTCAGCGGTGCTGGAGGTCGAGCGCGGGAAGAGCTCGTACCAGCTGCTGAAGCGCGCCCGCTCCCGGTCGACCCAGATGCGCTGGCCAACATCGCGCACAGTCATCGGCTCTCGCGCCTCGTACTTGCGCATCCGCGCCGCCAGCGGCGCCTCGAAGGCCATCTCGCTACGGACGGCCTGCGGCCAGTCCTTCGACAGCCCTTCGGCGCGTCGGAGCAGCCATTTCGCGTCTGAGTTGGGCGCGTTAGCGGACGCCTTGGCGACCAGCTCGGCGCCCACAAGCAGTTCCTGCGCCACATCCTGGTGGGCATCGACACGCTTGCGCAGGTCTCTTACCCAGGTACCGAAGCGGTCGACCCAAGCCTCGATCTTGTAGACGTAGGGCTTCTGCTCTTCGACGGTGAACTCGGCCTGCCAGCGGTCGTTGCCCAGCAGGCGCATTGGCGTTTCGTGCCACGACCGCTCGCTCTCGAGGCGGTGGAACAGGCTGACACCTAGCTCATCGTGGCCGTCGGCGAATACATCCGCCTCGACTACCACGACGTCCCCGACCGTACGCTTAACGGCATACAGCCCACCGTCGACCTCTGGGCGGACGTTTTCGATGGCTACGCGCGAGCGGTCGATGTTCTTCGGCGCGATCGGCATATATCTAATGTCTTCATACTAGGGGACGTATTCAATCCGAGTAAGCCCGATGCCCCCAGCGCATCAACGGCATGTACAAGTAGTAGTCACAGTAACAAGTCACAGGTAACAAGTAACAAGAGGGCCGGACGCAGTTTCATCCCCGTCGGAACCCCTAGTTACCTGTGACTTGTTACTTGTTACTGTGACTCTCCTTCCCTACCGTCCTGTGAAGTTCGGCGGGCGCTTCTCCCTGAAGGCCCGGGGGCCCTCGAGCGCGTCATCGGTAGAGGTCGCGATCGTCTGCATGTACTGCGCCATGCGTAGCGCCGTGTCCAGGTCGGTGTTCTGCGACTGATACGCGAGCTGCTTGATGTATTGCACGGAAATCGGCGCGCAATTCGACAGCAGCTCCGCATACGCCATCGTTTCGTCCATCAGCGCTTCAGGCTCGCAGACCTTCGTGACGTATCCCATCTCCAGCGCCTCGTCCGCATCGAACATCCGGCTCGTCCACATCAGGTCCAACGCCTTCGCCATGCCGACGATGCGCGGCAGGTAGTAGCAGCCACCGTCGCCCGAGACGATGCCGTTGCGGGCGAACGCCGTGGTGAACCGCGCCCCCTTCGCCGCGAACCGGATGTCGGCCATCGACGCCAGGTCGAGGCCGGCGCCGGCGGCCGGACCGTTCAGCGCCGCCAAATAGGGCTTGTCCAGCTGCTGAGCCGCCCGTGCCACGGCCTGGATGGCATGGATGTTGTAGCGCCGGTCGGCGATTGTCGGCTCGACGCCGTCGGGCAGCCCACGACCTTCCGCCAGGCTGCGAGCCTGCAGGTCCTGCCCCGAGCAAAACCCGCGCCCAGCGCCCGTGATGACTACGACGCGGACGTTGTCGTCCGCCTGCGCTTCCTTCAGCGCCACCGCCATACCCTCGGTCATGCTCGCCGAAAGCGCATTCAGCTTCTCCGGCCGGTTCATCGTGATCACCGCGACCGTGCCCCGCACCTCGTAGATCACGTCCGTGTATTCGTACCCGTTCATATTCGTTCCTCTAGGGATGGCTCGTGCCTACCTGCTAAGCGTCTTAACCACCGTAGCCGAGGTTTTCCAACCTCGGCGGTCGTGCACCGCGAAGACGCCTCTACTTCTCGCTCCCACGCCTCACGCGCGCCACAATCGCCCACGCAGCCGGCAGCGCCATCGACGCCGCGAACAGCTTCATCAGGTCACCGACGATGAACGGGTACAGCCCGCCCTTGAGCGTCTTGTCCAGCGTGTCCGAACCCGCGATCAGTTCGCTCACCGGTCGCGTGCCACCCGGCGCCACCCAGTCCGTGCCGATGAGGTAGGCCAACCACAGCAGCCCGGGCACGTAAACCAGCGCGTTTGCAGCCAGCATGCCGACGTGTACCCAGGGGCCGCGATCGACCCGGCGCTCCGCCAGCCAGCCGGCGAGCCCGGCCGCCAGGATGAAGCCGACGATGTAGCCGCCGCTGGTGATGTTCCAAAGGAATGCCTCGGTGCCCCGCCAGGGCAGAACGAAGTGCAGGTCCCATGTCCCGGAGGTCACGTTGCTGGCCGGCGTGAACACGGGCAACAGGATCATCCCCGCGACCGCATACAGCGTCAGGCTCGCAACACCGCGTCGCATGCCCAGCGCGCCACCCGCCACGAGTGCCCCGAACGTCTGGCCCGTAATCGGCACTGTCGTCCACGGCACACGCACCTGGACCTGCGCCAGCAGCGCCACGAACACCGCGAAGCCGACGATCAGCACTGCCTCGCGTGCCCACACGCCAGCTCGGCTATCGCTGCCAATCCTCGGGAAAATGGCGTCGGCGAGCACCGGCGACGCAGCGTACTGCATTGAGACCTCCTGCCCGCCTTGGCCGGGCCGAGGCCATAATCGCCCACCCTCACCCCTTAAGGAAAGCGACTCATCATGTACAGCACAGGAGTGCCCACGAGCTTCAACGTCCGCATCCATCCGGTTCCCCCTCTCCGAAATCGGGGAGGGGGTTAGGGGGTGGGGTTCTACGGCTCCACCAGGAACCCCGCCGCCATCCCTTGCTGGTAGTGCCCCGGCACGTTGCACACGAGCACGTACTTCCCCGGCGTCGCGTCGAAGCTCAGGTCTGACGTTGATCCCGCCGCCACG
>Ga0247825_10000347_pt1 | contig 29086 bp, 28 predicted proteins | sample 13C_Vanillin_Day_FD_194413 | JGI IMG/M metagenome (GOLD analysis project Ga0247825, IMG submission 194413) | Soil microbial communities from agricultural site in Penn Yan, New York, United States - 13C_Vanillin_Day48 | ecosystem: Environmental > Terrestrial > Soil > Agricultural land | place... | reverse complement strand
GCAACCTTGATTCCCTCGCCCACATCCTGAATCGCTTCGTGCGGTGTGGCGCCCTGGGCGAGCATGTGCGCATGTGCGGACGCGATGTCCGGCACTCCCCAATACGTGAAGACATTGTTCCCGATCGTCATCTCCCCTGAGTGCGGATGCAGCCCGAGCTCGTACCCGCCGATGTCAAAGCCGACGTAGAAGGGTTCATCGAAATACGGCTGAACGCCAAACGCGTTCGCGTACCACGCCTTCGCGGCAGCGAGATCGCGGACCCGGTAGATCACGGTTCTCAATCCAAGGAACATGGCAGCTCCGATGCAGGAGGGGCGGTGTGCGGCGTGATCGTCGGCGGTCGCAGCACACGTCTCCGGTGCTCGCGTTCGCCTACATCCGCATCCCGTGCGAGGTGGGGAGCAGGTAGGGCTCAGTGATCGATCGGAGAGCCCGCTAGGTACGCGGCGAGGATAGCATCAAGCGCGCAACGAGCTCAACGACCTCGCGGTAGGTGCCTGGCCCATCAGGTCCGAAGTGACTCTTCAGGTCGAGCGTCGCGCTCCAGTCCTGGCGGCGTGCCGTCGCTTCTGCCATGAGCGGTTCGACTCCGATCGCCTTCAGGGTTTCGGCGACTTCTTCCATCTCCCGCGCGCGGCGCTCACCGTGAACGACCATGCGTCCGGCCGTGTAGTCCGCCAGCTTCTTCCAGTCGATGCCGGGCCACGTTTCCTGGAGCGACGCGAACACCTTCTCGTCCGCCTCGTATGGCGTGGCGGCGAGCACGCATTCGACAAGGAGCGCCTCGAGGCCTTTGACGACGATGCTGCGGCACATCTTGACGGCAGCCGCCTTGCCGATCGGACCGTCGAGCGCCTCGAGACGCATGCCGAGAGGCGCCATGCGATCGACGAATTGGCGGGCCGCAGGACCGCCAATGAGCATCGGCACTGCGTGCCCGTACGGCTGCACGGGCGCCATCACCGCAGCCTCGACAAACGCCGCGCCAGTGGCCCCAATCACCGCAGCCACGTCGCGCTTCAGGGCCGGCGAGACGGAATTGAGATCGGCATAGAGGTGCCGGCCGGTCAGGAATGGCGCTGTTTGCCGTGCGGCTGTGAGGGCTTCGCTGCAGGTGACAGTGGACAGGATGACGTCAGCGGAGCCGGCAAGCTCTTCGGAAGACGCAGCGAGGGCGACGCCGGCGTTGCCTGCGCGCTCGCGAATCAGCGGGCCGCGATCCAGTGCGTGCGCCGCGATGTCGTAGGCGAAGACCGACGTCACGCCGGACGACGTGAAACCGTTTCCGATCGTAAAACCGGCTTCGCCGAAGCCGACAAAGCCTATTCGGATTCGTCCACCCATCGCGCGCCGAGCTCAGTCAGCTTCGCTCGGAGTCCATAGAAGTCCAGGCCGAGTTCGCCGTTGCGGAGCTTCTGGCGGGACTTCTCTTCCTTGACGAGGCGTTCCTCGCCCAGCTTCGCAACCTCTCCGGCAAGGTCGCGCGGGACGACGACCACGCCGTCGACGTCGGCGACGATGACGTCACCGGGGTTGATCCGCGCGCCCGCGGCAACGACCGGCACGTTGACGGAACCGGCGGTCGCCTTGACGGTGCCCTGCGCTGACACCGCTTTCGACCACACGGGAAACTCCATGGAGGTGAGGTCGGCAACGTCGCGGACACCCGCGTCGATCACCAGGCCGGCCACGCCGTGAGCGCGCGCCGAAACCGCCAGCAGTTCGCCGAACATCCCGTCAGTGGACTCGGACGTCGTGGTCACGACGAGGATGTCGCCCGGCTGGCACACCTCGATGGCTGCGTGAATCATCAGGTTGTCGCCAGGCTGGCACAACACCGTGAGCGCGCTCCCGGCGGCCCGCGCCGCCGGATAGATCGGCCGCATGTACGGCCGCAGCAGGCCGGTGCGTCCCTGCGCCTCGTGCACGGTGGCCACACCCTGCTGGCCGAGGGCACGAATCACGTCGGCATCGGCGCGGCGAATGTTGCGAACGATGACTGGTTTCATCGAATCAACCTGTTGATGCGAGGGTAGACGCGCCGTGTGTTGCCCTCGAGAATCCTCTGCCGTTCGTCGCCGGTAATTGCCGCACTATCCACGTAGCGCTTGGTGTCGTCGTAGTAGTGACCGGTCTCCGGATCAATTCCGCGTACCGCGCCCACCATTTCCGATCCGAAAAGGACATTGTCGGCGGGCACCACCTTGAGCAGCAGGTCGACGCCCGGCTGGTGGTACACGCACGTGTCGAAGAAGACGTTGTCGCGAATCAGCTCGGTGAGCAGCGGCCGCTTCATGTCCTGCGCCAGGCCGCGGTACCGGCCCCAGTGATACGGCACGGCCCCGCCTCCGTGCGGGATGATCATGCGCAGGGCCGGGAAGTCCTTGAACAGATCCGCCTGCAGGAACTGCATGAAGGCTGTCGTGTCGGCGTTCAGGTAATGCGCACCGGTGGCGTGGAAGTTCGGATTACACGACGCGCTCACGTGGACCATCGCCGGCACGTCGAGCTCGACCATCTTCTCGTAGAACGGATACCAGAAGCGATCGGTGAGCGGCGGTGCGGTCCAGTGACCCCCGGAAGGATCGGGGTTGAGGTTGCAGCCGATGAAGCCCAGCTCGTTGACGCAGCGCTCCAGCTCCTCGATGCAGTTCGCGAGCGGCGCGCTCGGGGTCTGCGGCAGCTGGCACACGCCGACGAAGTTCTCCGGAAACAGTGCACAGACGCGATGAATGAGGTCGTTGCAGTGCCGCGTCCAGTCGAGGCTCGTGGCGGCATCGCCGATGTGATGCGCCATCGCCGACGCGCGCGGCGAGAAGATCGTGACGTCGGTGCCGCGATCGTTCTGGAAGCCGAGCTGCGGCTTCACGCTTTCCCGCAGCTGATCGTCTGTGATCGTGGCGAGCACCTTTGGCGGCGCGGCGTGCGGATCTTTCAGCGCAGCGATCTGATCGTCGCGGAAGGCCTGAAGCTGTTTGGGCGCGGTCGTGTAGTGACCGTGGCAGTCGATGACCAAGTTGAAAAGTAAGAAGTGGAAAGTGGAAAACTACGTCTAACGTGCGCTAGTTCCGGCTGACGGTGAACTCGCCCTTCCTCGTGCCCTGCGTCCATGTCCCGTGGAACACTTTGTAGTACGCGCCCAGGTTTTCGAGTGTGCCGTCCACGCGGACGGGAACGGTCTTGCCGGCTTCCTTCACTTCTCCATCGATCCGCACCTTCCAGGAGGTGACGGCCGAATAGTCGATCGTCACCGTCTTGAAGGTGCCTTCCGAGTCTGTACCTGGATTGATCGTTCCAGTCAGCTGCTTACCGTCCCAGGCAATGTCCAGCAGCAGACGCGACGGGCTGGCTTTCGGCCCCCACTCGCCGCTCCACTGCCCCTTGAGCGGATGGCCGAACTGTGCGAAAGCGATGGCCGGCAGCAGCGCAAACACCACCGCTACCAACGCAAGAAGCTTAGGCCTGCTTAGGCCTTGGGCCGTGGGCCATGGGCCTTCCACTATCGTGACCCCCGCCCCGGCTTTTCACCGGGCTGCGGACGCGGTCCGAAAATCGGCTGTCCGAGATCGTCGGTGAGGCGATTGAGGTAGCGGTTGTTCTCCTGGCAGATGTACTCGGGAAGCTCACCGGTGACGTTGAACGGAATGTCCCAGGCCATCGTGAACGGCCGTGTGTATGCGCCGGGATCGTTGACGGTGGCCTCGTAGTGCAGCGTCTGCTTGCTGGGCCGTGTCCAGCGCTCCGTGACTTCCATCAGGTCCGTATGCGGATGCCCGAAGTAGTCGAGCCAGCTGTTCTCGTTGAAGCCCTTGTTCTCGACGATGAGCGTGTCCTTGTCCTGCCAGCGGCCGACCGAGTATCCGAGGTACGTGGGATTCAACTCGTCGCCCTTGGGGAACTCACGACCATCGAGGTAGATCTCCCGCCAGATGTGCGTGGCGCCTTCGAAAATCATCACGATGCGCTTGTGCTCCGGCAGCTGGATGATCTCCATCTGGTACGGCGTCGCCATCATGCGCGGGCCACCAGGAGGCAGGCAGTAGCCCTCGGGATCGAACTTGGATTCGTTTCTCGAGTTGTAGTCGTAGACCGCAGCTGACCATGGCATCCAGGGCATCCACGGCTCCGACTTCGAGCCGCCGCGTCCACCGCCGCCACCGCCTCCACGTGCACCACCGCCAGCGCCGCGAGCCGCAGCCTGCTGCGCGGCAATCTCAGGAACCGGCTCAGTGCTGCCGGGCCCGGTCACCACTCGCATCGCCATGTTGGTGATGTAAGGAACGCTGTAGGTACCTTTCTCGCCAGGCACGCGTCCGAAGTTGACGGTGCCGTCGGCGAGACGCGGGGTGGGATCCTGCGGACCGCGGCCTCGCCCGCGGCCACCGCCCTGCCGGGCTGCGCCGGCAGGCGGAGCTGTCGTGGCCGCACCAGCCTGCGGTTGCTGTTGCGGCGCCTGGGCCTGCAGCCACACCGTGGACGCAAACACCGCTGCGGCTGCCGCACTAATCAGTGCGGCGCGAATACTCTTGATCACCAAGGTTCCGGACGCTTACGGAGTGTTGCCCTGGCTCGATGCCGCGAACAGACGCTTGCCCGTGGCCTCGAGGACGACCGTGCGCGCATTGCCGGTCGGACTGCCATCCTTCGCGAGACTGCCCTCGACGGTGACCTTGTCGCCAACCTTCATCGAGTTGCGGGTCCAGCCCTGGCGCATCAAGCCGTTCGGGCTTCCCATCTCCATGGCCCAGTTGGTCACCTTCTTGGTTTTCTCATCGATCACGTCGATATAGAAGAAGGTATGCGGGTTCATCCACTCGACCTTCGTGACGGTGCCCGTGTACTTGAACGTCTTGGTCGCGTCGAACTCTGCCGAGAACGAATGGTGCGCGAGAACCCGACCTGCAGACGCCAGCAGCACTGCTGCGGCCACTACGACAACAAACTTCGTTCGCATCGAACAACCCTCCAGATGCCGAGAATGGCCTTCAACTGACACGTTCTTTCGCAGTATGTCTTGCGGGCGACGGCGCCCGGCGCTTCCCACCGTCAACCCCGTCTACCGGAACGGCTTAGCGCCCTTCCTTCTTGCGCCCCTGAAGGGACGCCCTGCGACGCACGATAACAGGCTCAGCCGGGACTGTTATTCTCGCGCCCGCATCGCGAACCTGTCAACGAGTACAGCTCCCCCGAGCTGGAGGATTCCACTGACCCTTCGTGCCGCTTTCGTGACTGCTGCGCTTGTCGGGTTGGCCGGCTGCGGCAGTCCGGCGCCGCCCGCAGGGCTGGGGCGTCTGCACCCCTGCTCCAGCGTCGAAGGCCCCACCGACGCCTCCTGCGGAAAACTTCAGGTCTACGAGAATCGCGACTCGCGCACCGGGCGGCGAATCTCCCTGAACATCGTCGCGCTGCCCTCTCTGGCGCCGGCGCCCGAGCCGGATCCGCTGTTTTTTCTGGCCGGCGGGCCTGGACAAGCTGCCGCGCAGATGGCGGCAGAAGTGCGCGAGATATTCCGCCCTGTCCTCCGGTATCGCGACATCGTTCTCGTGGACCAGCGAGGGACCGGCAAGTCGAACCCGCTCGAGTGCCGCGCCGAGTCGAACTCGCTCGACGAGCTCACCGAGTCCGAGGGTCAGGCTCTGGGGCGCCTGAAGAAGTGTCTGGCGGGCTACGACGCCGACGTTCGCCTCTACACCACCACGCTCGCGATGGACGACCTCGACGACGTTCGTAGCTATCTCGGGTACGAGCGGATCAACCTGTACGGCGGCTCCTATGGAACGCGGGCCGCGCTCGTTTACGTGCGGCAGCACGGCGACCGCGTGCGGTCGATGATCCTCGACGGCGTCGCACCGACCGACATGCGGATTCCGCTGTTCGCCGCGCGCGACGCGCAGCGGGCGCTCGACAAGCTGCTGACCGATTGCGATGCCGATTCTGCCTGCCGGAGCGCCCAGCCTGGTCTGGCCATCCGCGTGCGCGCACTCCTGCGGCGATTGACGCAGTCGCCAGCCCGCGTGGAGATCATGCACCCTCGCACGGGCGTCCGCGAGTCAGTCACGATCGAGGCGCGGGTTTTCGCCAGCATCCTGTTCAGTGCGCTCTATTCGCCGCTGACGGCGTCGCTCGTTCCGGCCCTGATCGGCCGCGCCGAGCAGAACGACTTTCAAAGCCTGCTGGCGCTCGCCTATGCGAGCGAGTCCGACGGGAACATGAGCGTCGGCATGCAGCTATCGGTGCTGTGCAGCGAGGACGCGACGCGCCTGACCGAGGAGGACGTCACCCGCGAAAGCGCGGGCACGGTGTTTGGACTGCATCTGCTTCGCGGCCAGATGCAGGCGTGCGCGATGTGGCCCCGCGGCAAGGTTGATCCGGCTTTCTTCAGCCCCGTCATCTCGGATGTCCCGGCGCTCATTCTGTCCGGCGATCTCGACCCGGTGACGCCTCCAGGATGGGGACAGGCTGTCGCACAGCACCTCGGAAACGCCAGACACATCACCGTGCCTGCCACCGGGCATGGCGTCGTCGGTACGCCTTGTGGCCAGGAGCTGATCCGCCATTTCATCGAAACCGGAAGCGCCGAGGATCTCGACGTGGGCTGTGTCAGCCGCGTCCGCCGTCCACCGTTCTTCCTCACACCGAGCGGCGCGCAATGATTCGCGTCACCGCCCTGGCGAAACGATTCGGCATCGTGCAGGCCGTGGACGGCGTCACCTTCGAGGCTCGCGACGGCTCCATCACGGGCCTTCTGGGTCCGAACGGCGCGGGCAAGACCACGACGCTGCGGATGCTGTACGGCGTCATGAAGCCCAACGCCGGCGAGATTCGAGTCGATGACGTCGATGCCGTCGCGTCGCCGCAGGAAGCGCAGGGCCGGCTGGGCGTGCTGCCCGACGGCTTCGGCCTGTACCCGCGGCTGACCGCGCGCGAGCACATTCAGTACTTCGGCGCGCTCCATGGCATCAGCGGCGATCAGCTCCGCGCCCGCACCGAGGAACTGCTCCGGCTGCTCGACATGCAGAAGATCGCCGACCGCCGTACCGGCGGCTTCTCGCACGGCGAGCGGACCAAAGTGGCCATCGCCCGGGCGCTCGTTCACAGTCCGCGGACAGTGCTCTTGGACGAGCCGACGAACGGTCTCGACGTGATGAGCACGCGCGCCGTCCGCACAATCGTCCGCCGGCTTCGCGACTCCGGACACTGCGTGCTCTTCTCGAGCCACGTCATGCAGGAAGTGTCAGCGCTGTGCGACTCCATCGTTGTGATCGCGCGCGGTCAAGTCGTCGCGCGTGGAACACCTGACGAACTCCGCCGGCAGACTGGCCACGACAACCTCGAAGACGCGTTCGTCGCACTTGCCGGCGCCGAGCTGGCGACAGAAGACACCTGGTCATGATGCGCCGCCACCTTCATCAGGTCCTCATCGTCATGCGCAAGGAGCTGAAGGATTCGTTGCGGGATCGACGCGCCCTGTTCTCGATCGCCTTCAGCATCGTCGTCGGCCCGGTGCTGATCGGCATCATGATGAACCGCATCGCCGATCGGCAGCGTGAGTCGGAGCAGGTCACCATTCCAGTCGTCGGCCAGCAGCATGCCCCCGCGTTCGTGGACTGGCTCCAGCAGCAGGCGGGCGTCACGGTTGCGCGCGGTCCCCTCAGCGCGGAAAAGGCGGTCCGCGATCGCGAGTACGACGTGGTCGTCGTCATTGCGTCGGACTACGCGGAGAAGTTCCGCTCGTCGCGTCCCGCCACGATCACCATCGTCGCCGACACGTCGCGCAATTCCGCGCGCCCCACCATCGAGCGGGTGCGCCGGCTGGTCCAGCGCTTCAACGCAGAGATCGGCGCACTCCGGCTGATTTCGCGGGGGGTCAGCCCGGCTGGCGTCACGCCGCTGACGGTCGAGGAAATCGAGATCTCCACCGCCCAGCAGCGCGCCGCGCAGGTGCTGTCATTCATTCCGATGTTCATCATCCTGGCGGCGTTTGTGGGCGGGATGTCGATCGCAACGGATTCGACCGCCGGCGAGCGCGAGCGCGGCTCGCTGGAGGCGCTGCTGGTCAATCCCGCGCCGCGCATGGCGATCGTGACCGGCAAGTGCGTCGCCGCGGCGATTGTGGCGATGACAGCGGTTGTCCTGACCACGGCACTGAGCGCGAACATCCCGAGGTTTCTGCCGCTGCAGGACATGGGCATCAGGTTCCACATGGGACGCGCCGAGCTGGCGGGAGTACTTGCCGCCATGCTGCCGATCTGCCTGTTCTCGGCATCGCTGCAGGCCGCGGTGTCCACTCTCGCTCGCTCGTTCAAGGAAGCGCAGAGCTACATGGGGGTACTCGTCCTGCTGCCGATGCTGCCGGGGATGATCAGCGCCGTCTCAACGCTGGATCAGCAGCCGTGGATGTATCTTGTGCCGGTACTCGGCCAGCACGTGCTGGTCATGGGAGTGCTCGGAGGACGCCCCGAGGGTGCCTGGGCATTTGTCGTCGCCGGCCTGATCGCGGTCTTGACTGCGGGCCTGCTGATCAGGACGATGACTACACTCTTCAAGCTCGAGCGGATCGTGTTTGGCCGCTGAGACAATCGTGGCAATTGGGGGATGTGACTGGTGATGTATGAGTGAATCGAAATCGCAGAATCCGGATTCAACGATCACCAACGATTCACAAATCGCCAATCACCAGTCAGACATAGACAGCGAAGCCACCACCTGCCCGCGTTGCAACGAGTCGAAGGACCTGGCCAAGGTGAAGGGCTGCATCAAGTGCCTGAAGTGCGGGTACAAGTTCGACTGCAACGGCTGGTAGTTATCCGCGGCGCCCGGTTCCCTCGTCGGCGATGTCGCCGGCGTCCTCGTTGTGCAGCTCCTCCGAGCGGCCCAGGTTCGCAATAGGGACCGGGTGATGGAGCGGACGCTCATGCGTGCGTTCGGTCTGCGGGCACGTGCGTTCCATGTCGTCGTGGTCGACGTTGTCGAGGAGGAATCGCATCTCGTACTCCTGTCTGGCACCCGGCAGCGTGCCCTCGCGGAAGTGAACGTTACGCGGATCTCGAAACAGCCATACGCAGACCGCCGTTCAGGGACTCGGCCTGGGCACGCAGCGGCAACGTCATCGTAAACGTCGCGCCCTTGCCCTCGCCATCGCTCGTCGCCGCGACCGATCCTCCGTGCCGCTCCACGATGTCGCGCACGATCCACAGCCCGAGGCCGAGCCCATGATTCCCGGCGCTCGTCCCCTGGCGGAGCCGATCGAAGACGTACGGGAGGAACTCGCTCCGAATCCCAATCCCATGATCGCATACGGCGATATGAGCGACTTCCTCTTCGCGGCGCAGTTCGACCTCAACGGTACTGTCGCCCGGAGAGAACTTCACGGCGTTCGACAGCACGTTGTTCACCGCCTGCTGCAGCCGCTCCGGATCAGCCAGGAACAGAGGGAAATCGCGATCGAGCCGCGTCACGAGCCTCACGCCCTTGTCCTCTGCCACGGGGCGCACCGCGTCGAGCGCGGCGTCGACGACCGTCTCGATGTGGATGGGCGCGAGGCGAAGCTCCAGCTTTCCGGAAACGATGCGGGACACATCCAGCAGCTGCTCCAGCAGCTGGGCCTGGGCTCGTGCGCTGCGCTCGATCGCTTCGCATGCATAGTGGGCACGCGACTGGTCGAACTGCTCGCTGCGGAGCATGGCGGCCCATCCGAGCACGGCGTTGATCGGCGTTCGCAGCTCATGTGAGACCGTGGCCAGGAACTCGTCCTTGGCTCTGCTCGCCGCCTGCGCTTCCCGATACAGCCGGCCATTGTCCAGCGCGACGGCTGCACGCGCCGCGAGCTCCTGCGCGAGTGACAGATCAGACGCTCCGTAGCGATCCGCGGTACGCGAGCCCAGCGTCAGTAGACCAAGCGTCTGGCCGCGCGCCACCAGAGGAATGAGCAGCAGTGCTTCGCACGACACGGCGTTGAGCAGCCGTTGATATTCGGAGTCAGGACGACCGGTTGTGGAGCGCGTGTGATCGGCGACGTTCGATAGCAAGGCCGGCTGGCCGGTACGGATCGCACGCGCGAAGGGACCGTCGCCGCGGAGGTCAGGGGGAATACGCCGGATCGTCTGCATCGCCTCGCGGCGTGTCGGATCGATATCGACCACGTCCACGCGCTGCAGGTGGCCTTCATCGGTGACCAGATCGACGACCGCGCAGTCAGCCAGCGCAGGGATGGCCAGGCGGGCGAGGCTCAGGAGCGTAGCTTCGGGCTCGAGCGCGGAGTCGAGCACCGTGACGGTCTGCGCCAGAAATGCCGCGCGCCGCGTGGCGAGATCGGCGGACTGCCGCTGCGCGACGTCCCTCGCCGCGAGCTCGGAACGTTCGACTTCGAGACGCTTGCGCTCGTACAGGCCCGCCAGTGCTGTGGCAATGGACGCGAGGAGCTGGCCATCTTCGTCAGAGAATCGGCGCGCTTTCGTCGAGTAGACCGCGACGACGCCAAATGGACGCATGGCTGTTCCGATGCGCGCGGCAAGACCGCTCCTGATCCCGTGCCCACGCAGCACCGCCGGGATCGCAAATCGCGCTTCGGACTCGCCGTCGCCTACGGCGACCGGCTCACGGGCGTACACCGCATAGCCTGCCTGCGTGTCGATGCCGGCATAGATCGTGAGCGCCTCGGTCGCGTCAGCCGTCCATCCAGCTGCGGCCACAACGCTGAACGGCGCACCCTCGGCACCCAGTTCGAGGACGAGCGCATGATCGCAATCGATCGACGACGCAGCGAGGCTCGCAGCGTCGCGGCACACCGATTCAACGCTGCCGGCAGCCAGAGTGCGGGAGATGACCTCGCCCAGCGCGCGACGGCGCCGCGCTTCTGCCGCGGCGGCGCGGCTCCACTCCGACGCGTGCCCACGTGCGACGGCGGCGTGATAGCGCGCCTGCGACGTCAGCGCGATAAGACATGACGCGACAGCAAAGACAAGAAGCGCGGCCAGATCGAGCGAACCCGGCACCTTGAAGCTGAATGCGGGTGGCAGCAGGAGCCAGTCAGAGACCAGGGCCGACACTGCCGCGGCGAAGAGCGCCACCTTCGGTCCGCCGATCATTGCGGCGCCGACGACCGGCAGCAGCAGCACGAGCAGCGGCCACGCCAGCGGTCCAGTCGGAGGCCATCGCTGGAACGCCAGCACGACGAGACCAACGAAGGCGCAAGCCCCTGTGTAAATAAAGGGCCACCGTAAATTCCGGTTTACGGGGAATGTCATCACGTGAGCGCCCGCCATCAGGCAAGGACCCTGCCGAACGGTCGCGCTTTATTTTCCGGGGGATTACTGGACCTTCTGGGATTTGACCGGATACAGATGCCCAGCTCGGCTACACGCGCAGCGCAAAAAATTTACGGTCCTCCGGGCGCATTCGCGCCTCGGAGGAACTCGACGTGCGCGGCCACACATGCGGTGGCCCGCGCACGGGTGACGTGGCCGATGCGGCGGCCAGGCATCACGCGAACTGTGCCGTCAGACAATCGTGCGGCGGCCCGAGAGCAACCCGACGATAAAGAGCACGACGGCGATCACGAGCAGCACATGCACGAACGCGCCGATCGTATACGTGCCTACGACGCCCAACAGCCACGCGATGAGCAGAATGACCGCGAGAACGTAAAGCATCTTGACCCTCCCTGCCCACATTACGGTGCAAGCGAACGGCCATTCGCGACTCAACAACACAACATCACATTCGTGTAGCTCATTAGTTTGCGCAAAAGTAAATGAGTAGTCTCGTGTGGGCCTCGACGCCCGTAAAGGAGACTCCATGGCCGAGCAGCAGAGAAATCCGAATCAGAGTAATCAGGGTCAACAGGGCCAGGGTGGACAGCACGGCAATCAGGGTCAGCAGGGTAAGCAAGGAAACCAGAGTGATCGCGAGCGCACGATGGGCGGCGACCGCCAGCAGCAGGGCGGCCAGCAGGGCAACCGCAACGACCAGACCCAGTCGGGCAATCGCGATCGCGATCAGAATCGCTGACGAAGACGACCGCGGCGATTGACTGCGATCAACCGATCGCACGGAATAGCGAGGAAGGGCCAGCGTGGGTGCCCTTCCCGTTTCGTGATTGGCTGCACGAATCTGAAAGTCGCGCCGTCATCAGGGCAGGCGGCGGTTTCCTCACAAATCGCTTTCCGTCAACCACTTCCCTCCTTTCAACCAGGCCGGTACCGCGCTGGCACAAATCTGTGATTCGCACAGGTCATGGTCGCTGACGCCATCCCGACACACGAGCAGGACGCCTCGATCAGCGGTGCGCACGAATGGTTCGAGGCGCTGGATCAACGCGTGATCGGGCGCGGTTCCGCGCGTTGGGTGGCGTCGGTGCTGCGCGTGCACGGCGACGATCGCGAGTGGTGGATTGACGTTGCGCGCGCTGGACATCCATCGGCGAACGTCGTTCTTCGTCTGTCGCGCCAAGCGACGGTGTTCAGTGCCGTTGCGGCGCTGCGTCGACACCGGCCGCGCACGGAATCGTGCGCACCGGTCATCGACGTCATGCGGGCCTGCTAGATCAGAAGGCGCCCGTACAGCGGACCGCGCGTCCGCGACGCTTCAGTGCTCGTCCTTGTGTCCCAGCAGCCACTGCTGACTGACGGAGCCGAGCTCGTATCGATCGTCCGCGCGCACGCGTCGCATCGTCAGCGCGATGATCGCACCAACCAACAGAAGCGCCGCGGCGAGTGTGATGGCGAGGGGTCCAATCACGGTGATTTAAAATACGCCCGTCGAGGGTATCGCGCAAGTGCGCTCACTAGGGCAGTGAGTCGACAACGGTCCGCCAGCTCGCTGACGCGTCGCCACCGATCATTCCACCGCAGAGCCACGTCGTCGCATCACGGCGGCGGCTCCAGACGACCTCAACCGGAACCTGCACCTCGGCCGGAGGCATGAGGAGTTGAAATGCGCCTGGCGGCGCCGCGCCAGCGCTGCGGCGCATTTCCACACACACGCCACCGTAGCTCACGTCGAGCACTCGCGCCGCGGCATCATCAATGTCTACGCGTACGTCTCTCGAGATCAGGCGCCGCGGCCATCGTCGTGGCACGGGTGGTCCAAGGCGGCCATCGGTGAGGAGCCGATTGACGAGTGTCGTCAACACAGCGGGCGCAACAGGCTTCAAGAGGAACTCGGCGCCGAGATGACGCGCGTCAGCCTCGATTGCCCGATCCGCAAAGCCGGTCAGAACGATCGCGGGGATCGGCTCCTGGCGCATCGCCACCAGATGAAGTCCGTTGTATTCGTCGAGCCGGACGTCCACCAGGAGCAGGTCGGGACGCTCATCCGAGAGCAGCTTGACTGCCGTCGGCACGGTGCTGGCCGTGATGGTCTCGTACCCGGACTCCCGGAGGAGCATTGCCAGCCCCGTACGGGTCGGCTCGTCGTCATCGACGATCAGAACTTTTGGCACGCCACACCTCCGCTATGCGGAAGGCGTGCCGTCGAGCTCGCCAGCCGGCCAGAGCCTCGATCGTGAAAGTTCGGGCCAATTCCGCGGAGTGTCCGTACACAGGCTGACGAACGCTCCGGTTCAGGTTGACTAGCCGTAGGCTTTTTTGACGGACAAATGTCGGGATAATCGGGCCCGAAACCAGGCACCTTGGAGCCAGCGCGGCCCCTCAACGAGCGCGCGGCAACGTCACGCGGACGTCGGTTCCGGACGCCATGCTGACGGCCAGACGCCCCTCGCTCGCCGCCACGATCCGCGCTGCGGATGTCACGGGGAGTGCGTCGGCCGCCCAATGTGCGGACGCGCGCACCTGAGTCTGCGAGACACTCAACACCACGTCGCTGCCCTGCGTCACCGCAGCCAGCGTGACGGTCAGCGGCGACTGCTCCTCCTGCAGTGCGGCCGTCGCCAGCACGATGCTCGACAACGCGGTCACCATCAATTCTTCATCGACGACGACGTTGCTCTCTCCGAGTGCGACGCGCGGCTCGAGGCTGATGCATCGAAGGCGTCGCTCGGGTTCTACCGCCGCGATCACCTGATCGACGATCGCCTGTACTGCGACTGGCTTCGGCGTGAGCGTGATCTCGCCGCGAAGAAACCGCGAGGACTGATTCAGGCAGGTCGCGCGCCACACTTCCGCGCGAATCAGGTTCGCGGCGACGGCAGACGCGAGCGCTGGACCACGATCCGACAGCAGGCTGGTACAGGTGCGAAGCGCGGCGAGTGATTGCGCGAGATCCTGACCGGCTCGCGCAGCCGCGGCGTCAGCTGGATTCGTCCGTTCGGCAGCGGGCTCCGGCGTCGTGCCCTTCGCGGAGTCTGCTCCACGCCGTACTTCCGGCCGGCCCTGCGGTGCGTCAAGCATCTCGACGTAGTGCTTATCGGCGCGCATTCGAAACGACCTTGGCAGACCCTCTCTGAGCGGCGCCTCCACTACTGGAGGCGGAGAGCCTTCATCCCCCGCCAGGAGATCTTCGATACGGATGGTCGATGGATTGGCCGCAGGATCGTCCGGGTACTGCACGTCAGGCACGGGGGCTACCTATTAGAGGAATGATGATTTGAGAATGATGAGTTGATCGCTTCAATGATGAATGATCTTCGGATCAATTCAAACACGGATCGATCATCTTTTTTTTCGTCGCGCGTAGCTGGCTCCTGCAAACGCACCGAGCACGTTGTTAAACGCATCCGTCGCAGATGGAAAGCGCCCATGACTGTAGAGCTGCGCCGCCTCCGTACCGATCGAGAGCACCGCAGCAAGCGCGACGACGATCCAGATCCGTTGTAAGCGGTTGGGCATTTGCCGCATGCAGAAGAACCCCCACGGCAGATACAGCAGCACGTTCACCACAACGTCGCGCACCTTGACCGGCGGAGAGACAAATGGCATCCACGCGACGCGCTGCCAATGCGTGTGGTTTTGAAAATTCGCCCACGGGAGCACGACGAGCAGAATGAGACCCGTCCAGAGCCAGAAGGGCCAGCGAGCCTGAGTCACCGCATCCTGCCCTTCGTTCTTCGTTTTCTCAGAAAACAGTCCTGCGTGTCGGCGCGTCCTGCACGCCTCTGCCGTGGTTTTGCCGCGTTTTGGCGGCTGGAACGCGGGCCTGATGTTTGCTCGGACGGAGTGCGGCGGTTTTCAGTGTCCAACAAGGTCATCTCAATGGCGGCCGCGCAACGGCCTGGCAGGAGTGCGCTGGAAGAGTTCCTTCCTGAACTGGACCTCCAGCCCAATGTGCAGAACAACCACGTCGACCCGCGCGAGATCCACTTGGAGCCGGTCGGGCCCGTCTCCGATGTGACGACCGGCCCGGGCGCGGCTGACAACTCGGGACAGGTACAGCTATGGCCCATGCTGGCGGCAGCGCTCGTCGGCATCGGCGTCATGCTCCTCGGGTTCGGCGTGTATTCCAGGTTCGAGGGCCTCTAGTTCTTCATACCGGGCGCAGCCGAACGGCTTCAAAAGGCTGCAGGGCGATCGTACATTCCGGAGTCGGGGCGATCGACTCCGGCGAACTGGTGACCGCAACCTGCAGGAAGAGCGTCGGCGCATGCGTTTCCGGATCGCCGCCAATCATGCTTGTGTTCAATGCGCGCACTGAGAACGCGCCGCGATCCCCGACCCCATAGATCTGCCACTGCGCGTACGGAAACACACTCAGATCGAGCTCTGCCAGCCGCAGCGTCCGTAGCTGCCCGCGAGGAATCGTCACGGCATCCGCCGTCTGGTCCAGCCAGGCCGCGCGCAGGTCTGCGCCAACACGCTGGGCCAGCGGGCCCTCGACTGACATCCTCGCCCAGGCCCTCGCCTCGGCTCCATCGTTGGTGACGTGCACCAGCGCCTCACGGGTAGTGGCATTGAATTCGAAGGCCACGCGAAGCGATGGCCGTCGCGCCCGCTCCCGCTCGAAGCGTTCGATCTGGTCCTGGAGGCGACGGACCTGGCGCCGCGCGCGGACGGCCCCGCGCCATGTAAAAACGCAGGCAATGGCGAGGATCAGGACGGCCCCGAGGGCCACGAAAGTCAGACTGTCGGCCACGTCTGCTTTTACCGATATCTCCGTGTAAACCCTCGACTTCCGAGGGAACGGATGCGACAATCGGAGCGCCTCGGTTCCATATGGATGGCCCAGATTACCCGCAAGACGAGCGGCCCGGAACGGCAAACAACGTTCCATCGCTGATTCACGACTACCGCGCCCAGCGCGACGCGTGGCGTGAGCAGGCGCGCAACCTGGCGCGGATGCGCGAGGAAGTCCTCACCGCCGCCGACCGGGAAGCCAAGGACATCGTCTCGACGGCGCGCGGCGACGTCCGGCGGATCCTGCTGAAAGCCAGGCGCGACCTCCTGGTGCTCGCCGCCCAGGTTCGCGCTGCCGGCCGTCTGGGCGAGGCGGAAGACTCGGCGGATACCATCACGTTCCTGCCGGCCGACGACCTCAGCCAGGCTCGCGACGTCCTGACCTCGGCCCGTCACGACGTTCGCCGCGTGCTGGACGAGTCCCGGCCCGAACTGGAGGGGCTCGCATCGGAGGGTGAAGCGCTGCGCTCCGCCCTTCGTCAGCGTCCGGGTATGCCGGCGCCCGCTCAGGTGCGCCGCCAACTTCCTGCGGTGATTGACGAAGCGCCAGTTCAGACGCTATCGGAGACACCAGTCCCCTTCGAATTCACGACCATCGGGGGCGACAGCGATCCCGACGTGATGCTTCGCACGCGGCGCCCGGTGCGGGCATTCATTGCCACCGCGGCGACGCTCGGCACAATCGCGGTGATGGGAACAGCCTGGTGGCTCTACGGTCCTCTGAAGAGCAAACCGTCGACAGCAGTGGACGCCACGCAGGCAGTCGATCAGGGCGCGGCACGCGCAACACCGTCATCGAAGTCCGCAGTCAAGACGGCAGCAGCGACTCGAACGGCGAGCGCGATCACGCCGAGGCCGGGATTTGTAGCGCTCACCGTCGCCGCGTCAAGAAGTTCGTGGGTTCGTGTGACCGTTGACGGGCGGGTTGCTGCGGAACGGATCTTCAAGCCAGGCGAGACACAGCAGATCAACTCCGCGCGTGAAGTCAGCATCCGTGCCGGCGATGCCGGTGCAATCATGGTGTCCGTTGACGGCCGGCCGGCCGCTGCGTTGGGACGCGAAGGCGAAGTTGTGACCCGCAGGTTCGCCGCGGAATCTCCTCGCGTGCAGCCGAAGCCGCCATCAGCGCCCACGTCTGCCCCGAATCCGGCGGTACCTGTAGCTTCAACAAAGCCCCAGGCACCCGCGGCGAACACGAGCGTTCAGCAGTCGACGGCCAGTCTTACCCCGAATCCGGCGACGCGCGTTGCCGACACGAAACCGGCGACGCCTCCCCCGGCGCTGACCTCCGCGCCGGCAGCGGCCTCCGTGCCGGCGCCAACCCAGCCGCCGCCAGCCGCGGCGCTCCGGTCGCCTGTGGTCGAGCGTACGGCTCCGCCCGTCACGGTGCCGGCTCCAACGGCGACATCAGTCCAGGATTCGCTGACGAATGCCGCATCGCGATGGCTCGATGCCTACTATCGTCAGGATCGCGCGACGATGGCGGCCATCGCGCCGCAGGCGAACGTCACGGACGATCGCGCAGACAAGGAACGGCTGCCCCGCGGTCTCGCCGGTGTTCGGCGATCGCTGGACGACGTGAAGCTGCAGATGATCGGAACGGAAGCGATGTTCACAGCGCGGATGACCGAGCGCATGGAAGCGGCCGGTCAGATGGCAGAGGCGGTCTCGTTCGTCTCGCACATGTGGACGCAGAAAAACGGATCCTGGCAGCTGTACGATGTGCGCATCGTCAGCGCAGCAGCGCTCAGCCGCGCGGTGACGCGCTGAGTCACCAACTCAGCGAACGCCGCAAAGCGCCCGAATAGCCGACATTTCAAATGCCCAAATCCACGGTTGCAGTCCTCCGTACATCGCCCGCGACAGTGCTGCGCGACTACCACGATCTGATGAATCTCGCCGGGTACCAGGACGTCGTCTCGAAGGACGCGGACACGGCGCTCAAGGTCAATATCTCGTGGCATTTTTTCTTTCCCGGCAGCTCCACGACGCCGTGGCAGCTGGACGGCGTGATTCGCGCGATGACGCAGGACGGCTATCGCCCGGACCTGATTCACGCCTGCCACAATCGCACCGTCGTCATCGATTCGAAACTCGGCGAACGGGAGAACAAGCAGATCGACGTCGTCGAGGCTCATGGACTCCGCAACATTCACCTCTATGAGGGTGAGGAGTGGATTCCGATTCGTGACGCGGTCGGGGATCTGACGAAACAGTTCCTGTGCCTCAACGACGTCTACCCCGGGGGCTTCGCGATCCCGCGACGGTTCATCGGAGAAAACATCATCCACCTCCCCACCGTCAAGACACACATCTTCACCACGACGACGGGAGCCATGAAGAACGCGTTCGGCGGCCTGCTCAACGAACGCCGGCACTGGACGCACCCGGTCATCCACGAGACGCTCGTCGATCTGCTCATGATTCAAAAGCGGATCCACCGCGGAGTCTTTGCCGTTATGGACGGCACCTTTGCGGGGGATGGGCCAGGGCCGCGCTGCATGATTCCGTACGTCAAGAACGTGATCCTCGCGAGCTCGGACCAGGTGGCCATTGACGCCGTCGCCGCCAAGCTGATGGGCATGGATCCGATGTCGATCCGATTCATCCGGCTCGCGCACGAGCTCGGACTCGGATGCGGCGATCCGCGCGAGATCGAGATCGTCGGCGACACGGCGGCGGGCGCCGAGAACTGGAAGTTCGTCGGGCCATTCCGCGAGATGACGTTCGCCTCACGGATGCAGCACAAGATCTACTGGGGACCCTTGAAGAAGCCGCTTGAATGGTCGCTGAAGACGTTCCTGGCGCCATGGTCGTACATGGCAAGCGTGCTGTACCACGACAGCTTTTGGTACCCCGTGAAGGGGAAACGCGCCATGCACCAGGCGCTGGCGAGCCCGTGGGGGCGTCTGTTCCAGAACTGGGGACAGGTGAAAGCGGATGCAGCCGGTTTCCCGGAAGTCGGTGGCGACGCTCCCACGCTCAAGCGAACCGGCGTGCGGGCCTTCGTCGAATCTCTCCGGATTCTGTGGCAGTGCCTGAAAGAAGCGCCTGAGTTCGCGACGCGTCGCCGGCGCATGGTCGCATCCGCCGAGCACAAGCCCTGAGATTCAGCGCCGGCCGGGGGCGTGCGTTTCGATCAGGCGCAGGATGAAACGCCCGGCTTGAATCCCTGAAAGGCCACGCGCGCCACCGCGCGATCGAAATCGGTCAGCTCCGGCCCGATCTGCGAGTTCATGATCGAGGTGCGCGATTGCACGTGGTTGTAGCCGAGCGCATGCCCGAGCTCGTGCGTCCTCAGCAGCCGGCGCGTGGCGCTCGTGCGATCGAAGTCGTTGTCCAGGATGATCGAACCGGCGCGGATCACGTCGTTGCGCGTCGAGCGGCCGCCGAATCCAATCGTCGCGAGCTGATCGCGTACGCCCTGGTATCGCGCCACGACGATCTGGCCCGGCCGCATCACGTTCACCGTCTCACCGGCCGCGGGCGTTTCACGGCGGATGGCTGCGAATCCCTTGAACACACCATCGCTGAGCACCAACAGCGCTTCGGTCAGATCGGCGACAAGCGCATCCGCTTCTTCCCCGGTGAGCAGCCCTGCTGTGGCGCGGTACTGCGTACCGCGGCCCTTCTCGTACTGCATGACCGGCATCAGCACGACGAGTTCGGGAACACGATCCCAGCGCAGCGCCTTCGAGTGGGCGCCGAGCAGCATCTCGTCAACGGCGCGGCCGGCGTCACCGGTCAGGGCAATACGATCGGTCCGCAGTGCCTGCTGCTCGGACGCCTCGATCGCCGGCGTCACGCACCGCGCGGCGGCGAAGACGTTCGGCGGCCCGAGTGTGAGCAGCAGATACGCAAGCGCCACGATCGCCCAGATTCTCTGAGCCCACTTGCGCTCGCCCCTGGTTCCCGGCGCCTGAATCCCGATCGTTTGACGCGTGTCCACGCCGCGCGCGAGTGCAAGGAAGCGCGCGGCACAGAGTGCCTGCGGACGCGCGGCGCTTCATATGCAAATGTGATCGGGGCTTACACGTTGGAAACCGGGATCACAATCACGAGGATTGCGATGAGACGCAGGCGCGCCAGGAGAGCGCTCCGCGAAATCTGAACTTATCGGGAAAACGCGAACGCCTACTCGAAGTGGCCGACGTGACGGCCCGTGGCCACGTCGAGCGTTTCCAGGCGATGCAGGACGCCAGTCCGGCAGAGCGTCGTGAACTCGCGCACGAGATCCGCGCGGCGCCAGCCGCGGTCGGCCTCCTGCTCGAGCGTGGCGCACGCTTCCGCGGCGCTCAAAGCCGGACGATACGGCCGGTCGGTCGTGAGCGCGTCGTAGACGTCGACGACACCCATGATCTGCGCGAGCAGCGGGATGTCCTCTCCGCCCAGGCCGTCGGGATAGCCGCTGCCGTCGGCGCGCTCGTGATGGCAGCGCACGATCGGACGAACCATGCGCAGCAGCCGCAGGTTGCCGCACAGGCGATCTCCAATCGTCGTGTGCTGCTTGACGATCTCGAATTCGTCGGCGGTCAGCGGACCCGCCTTCTGCAGGACCGAATCGGGAATCGCCACTTTGCCGATGTCGTGGAGGTATCCACCCCGCCGCAGCGCTCCCACTTCGTCGGTCGTCAGCCCGAGGTGCATCCCCAGCGTCGCGGCGTACGCAGCCATGCGCTCGCAGTGCCCGCCCGTGTAACGGTCCCTGGCCTCGACCGTGAGCGCGAGGCTCATGATGATGGATTCGGCCGAGTCCAGTTCGTCAGTGAACCGCTTCAGCCGCATCAGTGAGCGGACCCTCGCGCGGAGCTCGGAGTTGTTGACCGGTTTTGTCAGGAAGTCGTCGGCGCCGGCGTCGATGCCGGCCAGGCGCTCATTGCGGCCATCCAGGCCCGTGAGGAGCATGACCGGAATGAGGCGCGTGGCCGCGTCTTCCTTCAGGCGGCGGCACAGCTCGATGCCGTTCAGCGACGGCATATTGATGTCGGTGAGCACGAGATCGGGCGACTGGCTGAGAACCAGCGACATGGCCGCATCGCCGTCGGGCGCCGGATGGACGTCGTATCCATCGGCCTTCAGCGTTGCGCAGAGCGTCTCGAGCAGCGGCGCGTTATCGTCGGCGACCACAATCTTGCCGGCGACGCGCTTCCCCGATGAATCCTGTGACATTCGGTAGCGCGATTATAAGCCCTCGATCTCTCCGCTGTTCGCGACTGGCGGCTATTTCTTCGCGGTGGCCAGCGCGCGCTGCGCCTCCCCGGCCAGGGACGACTTCGGATCCATGCTCAGTGCACGTTCGAGGGTGCTGCGCGCCTCTTTCGTGTCTCCGCCCTGCGCGTACGCGAGACCCAGGTGGTACTGATACGCGGCATTCTGAGGTTCCTTCCGGGCCGACACGAGCAGCTCGGAAACCGCGTAGGTCGGCATGCGCTTCTTGTAGTAGACCCAGCCGACCGTGTCGATCGCGTCGGCATCGCCGGGCAGCAGCCGTTTCGCCGTTTCGGCAAGCTGAAGGGCAACCTCGAGGTTCTCGCTGTCCTCCGCGTAGAGGAAGGCGAGGTTGTTGGCAGCGACGGCGTTGTCCCGGTCGATCGTGAGGGCCTGCCGGTACGCGGCCTTGGCCTCATCGCGACGCCCCATCCTGGTCAACAAGGTGGCAATCATCGTCTGCACACCAACCGACTCCGGCTCACGGGCCGCCGCATCCTGGAATTGCTTCAGGGCGTCCGACATGCGGCCCTGGGCGACGTACAGGTTCGCCAGCATGCCGTATGCGTCCGGCTTCGCCGGGTCCACGTCGATTGCCTGCCGCACCAGCGACTCGGCCCGCGAGAAATCGCCAGACGTGGCATACGTCCGCGCGGCCAGGAGCAGCGCCGGCGTGCTCTTCGGAAACTGTGCGACCACCTGGTCGGCCCGCGTTCGCGCGCCGGCGACGTTCTTGTCCGCGAGGTCGAGCCTGATGAGCGCCGTGGCGGTCACGAGCGACTTCGGCTCAAGCTGCAACGCCTTCGAGAGGACCTGCCTGGCTTCGCTTCGACGTCCCTCCTGAATGTGCAGCTCGCCCTGGAGATAGAGGAACTCCGGGTCGTTCGGACGGTCGCGGCGCATGGCGACCAGTGGCGGACGTGCCGCCTCGACGTCGCCTCTCGCCAACGCAGCCCGAATGACCGCTTCGCGAGCTTCCGGCGACCGTGGCGCGGCACGAAGCGCCTGCTCGCCATATCGCTGCGCCCAGTGAGCGTCGCCCGTTGCCAGCGAGATCCGTGACAGCTCGATCTGCGCGGCCGTTGAATACGGATCGATCTTCAACGCGTCGGCAAACGCCTTCTTTGCTTCCTCGAGATTCCCGATCTTGCTGTAGCCGAGGCCGAGCACCACCGCGGCCTGAGCCGCGCGTCCATGTTGCCTGGCGGTTTTGGCCGCGGCGATGGCGTCCGACGTCTTGTTCTCCTCGAGCAGGAACCCCGCCTTCAGCACCAGCGCGCGCGGTTCATTTGGACTGCCGGCGAGCACGCTCTCCACCAGCCGATGCGCCTCTTCGCGCTGGCCAAGGTTGTAGACAATCGCAGCCAGCTGCAGCTTCGCTTCGAACGACGTGCTTTCCTTCTTCTCCAGTTCCTGCAGCAAGCGGACCGCATCGTCCTGGCGTTTCGCGGCGAGGTAGAACCTGGCGAGCGCGAATCCCGCCCAGGACGCGCTCTCCGGATTTTCCGCAAGCTTCTTGAGGTGCACTTCGACGTTCGCCGGGCGCCTGGTCGTCACATAGAAACCGGCGAGGGCGCGATTCACGGACACGCTGTCCGGAGCCATCGTGTATGACTGCGTGAGTTCGCGTTCGGCTTCGGAGGCTCGGCCGCTCGCCAGCAGGAACGCCCCGTATGACAACCGGAGATCTGCCGATCCCGGCTCCACCTCTATAGCCTTCTTGAAAGCCGCTTCGGCGCCTGGAAAATCGCCGCGGACCTGCTGAATGGCGCCGAGGCCCGCGTAGGCAGTGCCCTCTTCCGGCTCCGCCGTGACGGCCTGCTCCATGTCCTTCAGCGCACCGTCGAGATCTTTCAGCCGAGCCAGTGCATTGCCGCGCAGAACGTGAGCCAGCGCGTTTCCCGGCTCGCGCGCCAACACACGATCGGCCCGCGCGCGCGCCTCTTCAAATCGATTGGTGACGAGCAGCAGATTGCCGAGCGTAATCTGGGTCGTGGAGTCGGCTGGCAACAGATCCGCCGCCCGGAACATTTCCCTGAGCCCCTCAGCGGTGTCCTGGTTCTTGATGTAGGTCCTGGCCAGTCGCAGCCGCGCCTGACCGTCCTTCTCGTCGATCTGAATGGCGCGGCGGTACTCGATGATGGCTTCGTTGTACTTGCCACTCGCCGCGTACGAGTCTGCGTTCAGAAGGGCCTGCTGTTTCTGATTCGCGGTCGAGCATCCATACGACATGCACGCGAGAACGCAGACAAGCGCCGAAGCGAAACGATAGGAATCACGCATCAGTGAAAGACCATGCACAAAAGAGATCTCACGCGCTTACGAGGCAACACGAATGCCAAGCGCGAGTTGTGATTGCTTCAGGCTTCAGGTGATTCGAAGCACGTCGCCGGCGTAGATGTCCGAAGCAAACCAGAGAACCTCTGGAAAACCACTACGCGTTCACGGAATTTCTCAGGCCTCGTTCCGCGCGTGCATCGCGACGTCGTCTCTGTTGACCAAAGTCGCGGCGTCTGGTGATGGTTCAGAAAAAAGATCCGGATTCGCGCGCCTAGTTCGCCAAATCTCTCGACGTTTTGAAGATCCGAGGTGGGCGTAGTTGGCGATCAACTTGCTCACGAGAGATCGGAATTCGAAAAGTGGCGCAGGGGGCAGAGTGACGACACGCGTAGCACGGTTCCTGTTTGTATGGCTTCTGGCGACGATCGTTCCAGCAGGAACCGCCCAGGCCGGGTTGATTGACAGCGTCGGTGACGACTCGTGTATCCGATTGCAGGCGAGCACGGGCCAGTGGGTGTACTTCTGCGACGCTGACATCCGCCCGACGGGCACCGGCGTCTTTCAACCGTTCCTGAGGGTCAATAGGGACGGAACGGGTGGAGCCATCGACGACGACACGAAGAGCACGTATAGCTCGGGCTGGAACACCGACGCGACGCATCAGATGGGCGTGGACGGCTACAACGACTTCGACGCGTCGTGGAGCTCCTCGCTGCCTTTGAGCAACATCTCGTTCAACAACACGCCGCCCGACGCTGGCGCCGGCAGCAATTACGCGTTGTTCACGGTGGACATCAACCAGGTGTCCAGCGGTTCGGGCAGCCTGCTGTCGCTGAACCAGCTGATTCTCTATAACTGCGGCACCGCCAACTACACGGACCTGAGCGCCCCGAACTGCACGAGCTTCTTCGACCTGTTCGGGAACAACAGCGACTTCGTCAACTTCGACTACCGGCTGCACGAGGGAAGCGGCAGCGGCGACGTCGATGTCTTCATCGAGCAGACCGGGTTCGCGGGTCCGTATGTCGCTCTTCTCGATGGCTGGGGCTGCGCGACAGCAGCTTCGATTCAGCCGCCGTACAACTGCAACGATCCGGCGCTGGCGGGGATTGCTGCCGACAACGACGGCTTCCAGGAATGGCAGACGAGGGGCGGCTCGCAACCCACCGTCCCGGAGCCGGCAAGCCTGCTGCTGCTCGGAAGCGGATTGAGCGCCGGACTTGCGGCCCATCGCCGTCGTGCACGCGCACAGACAGCGAAGAAGGCCTGATTGACAGAAGAAATTATCCGAGTCTGCGAGTTCATCGCTGACAAAGTTCGGTGATCGCGCCGACTTATCCATGGGCTCGAGGCGTTACGGAACGGTAAGTGATTGAAAAACAAGAACTACTAGGTGTGAAGGCAACCAACTGATCTGGACAAAGTATTGCTATCAGCCCAGCGGCACCATAAGCACCGCGGGGAAATTAACCGGCAGACACTGACCGAGGAGTAAAGGGAGTTCGCTCACAATGATTCGAAGCATTCTCACTAAGGCATTTACGTTGACGGCGCTGGTCGCCGGGCTGGTATTGCTCCCGAGTGCCAAGGCGGAGGCGGCGTTTACCGCCTACATCTGCTCGGTCCAGAATTGCAGCGGTGGCACGGTCAAGTTTGCAGACGACAACTCAGCGGCCGACGCCGATCCAACCCCCGGCGCAATAACGCTGGTTGGCGGCTCGGTTGGCGGGATGAACGTCACTGTGAACACGTCGCAGAGCCATCCCGCGCTGGTGCAGCCCGGTATGGATCTGACCTTTACCGCCTCCACCAACACCGGCTCGCCTAACGGCGATGTTTGGTTCTACGCGACGGATAATAATTTCTCGGTGATCGCGCCTCTGATTGCCAGCATTTCGGCAACTTTCCTTCAGGGCGGATCCGGGACGGTCGAAGCCTTCGTGTACGGAGGAGTTAACAACAACCCCGGACAGACCAGTCCGCTCTTGGGCACGTCAGGTGTTTTGAGCGGTAGCAACGGTTCGACCGTTGGCACAACGTTCGCGGCCGGCTTCCCGCTCGTGAGCCCTTACTCCTACACGCTCGGCCTCCACATCATCAGGACTGGTGCCGGGAGCACGACGGGCAACTTCGGTGTCTCCGGAACGCCGATTCCAGAGCCGGCGACCCTGAGTCTCCTCGGGCTGGGGCTGACCGGGATTGGCGCTGCTGTCCGGCGCCGTCGCAAGGCACGCCAGAACGCCTGAAATCCAGGCCAGCGGAACACTCAAGAGGGCTGACCCGCAAGGGTCAGCCCTCTTTTTTTGTACCAGCGGCCTGACCCGACCAGCCAGACTATATTCTTTGACGGCTTGGTATTCGCGGCGAAATGGATGTTCCGACCGCTTTGACGTGCCCGGTAATTGTTTGAAGAATAAGGACCTGCCACGTTTCTGCCACCGCCAGGAGCGGGCAGCCTCTTTGCTCACGCTGATGCCTTCCGAGGAGTCTTCAGAATGAAACGGATCCTGGCCTCTGTCCTCTTCGCATCCCTCCTTGCGGGATGTGCTTCGAAAGACCCGGCGGAGCACTTCCGGCGCGGGTCGGACTACATGGGGCAGAAGAAGTACCAGGAAGCGATCGTTGAGCTCAGGACGGCTGTCCAACTTAACCCGAACTACGGGGAGGCCCGTCTGATGCTCGCCGAGGCGTTTCAGTCGGTCGGAGATTTACCCGGCGCCTTGCGCGAGTCGGTCCGGGCGGCAGACCTGCTGCCGGATAACGTCCCGGCTCAGTTGTTGGCAGGCAACCAGCTGTTGCTGGCTCAGTCGTTCCAGGACGCCGGCGGGCGGGCCGACCGCGTCCTCGCGAAGGATCCGGCAAACACCGAGGCCCTGATCCTGAAGGGCAACGCACTTGCCGGGCTCAACGACTTCGATGCCGCGCTCACCAGATACGAGCAGGCCGCCAAGAGCGCCCCCGGAAGCGAAACGGGGTATATCGGAATCGGCGCGGTGGAACTGACCCGGGGCAAGCAGCAGGCAGCGGAGGAGGCGTTTCAGCGCGCCGCGAACATCAACCCGAAGTCAGCTTCAGCAAAGGTCGCTCTCGCGGACCTGTACTGGCGCACGCGCCAGATCGACGCCGCCGAGAAGCAGCTCAAAGCGGCACACGATCTCGAGCCGCGCAATCCGCTGCTGAACCGGGCTATGGGCGTCCTCTACATGGCCACCGGCCGCGCGCCGCAGGCCGAAAGCTACTTCGTGACGTATGCCGACACGCTGGGGACACCGGCTGGCCGGTTCGCGCTGGCGAACTACTACCTGAGTCTCAATCGATCGGCTGACGCGCGCCGTGTGCTCGCGGAGACCGCGAAGCAACCGGAGTCGTTTGCGGAGGCTACCACCAGCCTGGCGAGTCTGGACCTGCTGGCCGGCAAGACGGAGGAGGCGCGGAAGGGCATCGAGACGGTCCTTGCGAAGTCCCCAAAGTACGTCAACGCCCTCGTGCTCAAGGCGCAGGTGCTTTCGAATGATCGGAAGTACGCCGAGGCCCTTGCTGAAATCGGCAAAGCCCTAGCAGTCGAGCCGAACAACCCCGCCGCCCATCTCGCCGAAGGCAGCATCTACGCCGCGACGAACCGGCTTACCGAGGCAATTGCCTCATATGAGTCGGCGCTCAAGAGCGACGCAAAGAATCCGCTGCAGGTACACGAGGCCAACTTCAGGCTGGGAGGCATCCACCTTCAGCTGGGATCGCTGGATCGCGCAATGACGCATGCGCAGGCCGCACTGCAGGCCCAGCCAACGAGCGCAAACGCGCACCTGCTTGCCGCCCGCATCGAGACAAACCGGGGTCAGCTGTCCGAAGCGCGCCGGCGTCTCGCAGCTTTGAAGGGAGCCTTCCCCGATGCAGCGCCGGTGGCCAATCTGCGCGGGCAGATCGAGCTGGCCTCGAAACAGCCAGCCCTGGCTGCTGCGGCTTTCCAGGAGGCACTGAAGCACGACCCGGCAAATGTCGAAGCGCTGACGGCTCTTGCGAGGATGGACCTTGCCGCGGGCCGCAAGAAGGAAGCGCTCGATCGGTTGGAAGGTTCCCTGCGTCAGCCCAATCCGTCCGTTGACCTGCTCGTGCTCGCGGGCCAGGTGTACGGCGGCGCCGGCGACCTGCCAAAGGCGGAGAAATCGTTGCTCGCAGCCGTCGAACGGGAGCCGAACCGGTTCGACGCATACACGATGCTCGGACAGCTGTATGCGTCGCAGGGCCGCCTGCCCGATGCTGTGAAGCAGTTCGAGACCATCCTCAGCCGCAATCCCAAGGCGGTGGGCTCGAACACGACCCTCGGCGTCCTTCTTCAAATGAGCGGCCGGCTGCCTGAGGCGGAACGCGCGTACGAGAACACGCTGGCGATCGACCCGCGTGCAGGTGTGGCGGCCAACAACCTCGCCTGGCTGCTGGTAGAGAGCCGGCGAGACCTCGATCGCGCGCTCGGACTAGCCCAGGTCGCCTCCGCAACAATGCCGGATGTCGCAGCTGTCAGCGATACGCTCGGCTGGGTCTACTACCGGAGGAACCTGCCGGCGCTCGCCCTGCCCCCACTGCTGAAGGCCGTGAAGGCGGAGCCTCGCAACCCTGAGTTTCAGTACCACCTCGGCGCTGCGTACGCGGCGGCGGGCGACAAGGTCAAGGCTCGCAATGCCTTGACGCAGGCATTGGAACTGAAGCTGGGGGCGAACGAGGCGAAGCACGCTCGAGAGCTTCTCGACTCGCTTCGATCGTAGTGACGGTAGCGGCGCGGACGCGCGCCGCCTTCGCTATGACGCTACCTTAAGACGCGACCGGGTAGCCGTTGGCGTTCTTGAGCCTGGAGGCAGTTCCGGTCCGGTACGGACCAACCGGCAGATTGCAGTTCTGCTGGTAGAGAAACGCGTGAAAGCGCTTGTAGTCGCTCGGAGGCAGGTTGAACAGTCTCACGAGCGCCCGATAGCTGCCCCGGGTTTCCTGAAGGCCACGATCAATCAGCGCGGCGAGCTCGGCACGAGTGACTTCGTGCGCTCTGAATGGTTTCTGCACGACTTCCCAGAAGTCCGCGCCGGTCATCAGCCGGTCCCAGAGATGCTGTGAAATCCCCTGTGGCTGAAGCTGCTCGGACGCCGCCGCGAGGCCGTGACCTGCGACAGCCACGGCCGTCCGATCGTCGCCGCGCATCTCCGCCGGCAGGTCGTCCGGAGTGATCGGCCGATTCGAATCGCGAATGGCAATGCGTTCGGTGACGTTGCGCAGCTCGCGGACGTTGCCGGGCCACTGGTGTGCAAGCACCAGCCCTTCGGCCTCCGGCGTGAGGTCCGGAGGAGGAAGCCGGTGCGCCTCGCTCGCCTTCCGCAGGAAATGACGGAACAGCAGCACGACATCGCGGCCCCGTTCCCGCAGCGGTGGAATCCTGATGTGAATCACGTTCAGGCGGTAGTAGAGGTCTTCGCGGAACTCCCCTGCCGCAATCTGCACCCGCAGGTCGCGGTTCGTCGCGGTAATCAGGCGAACGTCGGCGC
>Ga0247825_10000346_pt1 | contig 29117 bp, 25 predicted proteins | sample 13C_Vanillin_Day_FD_194413 | JGI IMG/M metagenome (GOLD analysis project Ga0247825, IMG submission 194413) | Soil microbial communities from agricultural site in Penn Yan, New York, United States - 13C_Vanillin_Day48 | ecosystem: Environmental > Terrestrial > Soil > Agricultural land | place... | reverse complement strand
GCCGGTTGCCGTGATTCCGAACTGCGCCGCCACGCGCCACGTCGAGTTCCACCTCGACGGATCGGGGCCGGCGCGTCTCGAGGTGCCGGGACTGGAGAACTGGCCGAAGCTCGCCATGGATCTGGCCAGCGGGGCGAAGCGCGTCAACCTGGAAACGCTCACCAAGGCGGAAACCGCGACCTGGAAGGCAGGCGACCGGCTGCTGTTGACCGGGAAGATCCTCACCGGCCGCGATGCCGCTCACAAGCGGCTGGCGGACCTGATCGCCAAAGGCGAGAAGCTGCCGGTGGATTTCACCAATCGCTTCATCTACTACGTCGGGCCAGTCGACGCGGTGCGCGACGAAGTGGTCGGGCCGGCGGGCCCGACGACGTCCCGGCGCATGGACAAATTCATGGATACGATGCTGGGCAAGACCGGCCTGCTCGGCTCCATCGGCAAGTCGGAGCGCGGCGCGCAGGCAGTCGAGGCCATCAAGCGTCACAAGGGCATCCACCTGATCGCGGTTGGCGGCGCCGCCTATCTCGTATCGAAGGCCATTCGCGGCGCACGCGTGCTGGCCTTCCAGGACCTCGGGATGGAAGCAATCCACGAGTTCGAAGTGAAGGATATGCCGGTCACCGTGGCCGTGGATACGACGGGCAATGCCGCGCACGAAAGCGGACCGCGGGAATGGCGCGCCCGGATTGGCAAGATCCCGGTCAACGTCGCCTGACCCAAAGAAAAAGCCCGGAGAACCCGGGCTTTTTTCGTGAGCGCAGCGCCTTATTTCTTCTTGGGCTTCGCCGTAGCAGCGACCGGAGTCACCTTGCCGCCTTTTTCCTTCTTGTAGTGCGCTGCTGCCCTGTCCTGGGCCTTTGCCAGCGCAGCGGCATCCTTCTTCGCCGCCTCGGCGGACTTCGCCTTGGCATCGGCCGCCTTGGCCTTGGCTTCGTCGCTCAACGGCGGCAGCTTCGCGGAAGCGAGCCCCACCGCTCCGCCAATCAGCAGAGCGGGAATAACCATCCAGAATCTTGGTGTGCTCATAGTTTCCACCCCTCCTTCATGGCCGATGCATGCGCCGCGGACGGTGCGCCACCCGCGATCCTGCCCTGCCCTTTGACTTCGTTGTACCAGTATTCGTGGTGCTCCTTGGCCCAGGTCTCGTCCACGTAGCCGTGGCGCATCGCGTCGTAGGCCCCTTCCATCCCGATCGTGCCGAGGTAGATATGCCCCAGGGAAATCCCCATGTAGAGGACGGCCGCGATCGCATGGATGACGTTCGCCTGCTGCATGGTCTCACGACCCTGCAGGAAGTTGGGGAAATCGAGCACCAGCCCGGTGATGCCTACCGCGAGGCCCAGCCCCAGAACGGCCCCCCAGAACCAGAGTTTCTGCCCGGCATTGACCTTGCCGGCCGGCACGTGCTCGCCGCTTATCATGCCGCCGAACTTCCTCAACCAGACCCAGTCGTGCGCGCGCGGCAGGTTGTTGCCGATGAACGTGACGATCATGAGCAGCGTGCACACCACGAACAGCGGCCCCACGAAGTTGTGCAGCGTCTTGGACAGGATCGCCAGCCACGAAAACAGCGTGTAGCCGAATACCGGCAGCAGCACGTACTTTCCGAATAGCAGCACGATCCCGCTCACGGCCAGGATCACGAAGCTGATGGCGGTGGTCCAGTGCAGGATGCGCTCGTAAGGCGTAAAGCGCTCGATCAGGCGCCCGGTCTTCGGGCCCTTGAGCTTGATCGGCCCCTTCCAGAGGTAAAACAAGAGCCCGCCGAGAAACGCGAGCACGAGGAACCACCCGCCGTAAATAGTGATCGGCCCGTTGCGGAGCTGCCGCCAGATCTCACCCTCGCTCTGGATCAGCACGCTGGTCTCGACGCCGCGCACCTGCGTGGTTTGCGAGGGATTGTCGCCGCCGCGCACATCGCGCCAGATCGGGGCATTGTTGAGAGGCTGAACTTGCTGGCGCTGGGCCTGCTCGCGGTTACCGCCAGGGTCGGCGGCAACGGCCGGCTGCAGGCAGCCCAGCATAATCAACGCGCAGACGAGACGAATTCCCGCGCGCACGTCGCGAAGGACGATCATGCGTTCTTCCTCCTCAGGTCTATCCGGTCAATTCGCCGTCGGCGTTGAGCGGGCGTACTCGTTCTGACCGCCGTTACGGGCTCTGATGGCCTTTTCCCAGGCGAGCTTGTCACCCTTGAACGCGTCGTTGGCCCAGGGCAGGCTGTCGGGTTTCCCCTGGTACTTGCCTTGTTTGTAAACCGTCACCGATGTCCGCTCTCCACATCCCGCGGCGCCCAGCGCGAGCCCGATAGCGGCGGCGACCAGCAGCGCCCGCCTCATGACTTGCTCCCAGGCTGCGGCGCCGGCTGCTGCTTCTCGGGGCGGCCGTAGGCCGTCCCCCAGCCCCAGACCTCCGAACCCTTGCCGCGCTTGAGCACGCGGTCGCGATAGATGTTGGAGATCACGTCCGCGTCGCCGCCGAGCAGGGCCTTGGTGGCGCACATCTCGGCGCAGGCCGGAAGCTTCCCTTCCGCCAGCCGGTTGCGGCCGTACTTCCTGAACTCGGCCTGCGAATGATCCGCCTCCGGCCCGCCGGCGCAGAAGGTGCACTTGTCCATCTTGCCGCGCAGTCCGAACGCTCCGTCCTGGGGAAACTGCGGCGCCCCGAAGGGGCAGGCGTAGAAGCAGTAGCCGCAGCCGATGCACAGGTCCTTGTCGTGCAGCACGACGCCTTCGGAGGTCTGGTAGAAGCAGTCGACCGGGCACACCGCCATGCAGGGCGCATCCGAGCAGTGCATGCACGCGACGGAGATCGATTTCTCGCCCGGCACGCCATCGTTCAGCGTGACCACCCGGCGCCGGTTCACGCCCCAGGGAATCTCGTGCTCCTGCTTGCATGCCGTGACGCAGCCGTTGCATTCGATGCAGCGCTCGGCGTCCGCCAGAAATTTCATTCTTGCCATGTTCAGCTCCTCTGGTGCGTTTCTTTATCAGGCCTTGGTGACCTGGCACAGGCTCGTTTTGGTTTCCTGCATCATGGTGACGATGTCGTAGCCGTAAGTCATCGCGGTATTCACGGCTTCGCCCCGCACCACGGGTGCGGCGCCTGCGGGGTAGTAATTGAGCAGGTCCTTGCCTTCCATCCAGCCGGCGAAGTGGAACGGCAGGAAGACCGTGCCCGGCGCGACGCGCTCGGTCACCAGCGTCTTGACCTTGAGCTTCGGCTTGCTGGCGGCCGGCGTGCTGACCCAGACGTACTCGTTGTTCCGCACGCCCCGGTCGTTGGCGTCCTTGGGATTGATCTCGACGAACATCTCCTGCTGCAGCTCGGCGAGCCACGGGTTGGACCGCGTCTCGTCGCCGCCGCCTTCGTATTCGACCAGGCGCCCGCTCGTCATGATCAGCGGGTAGCTCTTGACCGCGTCCTTGTTCGCGTCCTGGATCGTCTTGAACAGCACCGGCATGCGCCAGCGGTTCTTCTGGTCGGCGTGCGTCGGGAACTTCTCGATCAGGTCCGGCCGCGGGGTATACAACGGCTCGCGGTGCAGCGGCACGCCATCCGGGAAATTCCAGACGACGGCGCGGGCCTTGGCGTTGCCCCAGGGATGGCAGCCATGCTTCATCACGACGCGCTGGATGCCGCCCGACAGGTCGGTTTTCCAGTTCTTGCCTTCGGCCGCCTTCTTCTCGTCTTCGGTGAGGTCGTCCCACCAGCCGAGCTTCTTCATCAGCACGTGATCGAACTCGGGATAGCCGGTGGTGATGTCCGCGCCCTTGGAGTGCGAGCCGTCCTCCGCCAGCAGGTTGACGCCGTCGCGCTCCACACCGAAATTCGCGCGGAAGTTGCCGCCGCCGTCCATCATGTGCTTGGACGTGTCATAGAGATTGGGCGTGCCGGGATGCTTGATTGCCGCGCTGCCGTAGCACGGCCACGGCAGGCCGTAGTAGTCGCCGTCGAGCACGTAGCCTGTCTTGGCGTCCTTGCCTCCCTTGGCGCGCAGCGTCTTCACGTCGAACACGTGCTGGTTGCGCATGTGAGCCTGGAGGCGCTCGGGCGACTGGCCGGTATAGCCGATGGTCCATGCGCCGCGGTTGATCTCGCGCAGCGCATCTTCCATGTCGGGCTCATCCATGCCGCCCTTCCCTTTGACCAGCTTGATCTTCGCCACGAATTCCTTGCCGAAGCCGAGCTTCTGCGCAAGCTGGTACATGATCATGTGATCGGTGCGCGACTCGAACAGCGGGTCGATCACCTTCTCGCGCCACTGGATCGACCGATTGGAGGCGGTCACCGATCCCGCGCATTCCATCTGCGTCGCGGCCGGCAGCAGGTAGACGTTGTCCTGGCGCGCCATCGCTGCCATCGCGGCGGTGGCCGAAGGATACGGGTCCACCACGACGAGGAGGTCGAGCTTCTTCATCGCCTCGAGCATTTCCTTGCCGCGGTTCTGGCTGTTCGGCGCATGGCCCCAGTAGATCACCGCTCGCACGTTGGGATCCTGGTCGAGGTTCTCGTTTTTTTCGAGGACCGCGTCGATCCAGCGCGAGACCGTGATGCCCGGCTTCTCCATCATTGCCTTCGAGGCGAACTGCTTCTGCACCCAGTTGTAGTCCACGCCCCACACCGCGCACCAGTGCTTCCACGACCCTTCCGCTACGCCGTAATATCCCGGCAGCGAGTCGGGGTTGGGGCCGACGTCAGTCGCGCCCTGCACGTTGTCATGGCCCCGGTAGATGTTGGTGCCGCCGCCGGACACGCCGACGTTGCCCAGCGCGAGCTGAAAGCAGGCCGACGCGCGCACGATGGCGTTACCGTTGGTGTGCTGTGTCTGGCCCATCGCCCATACGATGGTGCTGGGGCGGTTCTTCGCCATCATTTCGGCGATGTCCCGCACTTCGGCCTCTTTCATGCCAGTGACGCTTTCGGTCACGTCAGGCGTCCACTTCATGACCTCTTCCCGCACCTTGTCCATGCCGTAGACGCGGGCCTTGATGTAGTTCTTGTCTTCCCAGCCGTTCTTGAAGACGTGATAGAGCATGCCCCACAGGAATGCGACGTCGGTGCCCGACCGGATGCGGTAATACTTGTCCGCGCGAGCCGCCGTGCGCGTGAAGCGCGGGTCTACGACGATGACCTTGGCTCCGTTCTCCTTGGCGTGCAGCGTATGCAGCATCGAGACGGGGTGCGCCTCGGCCGCGTTGGAGCCGAAGAACAGGATGCACTTGGAATTCTGCTCGTCATTGTACGAATTGGTCATCGCGCCGTAACCCCAGGTATTCGCGATGCCGGCCACGGTCGTGGAGTGGCAGATGCGCGCCTGGTGGTCCATGTTGTTCGTGCCGTAGAACGACACGAACTTGCGGAACAGCGCCGACTGCTCGTTGTTGTGCTTCGATGAGCCGATCCAGAACGTCGCGTCCGGCCCGCTCTCCTTCTTGATGGCGAGCAGCTTCTGGCTGATCTCGTTCAGCGCTTCGTCCCACGACACCTTCTGCCACTTGCCGCCCGCGAGCTTCATCGGGCTTTTCAGGCGGTGGGAGTCATGCGTCATCCCGTGCTCGCGGATCGACGCGCCTTTCGCGCAATGCGCGCCGAGATTGATCGGAGAATCGAACACCGGCTCCTGCCGGATCCATACGCCGTTCTGCACCACGGCGTCGATCGAGCAGCCGACCGAGCAGTGCGTGCACACCGTGCGCTTGACCTCGATCTTGCCGGCCGCCGGCTCCTGCGCCGCTTCGGCTCTGTCCACCACGTTGAACGGCAGCTGTGAAGCGACCGCGCCGGCGCCGAACGCGACGCCCGAGCGCTGGAGAAAAGTGCGGCGGTCTATCGTCCTGCCGAGCAGGCCCGAAACGGAGCGGGTCAGACGGCCCTGCGAAGTGCCGCTCTTGCCAGTGGAACTCGCGGATTTTCTGGTCAGCAACATGGCGGTCCTCTCAGACTTTGGTCGTGCTGTAATACTTCCGCACGTGTTCGGTGACGTGATAGCCCTTCGACCCGGTCACGGCCGCCGCTTTCTTCGGCTCGCGAGGAGACTTGATGGCGACCGCCGCCGCGGTGGCGGCGCCACCGGCACTGACAGCAAGCAGAAAATGTCGGCGGGACAGCTTGGATGCTGGAGTCTTCATCTCACTCCTCCTCTTATATGCGCGGAATAGGAAAAATTTACGCTTCAATCTGGTGCAAGGCAAGTCGTACTCAGAATGAGAATTACTTTCATCATCGATTTCGCCGCTCAGTTGAGAACAGTTCTCACTGCGAAGCACGCAGCCGACGTCACAATGCGTCCGACATTTCGAATGCCCCCCTCTCAACCTCGCAGAAAGCGAGGGTCAACGCAGCCACGTATCGATAAAACACTGCGGAAGGGGCTTTTTGCAGTGCAGCACAAAAAGAAACGATCCCCGGACAAGCGTACTCCTCGAAAAACTGGCGTTGTTCCGACAAGGAACGACGCTCCTCAATGAGCCGGCGCATGACGTCGCAGACCCCCGAGACATGGTCTTCCGTTTCGAAAGTGCCGGGGCGGCGCGCGTATCCCCAGCCCTCCAGGCGATCGCGCAGGCGCACCAGGTACCGGTCCGGAGAAGTGGGTTCGGCATAACCGGACAGATACGGCGACACCTCGCTCTTGCCCACGCCAACGAAAAGCGTGTCGAACTCCTGCCGTAGGAGCGCAGGATACGCCTTGCGGCAAGCCTCTCGCAGCGCCTGCCACGTGGCCAGCAAGTCGCCGCCGCTGCCTTCCTCGCCGCCGCGTTCGCCCTCCCAGCCCGCGCCCGTAAGTTCGGCGAGCAGGTGAGAATCCGCAGGGCCGTAAAAGAGGCGGCTGATCAGCCCATACCAGTTTGCGCGCGCCTGGTCCTCGGGCTCCACCGCCGGGGTCCGCGCGCTGTCGGCCTGCTCCTTCACGACGGGCCGCCCGGTCTTCCGCTATTCGTCACATCGAATATCGTCGCCCCGTCGCTCTTCTCGAACATATCGGCTACGCGGCAGTCCTGGCACATTTGCAGACGGCGCAACGCGCCCGGATCGCGGAACATCGAGTGCGCCTGAAGCTTGCTCAGCATGTTGTCGATGATTCTCTGCGTTCCGAACGGCTTGCCACAGCGCACGCAGTCGAACACCTTGTCCTCGTTCAGCACCCGCGCCTGCGCCGCGGCGGACGTCAGCAGCAGCCGGGGCGCGAGCCGGATTGCATCCTCCGGGCAGGTCTTCGCGCACAGCCCGCACTGCACGCAATTGCGCTCGATGAACCGTAGCTGGGGCCGGTCCTTGGCATCGAGCAGCGCGCTTTCCGGGCACGCGCCCACGCAAGCCAGGCACAGCGTGCATTTGTGCTTGTCCACCTCGAGCGTTCCATAAGGCGCACCAGCCGGAAGCGCGACCTGGTCTTGCGGCGCGGGCGCATGGCGCAGCAGGTGGTCGAAGACGAAGTCGAGCGTGGCCCGCTTCTCATTCGAGAGATTGAATGTCGCCGGCGTCAGGGCCAGGGGCGCCGGCGCTGACCACACGGCGCTCTCCAGCGCGGCCATGTCGCCTGCCAGGATGATCTGGAACCGGCCCGGTCCGAGCGCGAGCCCGCTCACGATGTCCTGCGCGAGACCCGCCTGGCGCTCAAGCGCCTCGCGGTAGGCCTCCGGTTCGGATCCGGCGGTCAGCACGACGACCCTGGCCGCGCCGAGCGCGATGCTGCCAAGCATCAGGTCCAGCCCGAGCGCGGCGACATGAAATACTTCGAGCGGGATCACGCGCGCGGGCAGGCCCTTTCCCCGTCGCGCCAGCCGCGCGATGAGATCGCGCCCGTCGGTGGCGTTGTGGAAGAGCAGGCACGCGTCTTCGCCGCCCGCCTCCCGGTAGGCCTGAAGCACTGCCTTGATGCGCATACCCATGTCCGCGACGCGCGGATAGGCGTAGCTCATCGCGCCGGACGGGCAGACCGTGGCGCACCCCCCGCACCCCATGCACAGATGAGGCTCGACGTTCACGCGGTTGTGTTCCTTGTCGCTCGAGATTGCTTGCGTCGAACAGACATCGATGCAGCGCGTGCAGCCGGTGATCTCCGAACGGCTGTGCGCGCAGATCTTCTCGCGGTACTCGAAGAACTTCGGCTTTTCGAACTCCCCGACCTGCTGGGCCAGCTTCTCCACCGCAAGCGCCTGCTCAAGGGGATCCTGGCGGGGCGCGTAATAGCCCTGGGGCGGCTGCGGCGCCTTGATGATCGGCTCGCGCGAGAGGTCGAGCACCAGGTCGAAGCTGTCGCTGCGGGCGTTCGACTGCCGCTCGAAATCGATCGCGCCGATCTCGCAAACCTTGACGCACTGGCGGTGCGCCTTGCACCGGCCGGGATCGACCTGGTAGGCAAAATCGATTGCCTGCTCAGGACACGCGCGCACGCAGGCATTGCAGCGCGTGCAAACCTCGAGATCGATCGGGTTGGCCTGCCGCCACCCGACCTGGAAAGCGCCGAGATAGCCGGTTACCGTCACGTCGCTGCCGGAGAAAACCGGATAGCGGCGATCGTGCGGCAGCTCGTACTCGCCCTCTGCCTGCGTCACGAGCACGTTCACCGAAAGCTGCTCGGCCAGGCGATCGGCCCATGGAAGGGCCGCGGCGCCCGGCCCGATGATGAGCAGCTGCCCCGCGGACCGGTAGGAGACGACCGGAACCGGCTCGGGCTCCGGCAGGTCCGCCAGCGCGAGCAGTGCGGCGATCTTGGGCGTTGCGCGTGCCGCCTCGGCGGACCATCCGCCCGATTCGCGGATATTGACGAACTGCAGGCCGCCCGTTCCCTCGAGCTGCTCGTGGAGCTCACTGAAGAGCGGTGCTTCCTGCGTGCAGGCAATGACCACGTCATCGCCCTTCTTCACGGCTGCCTCGAAGGCGGACACCTGTCGCCGGCACAGCTCCGTGTGGACGACGGCGGTGCTCCCCGATTTGAGCGCGTGCGCCAGCGCCTTGCCGTCGAGCGGCATGGTGCGATTGCAATTGCAGATGAGCTTGTCTTTGGCCATACCTTCCGCTGAGAGTGGGATGCGCGGGGATGTCTATCCCCTTTCAATTCGTAACCAGCCGCCAGGGATGCGAAGCGTAGCGAAGTGCGCCGCCTGGCGCTACGCCTTGGAACCGCCTCTCGCGCCGCCCGCTGCGGCCGGAACCGGGACGGGACTTCCTGCTTCCGCGCGCGTTCCCGTATCCGGGAGGACGGCCGCGTCAGCGGGCGGCTCGAGCCCCGGCGCCGGTTGTACGCGCGCCAGCCTTTGCCGCTCGCGCTCGTCCGCGTCTTCCCTGGCCGACGCGAGGATCATCTGCGCCTGCCTCAATCCCTTCATCATCGCCTCGGGAATGGGCTCGGTCTTGCTGTAGTCGTCGATGTAGACATCGAGACCGTCCATCACGTTGAAGTGCGGATCGCTGAACAGCTTCTTCAGTGCGGCCCGGCGTACCTCCTCGCCAACCTTGGGATGAAAGAACGCGCGGAAATCCGATTCGGGCGTGAGCTGATCGAGCGACGGCAGCTCGGGCGCCGGCCCGGCATCGTCCGACTTCGCGGGCGCAGGCGGCGCCTGGCGCGCTTCTTCCTTTCGCCGCGACCAGCGGGACAGGAACGGCTCCTGACTTTCCGCTTGCGGTTTCTCGTCGGGACCCGCCATTACGCGTCTCCATCCCGGCGCGAAGCCACGCCCTTGTCCCGGCTGCTCGCGTAGCGCTTCTTCTTCGGGGGCTCGGGGCGGTAATGCTCGGCCACGAACTCGGAGATCCACGGCAGCAAGTCCGTCGGAAGCGCCACGCCGTCCACCGTTTCTTCCGCATCCATCCAGCGCGCCCCTTCGTGATAGCTCGCCGTCACCCGCTCGGGCCGCGCGATGCCGTCATGCAGTCGCCACATGACGAACAGCTTGGGCTGCGGCGAGGTGATGTTGTAGTAATAGCCCTCCGCCTCGTCGGGATGCAGCTTGAGGGTGTGCCCGGGAAACAAAATCTGGGTGGTCTTCTCGTCGCTCACGATCACCTGCTCGGCGCTGCCTTCGGGCAGCATGTTGCGCACGACGCCCCTGGTTTCCCAGCGCTCGGTCGCCCACCGGTTCGCGAGCTGCACCCGCTCCATGATGATCGCGATGGCGTACGGGGCGAGACGGCTGGGCGCGGCATTACCGGTCATGGCGGCATTGTGCGCCCGTGCCCGACCGTGCGCAACCGGAAACGGCGGCAAATACTTGATTTGCCAACAGTGTTTTGCTTGCGCGCCGACGGCCGGCTTGTCATAATCAGGCGTCGCTTCCTCTCCCGCTTTCCCAATCATTTCGGCATGGCTGAACCAAGCATCACGCCTGTTCCTTCTCTGCCTGACCGGCTCGGGCGGCGGCTGCGCGACCTGCGCATATCCGTAACCGACCGCTGCAACTTCCGTTGCGTCTACTGCATGCCGAAGGAAGTTTTCGGATCCGACCATGCGTTCCTCGATCGCAAGGACATTCTGAACTTCGAGGAAATCGGCCGCGTCGCCCGCATTTTCGCGGGCCTGGGCGTCAACAAGATCCGGCTGACCGGCGGCGAGCCCCTGGTCCGGCGCAACCTCGAGCAGCTCATCGCGTCGCTTGCGAAGATCCCCGGCCTCGATCTTACGCTGACCACCAACGGCTCTTTGCTGAAGCAGAAGGCAGCCGTGCTGAGAACGGCCGGGCTGCGCCGGGTCACGGTCAGCCTCGACGCACTCGACGATGCGGTGTTCCGGCGGATGAACGACGTCGATTTCCCCGTCACGCGGGTGCTGGAAGGCATCGACGCGGGAGCCGCAGCCGGCCTCGAGCCGGTCAAGATCAACATGGTGGTCAAGCGCGGCATGAACGAAGGTGAAATCCTCCCGATGGCGCGCCGCTTTCGCGGCACCGGCCACGTGCTGCGATTCATCGAATACATGGACGTCGGGCACACCAACGGCTGGCGCATGGACGACGTGGTTACCGCCCGCGAGATCGTGTCGACCATCGGGCGCGAATTTCCCCTCGAGCCGGTGGACCCGAATTACCGGGGCGAGGTGGCCGAGCGCTGGCGTTACCGGGACGGCCAGGGCGAGATCGGCGTGATCGCCTCGGTCACGCAAGCCTTCTGCCGCGACTGCACCCGCCTCCGGCTCTCGACCGAAGGAAAGCTTTACACCTGCCTGTTCGCGACCGCGGGTCACGATATCCGGGCTATGTTGCGCGGAGGCGCCGACGACGCTGCGATACGCGAGACGATCGCCGCCCTCTGGTCCGCGCGTACCGACCGCTACTCCGAGATCCGCACGTCTCACACCACCAAGCTCGAGAAGATCGAGATGTCGTACATCGGCGGCTGAAAAAACAGGATTCAGGAGCAAGGAGTCGGGATTCAGCAAGAACCCGACCCGAATCCCGGATCCCGAATGTCATGAATCATCGCCCCAAGCTCACTTCCGCCGGCCGCCCGCTCACATTCGAGGTCGAGGCCATCAATGAGCGCGGCGAGTCCCTGCACACCCCGATCGCCGGCGAGCATCCGCTGACGCTCTACCTCGACAAGCGCGAGATCGTCACGTTGATGACGCTCGGCCAGGCGCCCGAGGCCCTGACGCTCGGTTACCTGCGCAACCAGCGGCTGGTGAACTCGATCGAGGAGATCGCCGCGGTGCAGGTGGACTGGGAAACCGACTCGGTCGCAGTCACTACCCGCAAAGTCGCAAATGGGCGGGACGCGAAGCTGAAAGAGAAGCTCAGGAAGCGCACCGTGACCACGGGATGCGGCCAGGGCACGATGTTCGGAGACCTGATGGAGGAAATCGACTCCATCACGCTGCGCGACGACGTGCGGCTCACCGAGGAAACGCTCTACGCCCTGCTCGACGCCGTGCGCCGCCACGAGACCATCTACAAGAGCGCCGGCGCGGTCCACGGCTGCGCGCTTGCTGCCGGCGCCGAGATTCTTTACTTCGTCGAGGACGTCGGCCGGCACAACGCCGTCGATGCCATCGCCGGCCACATGTGGCTCGACGCGGTCGATGGCTCGGACAAGATTTTTTACACCACCGGACGGCTGACGTCCGAAATGGTGATCAAGGCGGCGCAGATGAGAATCCCCTTTCTCGTCTCGCGCTCCGGCCTCACCGAGATGGGCCATCAGATCGCCGGCCGGGTTGGCATCACGATGCTCGGGCGCGCAGTCAACAAGCACTACCTGCTGTTCACCGGTAAGCACCGCTTCGTGAAGACGGTGATGCCGACGATGCTGGCCTGACGGCGACCGTCGCACGTGCAAGCCACTCGTCACACGTCACGCGTCACGGGGGTCATTTTGGCCGGCGGCCAGGGCCGGCGCATGGGCGGCGTCGACAAGGGGCTGCGGGTCCTGCGCGGGCGGCCCATGGTCGCGTGGGTGCTCGAGCGTCTAGCGCCCCAGGTCGACGAAGTGCTGATCAACGCGAATCAGAACGCCGCGACCTACGGAGCCTTCGGCCATCGCGTCATCCCGGACGAGATCCCCGGCTTTGCCGGGCCGCTGGCCGGCCTGCACCGGGGGCTCACCGAAGCGGCGCACGAAATTATCGCGACCGCGCCATGCGATTCCCCTTTCCTGCCTCACGACCTGGTGCCGCGCCTGCTCGCGGCGCTCGAGCGCGAGGGAGCGGATCTCAGCGTCGCGAAGACCGGCGATCAGCCCCACCCGGTTTTCTGCCTGTGCCGCAGGAGCGTGCTGCCTGGCCTGACGGAATTTCTCGCCGGCGGAGGGCGCAAGATCGACGCGTGGTATGCGCGCCTCAAGACGGTCGAGGTGCTGTTCGACGACCAGCCCGACGCGTTCAGCAACGTGAATACGGAAGCCGAGCTTCAGGCCTTTGATGCGGCCGCCGTGCAGGCAGACCGGCCCCGCTAGCCCTTAGATCTCCACAGCGCGGGCGATCGAGCGATCCATTACCGGTGGATTCCCGCCGGCGCGGCGCTGGCGCCTCAACGCGTTTGGCCCCGCAGATGATTCGCTTCGAGCAGCGCGCCGTAGAGACCCAGTAACGGGTTCATGATCACGTGCACGGGGATCTCGGCGAGGAGTCCGCTGAACCGCCCCTTGTCCGCGAAAGCCCGCATGAAGCCGCCCTCCTTCAACTTGGGCAGGATCTTGGGCGCGATCCCGCCGGCGAGGAAGACCCCCCCGTACGCCAGTGAGGTCAACGCCATGTTGCCGGCGTACGCCCCGTACGCCGTGACGAAAATGTCGAGGGCGCGCACCGCCAGCGGGTCCAGTCGGGCCGCGGCGAATTCGGCAATGAGGCTCGCGGTGTCCGCCTGCGTCTGGGAAGCATCGAGGAACTGCTTCGAGGGTTCCCCGGCGCCGGTCTCCTGGAGAAAGCTGAAAATCCGCATGAGCCCGGGGCCCGACACCACGCGCTCGTAGGACACGCGCCCGAAAGCGCGGCGCAGGTGATCGAGCAGCCGGTCCTGGGTCTCGTCCACGGGCGCGAAATCGGCGTGGCCCGCCTCCGACGGATGCACGGCGTAGCCCGATTCTTGCCAGGTGATCAGGCCGGTGCCGAGTCCGGTACCGGCGCCGATGATGAGCCGCACGCCGCGCGCCCGCGGCCGGCCCGACTGCAGCGTCTCGATGTCCGCGGTACTCAGATGCTCGATGCCGCGTCCGGCCGCAGCGAAATCGTTGATGAACCGCACGTGCTCCAGCCCGAACTCGCTCGCCACCGCCTCACTCTCGACCTGCCATCCGAGATTGGTGAGCGTGGCCGCATTGCCGGCCACGGGTCCCGCCACCGCGAAGCAGGCTCCGCCTACGGACAGTCCGGGCACGGTCGCTTTGGCCCCCGCGAGAAACTCGGCGATGATGTCCTCGAGCCGGCGATAGCGCTGGCTCGGGAAAATCTCCTGCGCCAGGATGCGCGGCGGCGCGCCGGCGGCCGCGAGCGCGATGGCGGTTTTCGTGCCGCCGACATCGGCGGCGAGCAGGTGCCCGCCCCTGACCCCGGCCGCCGCGCTCATGCAAACAGCGCGGTCTGTCGCTGCGCCGGCTCTTCCTCCAGCGCCTCCGGCTCGGCCACGAAGTAGCCCTGCGCAAAATCGATCCCGATCTCCTTGATACGCGCGAGCGTCGCGGCGTCTTCGACCGACTCGGCCACAGTGCGCATCCCCAGTATGTGGCTGATGCGGTTGATTGAATCGACAATGGCGTAATCCATGGGATCGGTCGCCATGTCCTTGATGAAAACGCCCGCAATCTTGAGAAAGTCCACCGGGAGGTATTTGAGATAGGCAAAAGAGGACATGCCCGTGCCGAAATCGTCCAGCGCGAACCGGCAACCCATGCCCTTCAGCTCGTGCATCAGTTCCGCCGCCTTGGACAAATTGGAAATCGCGGTAGTTTCCGTGATCTCGAAGCACAGCAGCCCGCTCGGCAGCTGGTAGCGGGTCAGCAGGTTGCGCAGGAAATCCGGAAAGCTCCGGTCGTTGATGCTCGCGCCCGAAATATTGACCGAGTAGAAGCCGCGTTCTCCGCTGCCGTGCAGCTCACGGGGAATCGCGCCGGCGGCCCATTGCCGGCTCAGGAACTCGACCAGCGAACTCACCACCCAGCGCTCGATTGATGTCAGCAGGTTATAGCGCTCGGCCGCCGGCATGAAGCCGGTGGCGGACACCGGCTGGCCCGAGCGGTCCAGCATTCGTATGAGCACCTCGTAGTGTGGGCTGTGACGCGGCGCGCCGTCGAGCGGCGCGATGCGCTGGCGGTAGAGCCGGAACCGACCCAGCTCGAAAGCCCGGTTGATCTGCGACACGAGCTGCATTTCCTCGCGGCGGCTCCCGGTATCGGGATCGTCGGGCCGGTAGACCTGAACCCGGTCGCGGCCCAGGTTCTTCGCCTCGTAACAGCACGCATCCGCGGCGGCGAGCACCTGGTTGACGTCGCCGCTTTCCGCGGTAAGCGGCACCAGGCCGACGCTCACGCCGACGCTGAAGGTCTTGCCCTCCCACACGAAGCGGAACTCGCGCACGGTCTCGCGCATGGCGTTGGCGATGCGCACGGCCTGGTCCAGCGGGCACGACTCCAGCAGCGCGGCGAACTCGTCGCCCCCTAGACGCGCGAGCGTGTCGCTGCCGCGCATGCGCGTGAGCATGACCGAGGTCAGCTGGCGCAGCAGCTCGTCCCCCGCGGTATGCCCGCAGGTGTCGTTCACGGTCTTGAAATGATCGAGATCCATGAACACGAGCGCATGCTCGCGCCGCTGGGTGCGCGCGGTCTCGATGAGATCGGCGAGCCGGCGCTCGAACTCCCGGCGGTTGACCAGCCCGGTGAGCGAATCGTGGCTGGCCTGCCACAGGAGCTGCTGCGCCATCGCGCGCACCTGGCTCACGTCGTGAAACACGACGATCATGCCGTGGACCTTGCCGTCGCGGCCGCGAATGGGCGCATGCGAATAGCGCACCGGGCATTCACGGCCGTGCCGATCGACCAGCCTCACTGCGATGGCCTCGGCGGCGCCGCCGTGATTTCCGGCGGTCAGCGGGAGGGTCTCGATCGCCGCGCCCGTTCGCTCGTCCATCACCCGGTAGACCTCGCCCAGGCGCTTGCCGGCCGCCTCGGCATTGGTCCACCCGAGGTAATGCTCGGCGACCGGATTCAGGTACTCGATGCGGCCCGCGGCATCCGTCGTGATGACGCCGTCGACGATGGAATGCAGCGTAACCTCGGCGAGCTCTTTTTCCCTCTCCAGCCGCGCCTCGGTCCGGGCCACGATCCGGATCACGATGCCCGCGATCACCAGGCCCGCCAGCAGCGCGAGGATGCCGCCCGCCCCGATCAGCAGGAACGCGTTGCGCATGCCCGCGTTCGCAGCGGCGGTGGCTTCCGCCGTGGCCGAGTGATTGGATTCCAGCAGCAGGTAGAGCGTCTCCTGCAGGCGGGCATCGGCCTGCACCGCGCGCGTCAGGTTGAGCTCCGAGGCGCCGGAGAGGTCTTCGCGCATCAGCAATGCCACCGTCTGGTCGCCGATGTCCCTGGCGGCGGCCGCTGCCACGGTTGCGTCGTCCCGCGACGCCCGCTCGGCCTCGGCCACCGGGAGCGCGGCGAGCTTCTTTGCAGCCGCTTCATAGGCCGCGATGGCCGCCTGGTAGCGCGCGAGCGTGCCCTGCCGGTCCTGCGAGCTCTCCGCGGCAAAAAGGCCGTCGATCAGCGCCGAGCGCTGACCGTTGCTCAGGAACAGCTCCGAGACGGCGCCGATCTTGCTCCCTTGCGCCTCGGCGAGCGAATGGATCTGGCGGTTGAACGCCTCGATGCGCGTGAGGCCGAGCGCGATCAGCGCGATCAGCGCCGACAGCAGCAGCCCGAAGCTGGCGAACAGCAGGAATTTAGATTGCGGTTTCGGGGACGGCGCGGTCATTGGCGGGCGCCGGAACGAGCGGCGGGATCCTGCCGGTAGAACGCCGCGAGCTGGTCGTAGACGCGCGGGTAACCGGCACGCACTTTATCGGGAATCTCGAAAAACGCCTCGCTCAGTACCGCGAAGAACTCCGCCGGCGTCTCGGCGGCATAGGGGTCGATGGCGAGCGGAGCGCCGGCCTGAACGCGCCCCTTGAAATCCTCGTACGCCTCGCCGAAGGCCCCTGACCACTCGGCGCGGTCCATGCCCGCGTGCAGCGGCGGAAAGCCGTTGGCGTCGCCGTTCAGCATGTCCAGCTTGTGCGCAAACTCATGGATCACCACGTTGTAGCCGTGCTCGCCCCCGCGCAAGGTGGCGTCCTCCCACGACAGGATCACCGGCCCGGCAAGCCACGACTCGCCGCTCATCGGCTCCTCGACCCGGTGCGCGATCCCGAATTCGTCCATGTACTCGTATTCCGCGACAAATTCCCCCGGGTAGACGATGACCTCTACCCAGTCGCGGTAGTAGTCGAGGTCCAGGTTGAGAATCAGCACGCAGGCCTGGACCGCGATGCTGAGACGCATTTCCTCCGTGAGGTCGAGGCCGCCCGCCGCCACGATGGACTTGGAGTCGAGGAACAGCACCACCCAGTCGCGCAGCCTGGCGCGGTCGGCCGGCGACAGGCTGCGGATAAACGCATAGCGCTCGACGACGCGCTGCCACGCCCGCTCGTCCACGGTGGAGCGCCTGAGTATCCGCGCGCGGCGCCACCGCGTAAACCATGCCATGGATAACGCGCCGGTTACCGCCGCCATGCCCCGGCCACGGACGGCGGGACGAGCCCGGGAGATGGAATCATGGGCCCTCATCGACGATCATTTTCCTGCGTTTGCCCGGAAACGGCCTCATTTACTCTTCGCGTCTTCGCGAAAATCGACGACCTTGAGCTGCGCCGTTTCCGGCGGCTCGAGCTCGGCCGACTCGATGCGCTGGAAATGCTGCGTGATCTTGCGACTCGAAACCTGCACGTCCTCCGCGTCCTGATGGGCCTGCCGGATGTGGTCGGCGAGTTTCTTCATGCGATCATCGAACCGGCGGAAGTCCTGGCCGAGACGCCCAAGCGCGTCCCGAATGACGTGGATCTGCTTGCGCGTCTCCACGTCCTTCAGCACCGCGCGCGCGGTGTTGAGCACGGCCATGAGCGTGGTCGGCGACACGATCCAGACCCGTCTCGTATTGGCGAACTCCACCAGCTCGGCGTGGTAAGCGTGGATTTCCGCAAAAACCGCCTCCGCCGGCACGAACATGACCGCCCCGTCCGAGGTCACGTGGGGAATGATGTACTTCTTGGCGATGTCCTCGACATGCTTGCGGACGTCGGCACGGAACTGCTTCTGGGCGGCGGCCCGCTCGACGTCGTTGACCCCGGGTGCCAGCATGCGGTGGTAGTTTTCCAGCGGGAACTTGGAGTCCACGCAGACCAGCCCGGTCGGCTCCGGCAGCCGCAGCGCGCAATCCACGCGCGCGCCGTTGGGCAAGGTGAATTGCATCTCGAAGGCGGCGGCCGGAAGCACGTTGCGGATGAGCGCCTCGAGCTGAACCTCGCCGAAGGCACCCCGCGACCGCTTGTCCCCGAGCAGCTCCTGCAGGCTGACGACGCTCCCGGTCAGGGTCTCGATCTTGCGCTGGGCCTCGTCGATCGTCGCCAGCCGCTGCATCACGCTGACGAAGGTCTCGTTGGTCTTGCGAAAACCTTCGTCGAGCCGCTCGCTCACTTTCCCGGAAATCTGGTCCAGGCGCTGGTCTATCTTGGACCCGAGCTTATCGGTGGTCTCGCCGAGATTCGCGGCCAGGGAAAGCTGGAGGCGATGGAGCGTTTCCCGCGTCTGAGTGAGCTCTTCGGACAGGCGGGACGTGAGGCGGTCGGACTGCTGGGCGAGCCCGCCGTGCAGGTCCGAGATCATCGCCCGGTGCTTGTCCTCAAGCACGCGGATCAATTCACCGGACTGCGTCCTGATCGCGGTCGTCTGGGCCGCCACCTTCGCGATCAGCACCACGACTGCGGCGAGGATGGCGAGCGCCAGAATCACGAAGAGGATGTCGGGCATCGCGCGCGAATTATATCAGCCGGAAACGGCCGTGGGCTCATGCACGCAGCATGCAAGGCGCCCGCCTCTCCTAGCTCATGCTCCGCAGAACGTGCAGCGGCGGCACGCTCAGCACGCGGCGGGTGCCCAACCAGCCCGCCAGCGCCACCCCCGCCGCGGTGCCCAGGACGCCCACCAGCCAGACCGCCGCGTCGGGCGTGTACTGGAGCTGCAGGAAGCGATGCGCAATGAAATACGCCAGGCCGGTCGAGCCGGCGGCCGCGACCATCCCGGCCACCGTGCCGATCAGCATGAACTCCGCCACGTGGGCGCGGTGGATCTGCGCCCGGCTCGCGCCCAAGGTCCGCAGGAGCGTCGCCTGGTAGATGCGCTCGTCCTGGCTGCTCGAGACCGCCGCATACAGGACGACCAGCCCGGCAATCAGGGTGAAGAGGAACACGAACTGCACCGCGCGCGCAGCCTGCGACATCATGCGCTGCACCTGCGCGAGCGCCTGTGCGATATCGATCAGCACGATGTTGGGGAATGCGCGCACGAGCGAATTGAGCAGCTCGGCCTGGCCGGCCACCAGGTGAAAGCTGGTGACGTAGGTGGCGGGGTATTTCTCCAGCAGTCCGGGCGGCGACACCACAAAAAAATTGACGTTGAAACTGTCCCACTCCACGCTTCGCAGATTCGTGACCGTGGCCGTGACCGGCGTGCCCGCCACGTCGAACGTGAGCACGTCGCCCCTGCGGATGCCCAGCCGCTCCGCGAGGCCGCGCTCGACGGAGAACTGGTCCGGGCGCGCGCGCTCTCCCCACCAGCTACCCTCGACAACCCGGTTGTCACCCTGCAGCCGCTCTGCCCAGGAGAGGTTGAATTCGCGCGTCACCAGGCGCCTCGATCGCTCATCCGCGAAATCGTCCGCCGAGACGCTGCGCTCGCCGATGCGGACGAGGCGCCCGCGCACCATGGGGAAGATCTCGGGTGCCGGCAGCTTACGCTCTTCGAAGAAGGCCCGGATGCCGGCGACCTGGTCTTGCTGGATATTGATGATGAAGCGGTTGGGCGCATCCGGCGGCAGGCTTTCGCGCCAGGTGCGCAGCAGGTCCCCGTGGATGAAAGTGAGCGTCAGCAGCGCCATCACACCCAGGCCGAGCGCGACGACCTGCAGGAGCGTCCCGAATGTGCGCCGCCGGAGGCTGGCGATGCCGAAGCGCCAGGAGACGCCCCGCCCGCGCAGCGTTCCCAGCGCGCGCAGCAGGAGCCAGCCCAGCCCCGCAGCGGCAGCCATGGCGACGGCGAGCCAGCCCAGCACGGTCATGCCGAAGCGCAAATCCTGGGACTGCCAGAGGATCAGCCCGGCGATGATGCCCAGGCCGGCGGCATAGCCGAGCACGCCGACTCCACGCGGCAGGCCGAGCTCCCGCCGCAGGACCCGCACGGTCGGCACCTGGGCGAGACTCATGAGCGGCGGCAACGCGAATCCCAGCAACAGCAGCATGCCGACCAGCAATCCTTTCAGCGCCGGCAGGATGCCCGCCGGCGGCAGGGGCACCGCGACGACTTCACCCAGCCAGGCCGTCAATGTGAGCTGAGCCCCGGCGCCCAGCGCGACGCCTACGAGGGCCGCCAGCGAGCCGAGCATGACGAAGTGGATGAGATAGAGACGGGTCACCAGGGATTGCCGCGCACCGAGGCAGCGCATGATCGCGCAGCCGTCGAGATGGCGCTGCAGGTAACGCCGCGCGGCGAGCGCGATGGCCACGGCCGCAAGCATGACACTCGTCAGGGCGGCAAGATTGAGGAACCGCTCGGCGCGCTCGAGCGCCGAGCGCAGCTCCGGCCGGGCGTCGCGTATGCCTTCCAGGCGCTGCCCCGGCGCGAGGCGCGCATTCGCCCAGTCCCGGAACCGCTCGACGTCTGGTTCGGCACCCGCGGCATACAGGCGGTAGCGCACGCGGCTGCCGGGGCCGATCAGTCCGGTGGACTCGATGTCCATGGCATTGAGCAGCACGCGCGGCGCACCGCTCAGAAACCCGAAATCCACGCCCGGCTCGTGCGTCACGATCGCGCCCACCCGGAAATCCCGGTTGCCCAGGGTGATGCGGTCCCCCGGCTTCAGCTCGAGTGACGTGTACAACCGCTCGTCCACCCAGACTTCGCCGGGAACGGGTATCGCTCCAGCCACCCGGTCGGGCCCGAACAGGCGGTCGGCGATTCGCAGCTCCCCCCGCAGGGGATACCCGGGCTCGACCGCCCGGATGTCGGACAGAAAGCTCAGCGATCCGCGCATGGCCATGCTGGGAAAGCGCAGCACCGAAATCGCGGCGAGACCGCGCTGCTCGGCGCCCGCCCGGAAATCCGCGGAGATCGGACGTGAATCGGCAATCACGATATCGGCACCAAGCAGCCGGTTGGCCTGCTGGTCGAGCGCCGCCTGGACGCGGCTCGTGAAGAAGCCTACGGTCGTCACCGACGTCACCGCGATCACGATCGCCAGCGCGATCAAGGCCAGCTCGCCCGCGCGGTAGTCGCGCGCCAGGAGCCGCCAGGCCAGCGCGATCGTCCGCGCAAAACCCGGACGACTGCGCGGAGAGGTGAGAGGCAAGAGTCGAGAGGCGTCCGATTCAGCCATGCCGTCTCTCCTCCCTGCCCTCTCCTCTCTCCTCACCGTCCACGAGGCGGCCGCTCGACAGGCGCAGCACCCGGTCGCAGCGGCGGGTCAGCGCCTCATCGTGCGTCACGAGCAGCAGCGTCGCGCCGCTCTCGCGGTTGAGCTCGAACAGCAGCTCGATCACCTGCGCGCCGGTGGCTGCGTCGAGATTGCCCGTGGGCTCGTCGGCGAACAGCAGCTTCGGGCGCGCGACGAAGGCGCGCGCGATCGCCACGCGCTGCTGCTCGCCGCCCGAAAGCTGCTTGGGATAGTGATGGAGGCGATCTCCCAGGCCGACGCGCGCCAGCATCGAGCGCGCCGCCTCCGCTGCGTCGTCCGCGCCGGCGAGCTCGAGCGGCAGCATGACGTTCTCGAGCGCGGTCATCGACGGCAGCAGCTGGAAAGACTGGAACACGAATCCCACCATGCGGCCGCGCAGCTCGGCGCGCCCGTCTTCGTCCAGAGCGGAAAGCTCGTGGCCGTCGATGCGCACCGAGCCCGCGCTCGGCGTATCGAGACCGGCCAGCAGCCCCAGCAGCGTCGACTTGCCCGAACCGGAGACGCCCACGATGGCGACCGACTCGCCGGCGCGCACCTCGAAACTCACGCCCGACAATATGGTCAATCGTGCATCGCCGGTGCTAACCTCCTTGCCGAGCTCCTGGGCCCTGATGATGGTCTGCGAAAGAGTGTTCAAGGTATTCCTGCGTTCCGCGCTGGCGTGCGCGCTGGTTTTTCCTGCCGCGCTGGCGCACGCCGCCACGATACTGGTTTACGGCGACAGCCTGTCCGCCGCCTACGGCCTTGCACGCGAACAGGGATGGGTTCACCTGCTCGCGCAGCGGCTGCGCGAGGAAAAGCTCGATTATAAGGTAGCCAATGCCAGCATCAGCGGCGAGACGACCGTCGGCGGACGCAATCGCATCCAGACCGCGCTAAAGGAACATCGCCCCAAGGTCGTGATACTGGAGCTTGGCGCCAATGACGGGCTGCGCGGCGGCAATCTCGACACCGTTCGCGAGAACCTCGAAGCCATCATCGAGGCGTCCCGCGCGGCAGATGCGCGCGTGCTGCTTGTCGGCCTCCGTTTGCCCCCGAACTACGGCACGGCCTATACCGAAAAGTTCCACCAGACCTATCGCGACGTGGCGAAGAAGAAGAAGGTGCGCCTGGTCCCGTATTTCTTCGAGGGCATCGGAGAAAAGAGCGAATATTTTCAGCCCGACGGCATACACCCGACCGCGCAGGCGCAGCCCGTGCTCCTGGAAACGGTGTGGAAGGAGTTGCGGCCTCTGCTGAAGAGTCAGTGAGTGGTGAATGGGCCCTTAAGACGTTTCCCTTCCACTCACTACTACGACTCACGACTCACTACTCACCACTCACGCCGTCACACAACGACAATGCTCGGCTCGCCTTCGCTCAGCGTTCCGATCTGCGCGGCGTGGCGAAACCCCTCCTCGGCGAAAAGCTCCAGCACCGCCGGCGCGACGGCCGGATCGCAGGCCACGAGCAGCCCCCCGCTGGTCTGGGGATCGGTGAGCAGCTTCGATCGCCAGCCGGGCCAATCCCTGGGTAACCGGATGGAAGCGCCGTAGCTCGTCCAGTTGCGGTCGGAAGCACCGGTAGCGTAGCCCGCCTCCGCCAGGTGCTTCGCCGCGGACAGCAACGGAACGCGGTCGAACTCCAGGCGCGCCCCCAGCTTCGAGCCCCGGCAGACTTCCAGCAAGTGCCCCAGCAGCCCGAAGCCCGTGACATCCGTCAGCGCATGCACGCCGTCCATCTCGGAAAGGCGGATGCCCGGCGTATTGAGCTGGGTGGCGGACTCCACCATCTGCTGATACGCCTTGTCCTTCAGCTCGCCCTTCTTGAGCGCGGCGCTGAGAATGCCGACGCCGAGTCCCTTGCCCAGGATCAGCGCATCGCCGGCGCGCGCGCGGTCGTTGCGTTTGACCCGCGCCGGATCGATGAGGCCGAGCGCGACCAATCCGTAGAGCGGCTCCGGCGAATCGATGGAGTGTCCACCCGCGATCGGCACGCCCGCCAGCCGGCACACGTCGTGGCCTCCCGCGACGATCCGCTGCACGGCGTCGATGGGAAGCTTGCCCAACGGGACGCCCAGCAGCGCGAGCGCGAGGAACGGCTTCGCGCCCATGGCATAGACGTCGGAGATCGCGTTCGTCGCCGCGATGCGTCCGAAATCGTACGGGTCGTCCACGATGGGCGTAAAGAAATCCGTCGTCGCGACCACCGCCTGGCGGTCGTTGATGCGGTAGACCGCGGCGTCGTCGCTCGACTCGTTCCCCACCAGCAGGTCCGGATAATTCCCGGCGACCGGCAGTCCCGCAAGCACCTCGCTCAGCAACGCTGGCGTGAGCTTGCAGCCTCAGCCGCCGCCGTGCGAGAGCTGTGTGAGCCGGATGGGATTGTCGAATGGCTTGTTCATGATTTCCCGTAAACTGTCGTCCATGCGTCACGATCATGAGCACGACCGGGACGAGCGGCAGCGCGCCGAAAAGCAGAAAGCGGCGCGCGGTCCTGCCCTCGTAACCGTAGCACAGCTGCCGGAGTTTGACGAGGCGATCGATGTCCGCTCGGAGAGCGAGTTCGCGGAGGATCACATTCCCGGGGCGATCAATTGCCCGGTGCTCGACAACGAGGAGCGCGCGCGCGTCGGCACCCTCTACAAGCAGCACTCGGCGTTCGAGGCCAAGAAGATCGGCGCGGCGCTGGTGAGCGCCAATATCGCGCGCCATCTGCAGACGCGCTTTCTCGATCGTCCCCGCGAATGGCGTCCACTGGTCTATTGCTGGCGCGGCGGCAGCCGCAGCGATGCGCTCGCCCACGTGCTGCAGCAGGTGGGCTGGCGCACGGGCCGCATGGACGGCGGCTATCGTGCTTACCGCCGCGCGGTGGTGACGCAGCTCGCCGATCTGCCCGGCCGGTTGCGCTGGCGGGTCATCTGCGGGCTGACCGGAACGGGCAAGAGCCGCCTGCTCCGTGCGCTGGGCGACGCCGGCGGCCAGGTGCTGGATCTCGAGCTGCTGGCCGCTCACCGCGGATCGGTGCTGGGCCATCACCCGGACGAGCGCCAGCCGACCCAGAAGATGTTCGAGAGCCTGATCTGGAAAAGCCTGAACGGCTTCGATCGCGCGCGCCCGGTCTATGTCGAGGCGGAGAGCCGCAAGATCGGCGCGCTGCGCGTGCCCGAGGCGCTGATTGCCGCCATGTGGGCCGGCGAATGCATCTCGCTCGAAGCGCCCGTGCCGGTCCGGCTCCAGCTCCTGAAGAACGAGTACGCGCATTTCATCCAGAATCCTGACGCGCTGCACGACGCGCTCGAATCGCTCGTGCCCCTGCACGGCCGCGCGGCCATCGGGGCCTGGAACGACCTGGCGCATGCCGGACGATGGGACAAGCTCGTAGCCGAGCTGCTCGCGCGACACTACGATCCCGCCTACACGCGCGCTATTTCCAAGCACTATCCCGCCCTGGACCGCGCGCCGAAGCTGGTCCTGACCGATCCCGGCGACAGCGCCTTCAAGAGCCTCGCCAGGCAGTGCCTGGCCGATTCACGAATCTCCGCGACACCTGCCCCGCCTCGGGACACGGCTCACGAATCACTGAAGTCATGAACCTCGGCCTGCGTATCGAGGTCGCGACGTTGCGCGGAACACGAGTGGCGGCGCCGCGGCTGGCTGCACTGCTCAAGGAGCACGGCGCCGGAGGCACGTTCCTGTTCAGTCTCGGCCCGGACCGGACCGGCCGCGCGCACGACAGCCTACCCGGCGTCCGGAAGATGGAATGCTACGGACTGCGCGCGCTGCTGTCGGGAACGCTGATCCCGGCCGGCGATATCGGCAGCGCGTGCGCGGACGAAATGCGGGCCATACAGGCAGACGGCTTCGAGGCCGGGATACTCGCCTACGATCGCGCCGACTGGGTCCGCCACGCCGCCCGCGCGGATGAAAAGTGGACGCGCGCCGCCATGCAGCAGGCTTGCGAGCGCTTCGAGGCTATCTTCGGCACGCCCGCCCTCACCCGTGGCGCCCCGGGCTGGCAGATGAGCCGCCATGCGTATCGCTACACCCAGCGCCTGGGCTTCCGGCATTGTTCGGACGCCCGCGGTACCGGGCCCTTCATTCCCGTGTACAACGGCGAAATCGTCGCCTGCCCGCAATTGCCGACGACGCTGCCGACGCTCGACGAACTGCTGACCAGCGGCCTGGGCGCCGACGAAGCGGCGCAGCAATTGCTGGCACTCTCACGCGATGGTCCGCCGGAGGGGCACGTCTACGCGCTGAGCGCGGAGGTGGAAGGGGGACCGTTCGAACCCGTCCTGCGCACCCTGCTGTCGGGGTGGCGAGATGCGGGGCTCAGCGTCGTGTCGCTGCGCGATTATGCCGCGGGGCTCGACTTCGCCCATCTTCCCCGGCGCGTCGTGGTCGAGCAGGCGCTCCCCGGGCGTGCGCACGGCACGCTTTCCGTACAGGGCAAGGAATTTCTCGCCTGAGGACGCCGCGGAAGAACGGCTGCCGCTTGCTTCCGCACGCGTAATCGGTCACCATGGCCATGGACCGTAGCGACGAGGATTCGAAGCACCGAATGCTAGACCAGCCGGCACCCGATTTCGAGTTGCCTTCCACTGGTGGAACCTCCTTCCGCCTCGCCCTTGCCAAGGGCCACCCCGTCGTCCTCTACTTCTACCCCAAAGACAACACGCCCGGCTGCACGGCCGAGGGCCAGCAGTTCCGCGACCTCTACCCCGAGTTCCAGAAGCGCCAGTGCCCGGTCTACGGCATTTCGCGCGACAGCCTCAAGTCGCACGAGAACTTCAGGGCGCGGATGCAATTTCCATTCGACCTGCTGTCCGACCCTGAAGAAGTCGCGTGCAAGCTCTATGACGTCATCAAAATGAAAAACATGTACGGCAAGAAGGTGCGCGGCATCGAGCGCAGCACCTTCGCCATCGACGGCAAGGGCATCCTCCGGCGCGAATGGCGCGGCGTCAAGGTGCCGGGCCACGTGCAGGAAGTGCTCGAGTTCATCAGGACGCTCAAGTAATGCGTGATGGGCCATCGGTAATGGGTCATGCGAAAGGGCTGCAATGCCGGCGCGCATAACCCATTACCCATAACCCATGACGGGTTAATCCAGGGAGGTTCATGATCCACCGCAAGACCGCTTCCTCACCCTCATCCGCCCCCGCGTCCGTCCAGTCGTCCGTCGTTGCCCGCCTTCCCGCCGCGTCCCGTCTCTTCGTGCTCGACACCAACGTGCTGATGCACGATCCCACGAGCCTGTTCCGCTTCGAGGAGCACGACCTCTACGTGCCGATGGCGACGCTCGAGGAGCTCGACAACAACAAGAAGGGGATGTCCGAAGTCTCGCGCAACGCCCGCCAGGCGAGCCGCTACCTGGAAGAGCTGATCGGGCGCGGGGAGGACGACATTGCGCTCGGCATCGCGCTCGAGGCGCGCGGCGACAAGACCGCCACCGGGCGGCTGTTTCTCCAGACCGAGGCCATCAACGGCGAGCTGCCGGCGCGCCTGGCGAGCGGCAAGTCCGACAACCAGATCCTCGGCGTGGTGAAGCACCTGCAGGAGATCCATCCCAAGCGGCAGGTGATTCTGGTGTCCAAGGACATCAACATGCGCATCAAGGCGCGTGCGCTGGGCCTGTCCGCGGAGGATTACTTCAACGACAAGGTGCTCGAGGACACCGACCTCCTCTACGCGGGCGCGCGCAAGCTGCCGGAGGACTTCTGGGAGACGCACGGAAAGGAGATGGAATCCTGGCAGCAGCACGGGCAGACCTACTACCGCGTGCGCGGCCCGCTGTGCGCCCAGCTGCTGGTCAACGAGTTCGTCTACCTCGATGCCGAGCCGCCGTTCTACGCCCAGGTGAAGGAAGTCAGCGGACGGACCGCCATTTTCGTGACGCTGCGCGATTATGCCGGCCAGCGCTACAACGTGTGGGGAATTACCGCGCGTAACCGGGAGCAGAACTTCGCGCTCAACATCCTGATGAATCCGCAAATCGACTTCGTGACCCTCCTCGGCCAGGCGGGCACCGGCAAGACGCTGCTCACGCTGGCGGCGGGCCTGATGCAAACCCTCGAGCACAAGACCTACACCGAGATCATCATGACGCGGGTCACGGTGCCGGTCGGCGAGGACATCGGGTTCCTCCCCGGGACCGAGGAGGAAAAGATGAACCCGTGGATGGGCGCGCTCGAGGACAATCTCGATGTGCTCAACAAGACCGATGACGAGGCCGGCGAATGGGGACGCGCCGCCACGCGTGACCTGATCCGCTCGCGGATCAAGGTGAAGTCGCTGAATTTCATGCGCGGGCGCACCTTCATCAATAAGTACCTCATCATCGACGAAGCGCAGAACCTGACGCCCAAGCAGATGAAGACGCTGATTACCCGCGCGGGCCCGGGGACCAAGGTCGTCTGCCTCGGCAACATCGCGCAGATCGACACGCCCTACCTGACCGAAGGCAGCTCGGGACTCACCTACGTGGTGGATCGGATGAAAGGCTGGTCGCACAGCGGTCACGTGACGCTGACGCGCGGGGAACGCTCGCGGCTCGCGGATTACGCGGCCGAGGCGCTGTGAGTGTCGTCGGCGACGACTGACGACTGACGACTGACGACTGACGACTGACGACTGACGACTGACGACTGACGACTGACGACTGACGACTGACGACCAGTTAGAAGCGTCCCGGATCCGCCCGGTTCTCGAACCGGATGTGCTTGCCGAGGAAGGTCAGCTTGATCGGACCGGTGGGGCCGTTTCGCTGCTTGGCGACGATGATTTCGGCCTCGCCCTGCTTTTCGGGATTGCCGGGGTTGTAGACCTCGTCCCGGTAGATGAAGAGGATCAAGTCGGCGTCCTGCTCGATGGCGCCCGATTCCCGCAAGTCCGACATCATGGGACGCTTGTCCTGGCGCGCTTCCACACCGCGATTGAGCTGCGAGAGCGCGATGACCGGTATCTTCAGCTCCTTGGCCAGGCTCTTGAGCGAGCGCGAGATCTCGGCGATCTCGGTCGCACGGTTCTCTTCCCGGCCGCCGTACGTGCCGGACATGAGCTGGAGGTAATCCACCACGATGAGCGACAGCCCGCCGCACTGGCGATGCAGGCGCCGCGCCCGCGAGCGGACGTCCAGGGCAGTCAGCCCGCCGCTGTCGTCGATGAAAAGCTGCGCCTCGTTCAACTTGCCCACCGAGTCGACCATGCGCGACCAGTCCTCGTCCTTGAAGGTCCCGGTGCGCAACTCGTGCTGGTTGAACCGGCCGACCGACCCGATCAGGCGCATCGCGAGCTGGGCGCCGGACATTTCCATGCTGAACACCGCCACCGCTTTTTTCAGGTCGAGCGTGACGTGCTCGACGATGTTCATGGCCAGCGCCGTCTTCCCCATCGAGGGCCGCGCCGCGATGATGACGAGCTCGCCGGACTGAAGGCCGGAGGTCATGCGGTCGAGGTCGATGAATCCCGTCGCGAGCCCGATGACCTCGTTCTTGTTCTCGCGGTTGTAGAGCATGTCGATGCGCTCGACCGTCTCGGTGAGCAGCGGATCGATCTTGACGAAGCCCTGCCGCGCCTTGGCGCCCGCTTCCGCGATCTGGAACACCTTGGCCTCGGCCTCGTCCACGAGGGCCTTGGCGTCCCTGCCCATCGGGCTATAGGCGGCGTCGGCGATCTCGGTGCCGATCGAGGCGAGATTGCGCATGATCGAGCGCTCGCGGACGATTTCCGCGTAGCGGCGGATGTTCGCCGCGCTGGGCGTATTGAGCGCGAGCGAGCCCAGGTAGGCATGTCCCCCGATCTCGGCGAGCTTGCCGGCCCGCTCGAGCGTTTCCGCCACCGTCAGGGCGTCGGCGGGCTTGCCGTGCTCGATGAGCTGCCCGATGTGCTCGTAGATGAGGCGGTGGTCGCCCCGGTAGAAATCCTGCTCGACAACGCCGCCTGGGACAAGG
>Ga0247825_10000345_pt1 | contig 29170 bp, 28 predicted proteins | sample 13C_Vanillin_Day_FD_194413 | JGI IMG/M metagenome (GOLD analysis project Ga0247825, IMG submission 194413) | Soil microbial communities from agricultural site in Penn Yan, New York, United States - 13C_Vanillin_Day48 | ecosystem: Environmental > Terrestrial > Soil > Agricultural land | place... | reverse complement strand
CTTATTTGGTGGCGCGCCGACTATGCAGCAAGCCGACATTCATCTCGCCACTCAAGCTGGCGGCGTAGAAGCGCTCGATCATCTGAACACTGGTGCGCGCATTCCGGGCCAGCGTCAGCATGTCGATGCCTTGCCCGTACAGCAGGCGGAAGCTGATCGCGGTGTGCCGCAGCGAGTACAGCGTGCGCCGCTGTCCGAGCGGCCCGTACGTCAGGCCGCATTCCTTCAGCACCCATTGGAAGTGGAAGTTCAGCACCGCGAGCGCGTGCTCACGGTTCGCGATCTGCGGGAGGAACAAGTAGTCGTCCGGCCCGCCGGCGCCCAGCCTGGCCCCCGCCAACTTCAGCGCGCCATAGATGCGCACGGCTGCGCGCATCGACACGACCGGCTTGTCATGCCGCTTCGTTTCGGGCAGGTTCATTCGCAAGTAGACATGGCTGCCGCGCACCTCCTCCACGTAGCGGTGCCGCATGATCTTCAGGTCGCTGGGGCGAATGAACGTATTCACCATGAAGGCGATGGCCCATGCCACGTCGGGCGGCATCACCAGCAGGTCGCGATGAATCCAGAACCGCTCGCTCTCGCCGAGCGTCGTCGCGACGGGATGCATCTGGCCACACAGGCGCCGCGCCGCGCGCAGAAGGCGCGCGTACTCGCCGACGCTGAATCCCCCGCGCGGCGTCGAATGCACCTTGACGACCGGAAACTCCGGCATGTCGCGCAGCTGTCCGAGTTGCCGCGCAAGCTTGAACACCTTGCGAACGATCACCAGGTACTGCGAGATCGTCGTGCTGGAAAAGCCCGCCCGGCCCAGGCGCGCCACCAGCGCCTGAAGCTGCATGTGCCCGATCGCCTGAATCGGCCGCGTACCGAGCTCCGGCAGGATGTGCAGGTCCAGCCGGTTGCGCATCACCTGCAGCGAGCCCCGGCTGAATTCGCCGCGCGTGTGGCGCTCGGTCTCATGCAGGTACATCGCTTCCGCCAGCTGGCCGAACAGGCGCGGCGTCTGCACGTCGTGGTCGTCATCGTCCCCCCGGAACAGCCGTCCGGCGAGTTCGTCGAAGAAGCACCGCGCCAGGCTCATGGCGTTGCGCTTGGACGTGGTGCGCAGGCTGCGCGTGTAGGTCTTGCCCTTGAACCAGCAGCGCACCTGCCAGAAGCGGCTGGCCTTGATGCGGTAGATCCGCAGCTTCTCCGGATAGCCCGGGATCGATGTCAGCGAATCGGGGATCGGTACCGTGCGACCCCGTACGGCCCGGAAAGCGGGATCGTTGGAGGCCAGCGGTTGAGCCAAATGCACGGACAATGTCTCCTGCAGGGGCACGGCAATCGCCGCGCCTGAATTAGCTGGAAAGTGTTAAAGACCCATCCGGTCGTCACACACCGGGGTTGAACACGCCGTTCGAATGCGCAAGAAACTCACCCCCGCCGACTACCTGAAGAAGATCCTGACCGCGCGCGTCTACGACGTCGCCGTGGAGTCGGCCCTTGATCCCGCCAAGGCCCTTTCGCGCCGATTGCACAACAAGGTCCTCCTGAAGCGGGAGGACCAACAGCCCGTCTTCAGCTTCAAGCTGCGCGGGGCCTACAACAAGATGGCCCAGCTCAACGAGGAGGAGCTCAAGCGTGGCGTCATCTGCGCCTCGGCCGGCAACCACGCACAGGGCGTCGCGATGGCCGCCCACCGCCTGGGCACTCGCGCCGTCATCGTCATGCCCGTCACCACGCCGCAGCTGAAGATCGATGGCGTGAAGTCGCTCGGCGGCGAAGTCGTTCTGCACGGCGACAGCTACTCCGACGCCTATTCGCACGCCGCCGGCCTGTGCGAGAAGCAGGGCCTCACCTTCATCCACCCGTTCGACGACCCCGACGTCATCGCCGGCCAGGGAACCATCGCGATGGAGATCCTGCGCCAGCACCAGGGCCCGCTCGACGCGGTGTTCGTCGCCATCGGCGGCGGCGGCCTGGTCTCGGGCGTGGCCGCCTACATCAAGGCGGTGCGGCCCGAGGTCAAGGTGATCGGCGTGCAGATGAACGACTCCGACGCGATGCTGCAGTCGGTGCAGGCCAACAAGCGCGTGAATCTGGCGGACGTGGGCCTGTTCTCCGACGGAACCGCGGTGAAGCTGGTCGGCGAGGAGACCTTCCGCCTCGCGCGCGAGCTGGTCGACGACTTCATGACGGTCGACACCGACGCGGTCTGCGCCGCCATCAAGGACGTGTTCGTCGACACGCGCTCCATCGTCGAGCCCGCGGGCGCGATGGCCGTGGCCGCCATCAAGCAGTACGTCGCCGAGAACAAGACGCGGGGCGAAACCTACGCCGCCATCCTGTGCGGCGCCAATATGAACTTCGACCGCCTGCGCTTCGTGGCCGAGCGCGCCGAAGTCGGCGAGGAGCGCGAGGCACTGTTCGCCGTGACGATCCCCGAGGAACGCGGCAGCTTCCGCCGCTTCTGCGAGCTGATCGGCGCCCTGCCCGGCGGGCCGCGCAACGTCACCGAATTCAACTACCGCATCAGCGACGAGCGGAAGGCCCACGTGTTCGTCGGCCTGACCACGCACGGCAAGGGCGAGTCGGGCCGCATCGCGGCCAACTTCAATCGCCACGGGTTCGAAGCGCTGGACCTCACTCACGACGAACTCGCCAAGCAGCACGTGCGCCACATGGTGGGCGGCCATTCGGCGCTGGCCCACGACGAGCGGCTGCTGCGATTCATCTTCCCCGAGCGGCCCGGCGCGCTGATGAAGTTCCTCTCGCACATGCGGCCGACGTGGAACATCACCCTCTTCCACTACCGCAACCAGGGCGCGGACTACGGCCGCATACTGGTCGGTCTCCAGGTGCCACAGGCGGACGGCAAGGCCTTCCAGGCCTTCCTCGACACGCTCGGCTACCCCTTCGTGGAAGAGACCTCCAACCCGGTCTACCGGCTTTTCCTGCGAAGCTGATGGCAGCCGCGGCCCGGGCGACCGCGTTCCTGCGCCACTACTTCGTGGCGGTGCAGTTCTTCACCCGCCTGCCGGTCACCGGCTCGCTGGGCGCCTGGGTCGGCTTCAGCCCCGGGATGCTGCGCGCGAGCGCGGCGCACTTTCCCGGCGTCGGCTGGCTGGTGGGCATCGCGGCGTGCGCCGCGTTCGCGGTGGTCTCGCTCGTGCTGCCGGAAACGGCCTTCACGGCGCTGGCCGCGGCAGTCGCCGCGACGGCTTGCACCGTCTGGATCACGGGCGCCTTCCACGAGGACGGCCTGGCCGACCTGGCCGACGGCCTGGGTGGCTCAGCCGACCGCCAGCGGGCGCTCGAGATCATGAAGGACTCGCGCATCGGCAGCTTCGGCGCGACCGCCTTGGTGCTTACTGTGCTCGCGAAGGTGGCGCTGCTCGCGGTGCTGGCGACGGATTCGCCCGCGGCGGCCCCGGCCGCGCTGCTGGCGGCACACGTGGTCTCGCGCTTCTGGCCGCTGCTGGTCATCAAAACGCTGGCCCACATCGGCGACGCGGCTGGCTCCAAGAGCAAGCCGCTGGCCGATGCGATCTCGCGCGGCGCGCTGATCGCCGGGGCGGCCTGGTGCATCGTTCCGCTCGCCGTGGCGGCGCTTGCCCTAGGTGTCGCCTTCGTCGCGGCCGGCTTCCTCGCCAGCGCCCTCGCCTTCCTCTGGATGCATCGCCTGCTGGCTCGACGCCTGCAGGGCTTCACCGGCGACGGGCTCGGCGCGACACAGCAGGCTTGCGAGCTCGCCTTCTACTTCGGCGCGGCCTGCGCGCTGGGCGCGGCCTGATGCGCCTCTGGCTGGCGCGTCATGCCGCTGTGGTGCGCCAGGACGCCATCTGCTACGGCCGGCTCGATCTCGTGGCCGACGACGCCCTCACGCAGGAGGCCGCCCTCCACCTGCATCGCACACTGCCGCCCGAGGTGGCCGTGCGCCGCTCGCCCGCCCGCCGCTGCCGCCAATTGGCCAGCGCGCTGGCCTCGCTTCGTCCCGGCCTGTCGATCGCGGTCGATCCCGACCTGCTGGAGATGGACTTCGGGCAGTGGGAAGGCCGGCCCTGGGACGCCATCGGCGAACCAGCACTGTCCGCCTGGACCCGCGACTTCGCCAGTCATCGCCCAGGCGGCGGCGAATCGGTGCAGCAACTGCTCGATCGCGTGCAACGCGCGATGCAACGCGAAGGCGATTGCGACGACGCACTGTGGATCACCCATGCCGGCGTGATCCGCGCCGCGCGATTGCTGCTGTCAGGCGTACGAGCGGTGGAGCGGGCCGACCAGTGGCCCCGCGACGAAGTCGCGTTCGGCGGCGTGGAATGCCACGCGCTCGGGGATTGAACTAGCGAGCTGCGCCGGTGCTGACGCCGGCGCCCGCGGTCGCCGGAAGCGGCAGTTCCAGCGTCACCGATGCGGGGCCGTCCACCGAAGCACCCAGCATCGCCTTGCGCGGTTGCACCGACTGCAGCACCAGCCCTTCCTCGACCGGCGCGCCGACGCGATAAGGCCTGGGCGGCTTGCCATCGACCGCGATCAGCGCGGCGCCGTGCTGCGAGCGGTCGGCCACTACGCCAATCAGGCTCAGGCGCGAACTCGTGGAGGGTTGCGCGACCGTCGTCGGCGCGGCGGTCGTGTGCCCCAGCAGGCGCGCGACGACCATCGGGTCGGCGGGAGCGGCCTGGCGCGAAGCAGCCGCAACCCGAGGCACCGATGAATCGGAACCGGCGAACTTCATCACCCAGTAAGCGGCGCTCGCCGCAGCGACGACCCACACAACGAAGGTCACGCCTCGTACTGTCCAGTTGCTCGCCCGGTCGGTCACCATCTGATGATTATCATTGAACGGATTAGCTCTCAGGACCCTGGATGACCTTGCTTCGTTCCGTCTCCCGCCGCGTTCAGGCCGGCTTCACCCTGATCGAACTGATGGTGGTGCTGGTGATCATCGGCGTGCTCGCCGCGCTCATCGTGCCCAACGTGCTCGACCGTGCGGACGACGCGCGCGCCACCGCCGCGCGCACCGACGTCAACAACCTCATGCAGGCGCTCAAGCTCTACCGGCTGGACAACCAGCGCTACCCGACGGCCGAACAGGGCCTGCAGGCGCTGGTGCAGCGTCCCACCGCGGGTCCCCAGCCCAACAACTGGAAGCCCTATCTCGAACGCCTGCCCAACGATCCGTGGGGCCGGCCCTACCAGTACCTCAACCCCGGCGTGAAAGGCGAGATCGACGTGATGTCGTACGGCGCCGATGGCCAGCCGGGCGGCGAGGGCAAGAATGCGGACGTTGGCTCCTGGCAGTGACAGCGCAGCCCGCCGTCCTGTCACTTCCTTTGTCCAGCGTGGCTTCACGCTGATCGAACTGCTGGTGGTCATGGCGATCATCGCCATCGCCACCGCCGGGGTAGCCTTCACGCTGCGCGACGATTCGAGCGCGCGCCTCGAGCAGGAGGCGCGCCGTCTTTCCGCGCTGTTCGAGTCCGCCCGCGCGCAGTCGCGTACCACCGGTGTGCCGGTCGTATGGCACGTGGTCGAGGGCGGCTTCCGCTTTGAAGGATTGCCCGAAGGCAGCCTGCCGCAGCAGTGGCTGCATCGGGAGACCACCGTCGTGCAGGGGCCCCGCGTCGTGCTCGGCCCCGAGCCCATCATCGGTCCTCAACAGGTGGTGCTCGGTTCGACCGCCGGCTCCGGGCGCACGCTGCTCATCGCCACCGACGGGCTGCGCGCCTTCCAGATCGCCGACACGGGCGGCGCCCCATGAACAGGAAAGCCGCCGGCTTCACGCTGATCGAGGTGCTGGTCGCGCTGGGCATCGTCGCGATCGCGCTCGTGGCCGGCCTGCAGGCCACCGCCGCGCTCACCAACAACGCGATGCGGCAGTCGAACGTGCTGCTCGCCGAGATCTGCGCCGAGAATGAACTGGTGCGCGTGCGCCTGGCCCGCCAGATGCCCGGCGCGGGCGAGCGCCGCACCGCCTGCCGCCAGGGCAACACCGACTTCGAGGTCGCCCTGACCGTCGCGCCCACGCCCAACCCGAACTTCCTGCGCGTCGACGCGCAGGTGTTCGAGCCGACCGGGCCGGTGCTGCGCATCTCCACCGTGGTAGGGAGGTTCTGAGATGAGCACGCGCCGCCTGGCCGGCTTCACGCTGATCGAGCTGATGGTCGCGCTGTTCGTGCTCGCGCTGGTCGCGGTGCTCAGCTGGCGCGGCCTGGACGGCATGGTGCGTGCGCAGGAGACGACGCAGGCCCGCGCCGACGAGATCCATGCGCTGCAGATCGGCCTGGCCCAGTGGAACACCGACCTCGACGCCCTGGTCCAACTTCCACAGATGCCTGGACTCGACTGGAACGGCCGCGTGCTTCGCCTCACCCGCCCCGCCTCGACCGCGGCCGGCGATGGCGTGGTCGTGGTCGGCTGGAGCCGCCGCGTCCAGGGCGGGCTCCCGCTCTGGATGCGCTGGCAGTCGCCGCCGCTCACCACGCGCGGCCAGGTCGAGGACGCCTGGAACCGCGCCGACGCCTGGGCCCAGGGCCAGGGCGGCACCGAGGACGCGTCGGCGGTCGCGGTGATGGCGCTGCAGGACTGGCAGGTGTTCTATTACCGCTCCGACGCCTGGACCAACCCGCTCTCCAGCGACGCCACGCAGGTGACGCAGGCACCGACGGTGCCGACGCCGCAGGCTCCCGCATCGGCGCCCACAACGGGAACGACGCCGACGCCAGCGACACCCACGCCGACCCAGCCCGCCGCGCGCGGACCGGTGATCCCCGACGGCATCCGCATCGTGCTGACCTTGTCGGGCGGCCAGGCCATCACGGGCGACCTGGTGATCGACTGGGTGCGCCCGACCGTCAGCGGAGGCAAGACCTCATGAAGACCCGCCAGCGCGGCGCCGCCATCCTGACCGCCATGCTCACCGTGACGCTCGTGGCCACGTTCGCCGCCGCGGCCTTGTGGCAGCAGTGGCGCGCGGTCGAAGTCGAAACCGCCGAGCGCTCGCGCGTGCAGGCTTCGTGGATGCTGACCGGCGCGCTCGACTGGGCGCGACTGATCCTGCGCGAGGATGCCCGCGCCGGCGGCGCCGACCACCTGGCCGAGCCCTGGGCCGTGCCACTGCAGGAGGCACGCCTTTCCAGCTTCCTGGCGGCCCAGTCCGGCGGCACCTCCGATGCCACCAGCGGCACGGACGCCGACAACGTCTTCCTGTCCGGGCAGGTCAGCGACCAGCAGGCGCTGCTCAACGTCAACAACCTGCTGGAAGCGGGCCGCGTCTCGGAGACCGGCATGCGCAGCTTCCAGCGGCTGTTCGAGTTGCTCGGCCTGCCGCAGAGCGAGCTCAACCGCATGGCCGAGAACCTGCGCTTCGCCTCCGACATCACCACCGACAACCGCTCGGCCACGCAGGCCCCACTGATGCCGCAGCAAGTGGACCAGCTGGTCTGGCTGGGGATTTCGCCCGCCACCGTGCAGGCCCTCACGCCCTACGTCACGCTGCTGCCCGCCCGCACGCCGGTCAACCTGAACACCGCCTCGCCCGAGGTGATCTACGCCGCCGTCAACGGAATCAACCAGGCGGAAGCGGCCGAGCTAGTCGCGCGCCGGGCGCTGTCGCCGTTCCGCGGCATCGCCGACGCGAGCGCCGCCATGCCCAACCATGCCGGCGCGCTGACCGAAGGCACGGTGGGCGTTTCTTCGCGTTTCTTCGAGGTGCGCGGCCGGCTGCGCATGGATCGGCTGATCGTCGAGGAACGCTCGCTGGTGCAGCGCGACGGCCTGGACGTGCGAACCCTGCGGCGCGAGCGCGGCGTGCTCGACCGCAGCAGCGTGGCGATAGCTCCCTTGTCACGATAGGGCGCAGGTAGGTACGGCAGAGTTGCGGCTCTCCCTACAATCCTCGATCCCATGAGTTCGCTCTACGTCCTGCTCCCGACCACGCCCGTCACGGCGCAGACCGAACTGGAATACGTGGTGGCCGGCACCGGCCGCGCCGCGACCACGCCTACGCCCACGCAGCCCGCACTGCTGCCGGCGCCCACCGGCGCGGGCAGCGAGCTGGTGCTGATCGCCCCGGCCGCCGCCCTCTCCTGGCATCGCCTCGAGCTTCCGAAAGGAATGGGCCCACGATCGCCCAAGCTGCGCGCGGTGCTCGAAGGCCTGCTGGAAGATCGGCTGCTGGACGAACCCGAGAACCTGCACTTCGCGCTGGAGCCGCGCCCGCAGGCCGGCGGCGAGGTGTGGGTGGCGGTGTGCGATCGCAGCTGGCTGCGCAGCGCCATGCAGACGCTCGAAGCCGCGGGCCGGCCGGTGTCGCGCATCGTTCCCGAGTTCGCGCCCGAGGGCGATGCGGCCCTGTACGCGCTGGGCGAACCCGAAAACGCGCAACTGGTCTGCGCGGGCCGCGAAGGCGTCTTCAGCCTGCCGCTGACTGCCGCCTCGCTGGGCCTGTTGCCCACGCTGCCCGAGTCCACGCCCGTGGTGGCCGAACCGGCCGTCGCCGTCATCGCCGAACAGGTGCTGCAACACGCGCCGCTGCTGCAGCAACCGGCCGAGCGCCTGCTGCTGGCGGGCCGCACGTCCTGGGACCTGGCGCAGCTCGAATTCGCCAGCAGCGGCCGTGACCGCGCCTTCAAGAAGCTGTCCACCGGCTGGGGGGACTTCCTTCGTTCACCGCAGTGGCGCCCGGCGCGCTGGGGCGCGGCGCTGCTGATCCTGGTGCAGCTGGTCGGCCTGAACGCCTGGGCCTGGAAGGAGCGCTCCGCCCTGGCCACCAAGCGCGACGCCACCCGCGGCCTGCTCACGCAGACCTTCCCGAACATCCGCGCCGTGGTCGATCCGCCGTTGCAGATGGAGCGCGAAGTCGCCGCCCTCCGGCAGGCCACCGGCGCCGCGTCGGGGCGCGATCTCGAAACGGTGCTGGGCGTCATCGCCACGTCCGCCCCGCCGGGCCGCACCGCCACTTCGATCGAATACACCGGCAACGAGGTGCGCGTGCGCGGCCTCGCAGGCAATGAAGCGCAGGCGCAGCCCCTGCTGCAAGGCCTGCGCGCCCAGGGCTACACCGCCAACGTGCAAGGCGACGTGCTGGTGGTGCGACCGGAGGCGCAGCCATGAAGATCCCTCCGCAATGGACCGCCACCTGGGCCGGCCTCGCGCCGCGCGAGAAGATGCTCGCGGGCGGCGCGGCCGTCCTGGTGCTGCTGGCGCTCCTCTGGTGGGTCGCGGTCGCGCCGGCGCTGTCCGTGCTGCGCGGCTCCGACGCCCAGCACCAGGCGCTCGACGCGCAGCTCGCGCGCATGCGCGCGCTGCAGCAACAGGCGCAGGCGCTGCAAGGCCAGCCCAAGCAGAACCAGGAAGAGTCGATGCGCATGCTCGAATCCTCCGTGCGCCAGCGCCTGGGCACCAGCGCGCGCATGGTCGTGGCCGGCGATCGCGTCACGCTCACCCTGACCAACACCCCGCCCGATGCCCTGGCCAGCTGGTTGTCGCAGGCACGGGTCAACGCCCGGGCCGTGCCCGCCGAAACGCGCCTCACCCGCGGCGCGGCCGGCGGCTGGGACGGCACGGTGGTCCTCACCCTGCCGCCGCGCTGACCCGCCGGAAGACGCAAGAGTTGGCGCGCACCCGCATCAAACCCGCTGCTTCCGCTCCCTGGCGCTGGGCCGTCGCCGGCCTGGTGCTCGGCCTGGTCATCGCCTTGCCGGCCTTCCTGCCCGCGTCCTGGCTGTCCGAACGCATCGTCGCGGCCACCGGCCAGAAGGTCCAGCTCATCGATCCGCGCGGCACGATCTGGAACGGTTCCGCCCGCCTGGTGCTCACCGGCGGCGCCGGCAGCAGCGACGCCGCGGCCCTGCCCACCCGCCTGACGTGGCGCATGCGCCCCGGCTTCGGCGGCCTCCATGTCGCGTTGGCCTCCGAGTGCTGCACACCGGCGCCGCTGTCGTTCGACTGGCGACCGCGCTGGGGCGGTGCCTCGCTGCGCGTGGCCGACGGCCAGTCGCAGTGGCCGGCGTCGCTGCTCGCCGGCCTCGGCACGCCCTGGAACACGCTCCAGCTCGACGGTGACCTGCTCCTTCGAACGCAGGCTCTCTCACTAGAATGGTCCGAAGGCCGATTGGCCGTCAACGGGAGGGCGGAGATGACCGCTCAACGCGTGGCTTCGCGCGTGTCCACACTGCGTCCCCTCGGCAGCTACCGGGTGGTGCTCGCAGGCGGCGCCGTGCCCACGGTTCAACTGTCCACGCTCGAAGGCGCCCTGCAACTCACGGGCAACGGGCAATGGGTCGGATCGCGCCTTCGCTTCACCGGCGAAGCCAGCGCCGCGCCCGACCGCGAGGCCGCCCTGGCCAACCTCCTGAACATCATCGGCCGCCGCAACGGCGCGCGCTCCATCATCACCATAGGTTGACCGTCATGAACCTCTCACGTGCCCTGCTTTTCCTCCTGGCGGCCGCCACGCTGGCCGGCGGCGCGCACGCGCAGCGGGCGCGCGAACCGCAGCGCGCGCGCGAGCCGGTGACGCTGAACTTCGTCAACGCCGAGATCGAAGCCGTGGCCCGCACGATGGCGGCCATCACGGGCCGCAACATCGTGGTCGATCCGCGCGTGAAGGGCACGATGTCGCTGTCCACCGAGCGGCCGGTGGCGCCGCAGGCCGCGTTCAACCAGTTCGTCTCCACGCTGCGCCTCTCGGGCTTCACCGTGGTCGATTCGGGCGGCCTGCTGAAGGTGGTGCCCGAGGCCGACGCCAAGCTGCAGACCGGCTCGGTGTCGGTGGGCTCGCCGCCCGGCGGCGCGCAGGTGGTCACGCAGATCTTCCGGCTGAACCACGAGACGGCCAACAACCTGGTGCCGATCCTGCGGCCGCTGATCAGCCCGAACAACACGATCAACGTGAATCCCGGCAACAACTCGCTGGTGATCACCGACTACGCAGACAACTTGCAGCGCATCGGCCGGATCATCTCGGCGCTGGACAACCCCAACGCCACCGACGTCGAGGTCATCACGCTGAAGAACGGCCTGGCCTCGGATCTCGCGCCGGTGGTGCAGCGCCTCGTGGACGCCGGCGGCGCCACGCCCGCCGCGGCCGGCCAGGGCCAGGCCGACACCTCGTTCCGCACCACCGTCATCGCCGAGCCGCGCAGCAACGCGCTGATCGTGCGCGCGGCCAACCCGGCCCGACTGAACCTGGTGCGCAACCTGGTCGATCGCCTGGACCAGCCGACTCCGCAGAACCCGACCGGCAACATCTACGTCGTCTACCTGAAGAACGCCGACGCGGTGCGACTGGCGACCACGCTGCGCGCGGCGATGGCGGGACTGGCGACCGGCGCCGCGGCCGGCGGGGCCGCCAGCCCGTTCCCCGGCGCGCCCGGCACCATCAGCACCGGATTGACGACGCCCACGTCGTCCGGCATCGGCGCCACCAGCGGCATCGGCGGCGCGAGCCCGGCGGCGGCCGCGGCGCAGCCGCTGGCCCAGCCTTCCACCGGCGGCCAGATCCAGGCCGACCAGGCGACCAACTCGCTGATCATCACCGCGCCCGAGCCGCAGTACCGCCAGCTGCGCGCGGTGATCGACCGGCTGGATTCGCGCCGCGCCCAGGTGTTCGTCGAAAGCCTGATCGTCGAAGTCAACGCCGACAAGGCGGCCGAATTCGGCATCCAGTGGCAGAACGCCTTCGGCAAGAGCGGCGACAAGAACATCGGCGTGCTGGGCACCAACTTCAACGCCGGCGGCGCCAACATCATCAACCTGCAGCTGGGCGCCGCCAGCGGCAACATCACCGCGCCTTCGACCGGCATCAACCTGGGCCTGCTGCGCAACATCAACGGCACCTACATCCTGGGCGCGCTGGCGCGTTTCCTGGAGTCGAACGTCGACGCCAACATCCTCTCCACGCCCAACCTGCTGACGCTGGACAACGAGGAAGCGCGCATCGTCATCGGCCAGAACGTTCCGTTCGTCACCGGCCAGTTCACCAACACCGGTGCCACCAACGGCTCCGTGAACCCGTTCCAGACCATCGAACGCAAGGACGTCGGCCTGACCCTGCGGGTTCGTCCGCAGATCAGCGAGAACGGCACGGTGAAGATGCAGATCTTCCAGGAGACGTCCAGCGTGCAGACGGCCTCCATCACCTCGCCCACCGGCCTGATCACCAACAAGCGTTCGATCGAATCCAACGTGCTGGTGGACGACGGCGCCATCGTGGTGCTGGGCGGCCTGCTGCAGGACGAGTACAACGGCAACCAGGAGAAGATCCCGGGCCTGGGCGACGTGCCCGTGCTGGGCAACCTGTTCAAGAGCGAGGCTCGCAGCCGCCGCAAGACCAACCTGATGGTGTTCCTGCGGCCGGTGGTGGTGCGCGACGCGGCTCAGACCGACGAGCTCTCGCTGGACCGCTACGACCTGATGCGCCTGAAGCAGGAAGGCGCCCAGCCCTCGCCCAGCGTGCTCGTGCCGATCAACTCCGGCCCGGTGCTGCCGGTGCAGGCCAGCCGTCCGCCGGCCCCGGTCGCGCCGACGAGCCCGCCGGTCCCGGCTGAGCAGGCCGTGATCCCGGCCCCCACGCCCGCGCCGCCGCTGCCGCAGGCCGATCCGTTGCCGCCCGCAACTCCGGGCGCGCCCGCCACTCCAACGCGCTGATGGCCAATCGCTACCCTTTGCCCTACGGTTTCGCCCGCAGCCACCAGCTGCTGGTGGAGGACGACGGCCAGGCCGTCACGCTCTGGCACGCGGCCGCGCCGGCGCCCAGCGCCTGGAGCGAGGTCATGCGCAAGTTCCAGGTGCGCGCGCTGCAGCAGCTCGACCCCGACGCGCTGGCCCAGCGCATCAGCGCGGCCTACGCGCAGGGCGAATCCAGCGCGGCCACGGTGGTCAGCGAGGTGCAGAACGAGGCCGACCTGTCGCGCATGATGCAGGAGCTGCCGGCGGTGGAAGACCTGCTGGAGACCAGCGACGACGCGCCCATCATCCGCATGCTCAACGCGCTGCTGACCCAGGCCGCGCGCGACGGCGCCAGCGACATCCACATCGAGCCCTACGAGCGCCACTCCTCGGTGCGCTTCCGCGTCGACGGCACGCTGCGCGAGGTGGTGCAACCCAACCGCGCGCTGCACGCCGCGCTGATCTCGCGCCTGAAGATCATGGCCGACCTCGACATCGCGGAGAAACGCCTGCCTCAGGACGGCCGCATCTCGCTGCGCATCGGCACTCGCGCCGTCGACGTCCGCGTGTCCACGCTGCCCAGCGCGCACGGCGAGCGCGCGGTGCTGCGTCTGCTGGACAAGAGCGAGAGCAAGCTGAGTCTCGAAGCCGTGGGCATGACGGGCGATACGCTGCGTCGCTTCCTCGCGCTGATCGAACAGCCGCACGGCATCATCCTCGTGACCGGTCCCACCGGTTCGGGCAAGACCACCACGCTGTACGCGGCGCTGTCGCGGCTGGACGCCGGCAGCAGCAACATCATGACGGTGGAAGACCCGATCGAGTACGAACTGCCCGGCATCGGCCAGACGCAGGTCAACGCCAAGATCGACCTCAACTTCGCCAAGGCCCTGCGCGCCATCCTGCGCCAGGACCCGGACGTGATCATGATCGGCGAGATCCGCGACTACGAAACCGCGCAGATCGCCATTCAGGCCTCGCTCACCGGCCACCTCGTGCTGGCGACGCTGCACACCAACGACGCCGCCAGCGCCGTCACCCGCCTGACCGACATGGGCGTCGAACCCTTCCTGCTCAGCTCTTCGCTGCTGGGCGTGCTGGCCCAGCGGCTGGTGCGCAAGCTGTGCCCCACCTGCGGCGGCAAGGGCTGCGGCGAATGCGGCCAGACCGGCTACCAGGGCCGCACGGGCGTGTTCGAGCTGATGCTGGCCAACGAGAAGGTCCGCACGCTGATCCACAACCGCGCGTCCGAGGCCGAGATCCGCGAAGCCGCGCTGGCCGAGGGCATGACCCTGATGCGCGACGACGGCGAGCGGCTGGTGCGCGAAGGCATCACCTCGCGCGAGGAAGTCCTGCGCGTCACTCGCGACTAGCGACTAGCGACGCGCGGCGCTTCCACCCGTTCCGGGACCGTCGGCTTGCCCGGCAGTTCCACCGGCGGGTTCTCGCGATCCTCGTCTTCCGAAGGCGGCATCCTCGGCCGACCATCGCCCGGCTGCGGGTCCGGGTTGTTCACGGGCGGCACGTTCTCCGGCGCGGGCACGTCATGCAGCTTCTGCTCCGCATTCATCCGCGTTCCCCCTTGGGCGTGTCCGTGCGGCCGCTTTCGATGACGGGGTCGTCCTCTTCGTCCTCGATGTCGGCGGCCATGGGCTTGGGCTTGTCCGGCAAGGGAGGACGGCGCTCGATGTCGGGCTTGCCGGCGATGTCGCGCTTGGCCTGCGGGATCTGCTTGTCCTCGGGCATGCGCTCCATGTCGCGCGGGTCGGGCGTGGTGTCGGTGGGCATGTCGGTACCTCCTGCGTACTTGCGCTGGATGTTCATTTCATGCTGGACCGCATGGTGCGCTGTCGCACTCGGCGGGATGCGCGGCTTGCTGTCAGCCCACGCCGACAGGCTCAGCCGAGGCCCAGGCGGTCGGCCAGGTCCGTGAGACTGGTGCAGTGCAGGTCGTTGGCCGGCCTCGGAGACACGTCCTTCAGATGGGCCGAACCCAACTCGAGCGGACGCTCGATGTACGCGGTGCGCAGCCCGCAGCGGCGCGCGCCTTCCAGATCGTCGTGATGGGCCGCGACCAGCATCACCTGCTCGGGCGCGAGATCGAACACCTTGGCGACGCCGAGGTAGGTGGCCGGATCGGGCTTGTAGGCGCGGAACACCTCGGCCGACAGGACGCAGTCCCAGGGCAGGCCCGCGCGCTTGGCCATGTTCGTGAGCAGCCCGATGTTGCCGTTGGACAGCGTGCAGATGACGTAAGCGTGCTTGAGTCGCGAGAGGCCGGCGACGCTGTCGGGCCAGGGGTCGAGCCGGTGCCACACCCGGTTCAGCTCGACGCGTTCGGCCTCGCCGAGGTGGCCCAGGCCGAACTGCGGGAGGATGCCGTCGAGGATGATCCGGTGCAGGTCGTCGATCAGCGTCCAGCCCAGTTCGCCACTCGCCACGCGCGCCATCGCCGGCTTGTAGCCCGCGCGCCAGGCCCGCGCGAAAGCGTCGCCGTCCACCTGCGGGTGGCGCTCGCGCATCTCGCGCACGATGCTGCCGTGCCAGTCGACCACCGTGCCGAAGATGTCGAAGGCGAGGACTTTCACCGGCGAGTTCATCTCAATCCACCTTCACGTGCGCGGCCTTGATGACGCGCTCCCACTTGGGCACCTCGGCCTCGATCAGCGCACGGAACTGCTCCGGCGTCGAGCCGCCGACCAGGAAACCCTGGCTGCCGAAGAACTCCTTGATGTCCGGCGACTCGAGGGCCTTCACCACTTCGGTGTTGATGCGCGCCAGCACGTCGCGCGGCACGCCGGCCGGCGCGAAGAGGCCTTGCCACGAACTGGCCTCGAAACGCTCCAGGCCGGGCACGCCGCTCTCGGCGATGGTGGGCACGTCCGGCAGCATCGGATGCCGGCGCGCCGAAGTGACGGCGATCGGCCGCACCTTGCCGGCGCGGATCTGCGGCAGCAGCACCAGGAAGTCGCCGAACATCGATTGCAGGCTGCCGCCCAGCATGTCGTTGAGCGCGGGCGCGCTGCCCTTGTACGGCACATGCATCAGCCTCGCGCTGGTGGCCAGGTTGAACATCTCGCCCGTCAGGTGCATCGAGGTGCCGTTGCCCGGCGTGCCGTAGGTGATCGAGTCGACCTTGGACGCGGCCACATAGTCGCGCACGGTGCGCAGGTTGCTCGCGCTGCCGACGGCCAGCACCAGCGGCGCCGAGACCACCAGGCTCACCGGCGTTAAGTCGCGCAGCGTGTCGTAGGGCAGCTTGGGATAGAGGCTGGCGGCGATGGCGTTGCTGCCCGTGACGCCCATCAGCAGCGTATGGCCGTCGGGCGCCGATTTCGCGACCGAGTCCGCCCCGGTCGTGCCGCCGGCGCCCGGTTTGTTCTCCACCACCACCGGCTGGCCGAGCGACACGGCCAGCTTCTCGCCCAATCGGCGCGCCAGCAGGTCGGTGCTGCCGCCCGGCGGGAACGGCACCACCAGGCGGATCGGCTTGCTGGGGAACGAAGCCTGCGCGCGCGACAGCGCGGGCAAGGCGGCCAGCGCGGCGAAGGCGGTGAAGTGGCGGCGGCGGAGCGTGTTCGACATGGGTCAGGCCTCGCTAGGAAAAATTCTGGAACCGGTCGGGCGCGAACGGCCGCAGGTCCACCTGCGTCTTGCGGCCCGCCACGAGATGCGCGACTTCGCGGCCCGTGCTGGCCCCCGCGCACATGCCGATGTGACCATGGCCGAACGCCATCCAGGCGTTCGCCATGCGCGGCGCGCGCCCGATCACCGGCAGGCTGTCCGGCAGGCAGGGCCGATGGCCCATCCAGCGCGTGACACGCGAGCTGTCGAGATGCGGGAACATCTCGCGTCCCTTGGCCAGCAGCACGTCGGCGCGCCGGTAGTCGGGCGGCGGCGCGAGGCCGGCGAACTCCACGCTGCCGGCCAGGCGCAGGCCCATGGCCATCGGATTGACCATCAGGTTGTACTCGGGCGCCATCACGGTGTGGCGCAGCTGCAGGTTGTTGCTCTGCACGGTGACGTGATAACCGCGCTGCGTCTCCAGCGGCACGCGCGTGCCCAGTTGCGCGGCCAGCGGGCGCGACCAGGCGCCCGCCGCCACGACGACGCCGTCGCACTCGACACGTTGGCCTGATGCGAGTTGCACCGCAGTCACCACGTCGCCGCGTTTCTCCAGCCGCACCGCTTCGTCCAGCAGCATCCGCGCGCCATCGGCCAGGCACTGCGCGTGCAGCGCCTTCACCAGCGCCTCGGGGTTCAGCGTCGAGCCGTTCTCGGGCGCCAGGATGCCGAAACGGAAGCGCCCGCGCAGGTCCGGCTCGAGTTGCGCGAGTTCCTCTTCACCGACGTCGCGCAGGTCCACCTGGAGGCTGCGGCGCAGGTCCATGCCCCATCGCCAGCGAGCGGCCGATTGCGGCGAGCCGTACACGTACAGGCAGCCGGTGCGGCGCACCAGGTGCTGCGCCTTCGCGTGTTCGAGCAGCGGTCCGTAGCTGTCGAAGATCGGCGCCAGCAGGCCGCGCAGCGCGGTGGCGATGCGAACCACCTCGTCGCGGCTGGAATGCCGCAGGAATCGCAGCAGCCAGGGCGCGACCGTGGGCAGGTACGAGGGCCGGATCGCCAGCGGGCCTTCGGGGTCGCGCAACCACGCCGGCACCTGCTTCCACATGCCCGGCATGCCGACCGGCAGGCAGGCGCTCGGCGAGAGCGAACCCGCGTTGCCGAACGAGCAGGCCTCGCCGGGCGGTACCGGCGACACGAAGGTGATGGCGTGGCCATCGCGCTGCAACCAGGCGGCGGTGCAGGTCCCCACGATGCCGGTGCCGAGCACGACGAGATGCATGCGCGGCAGTGTAGCCAGCGCATCAGTCGCCGCCATGGATTTCATGAAAGCCGCATGCGAAGCGCCCTATCCTCGACCCATGTCCCGCCTCTCTCCCGCCCACGCGCTGCTGGCGCTCGCCATCGTCGCCGTGTGGGGCACCAACTTCGTCGTCATCAAGGTCGTCCTGGACGAACTGTCGCCGCTGCTGGTGGCCACGCTGCGCTTCATGCTCGCGCTGGTGCCGGCGATGTTCTTCCTGCCGCGGCCGCGCGTGCCGCTGGCCAACCTGGCGGGCTACGGCCTGCTGATCGGCGCCGGCCAGTTCGGGCTGCTGTACCTCGCGATCGACGGCCACATCTCGCCCGGGCTCGCGTCGCTGGTGGTGCAGACCCAGGTGTTCTTCACCATCGGCCTCGCGATGTGGCTGGGCGGCGAGCGCCTGCGCGGCTACCAGGGCATCGCGGTCCTCGTGGCCGCCGCGGGGCTGGCCGTGGTCGGCTGGCACACCGACGCGACCACCACGATCGCCGGCCTTCTGATGGTGCTGGGCGCGGCCGCGTCCTGGGCGGGCGGCAACATCCTGACCAAGCGCGCGGGCACCATCAACATGCTGGCCTACGTGGTGTGGTCGTCGGCGTTCGCGGTGCCGGTGCTGCTGGTGCTCTCGATGGCGGTCGACGGCTGGGAGGCGATGGCGACGAGCATGCGCAATGCCTCGCTCGCCGCCTGGGCCGGCGTCGCCTGGCAGTCGTGGGGCAACACGCTGTTCGGCTACGCGGCCTGGAACTGGCTGCTCTCGCGCTACACGGCGGCGACGGTCACGCCACTCGCTCTGCTGATCCCGGTGTTCGGCATGGGCGCTTCGGCGCTCTGGCTGGGCGAGCCGCTGCCGGGCTGGAAGATCGTCGCGGCGGGCCTGGTGATCAGCGGGCTGGCGTTGAACCTGCTGTGGCCGCTGGTGCCGCGACGCGCGGCCGCCTCGCCACAATGAGCGCCGTGGATCACGAGCACCAGCCCGGCCGACGACAGCTCCTTCGCGCTGCCGCGGCCCTTCCGGTGATCGGCCCTGCGGCCGCAACGGCAACGTCCGGCTTCACGCGCGTGCGGTCCGGCCAGCCCGGCTGGCCGACCGAAGCGGAGTGGCAGCAGTTCGGCGCGCGGCTCTCGGCCGGTGCGCTGATGCCCGTGCGTTCGCCCTGGCCCGCTTGCATCGCATCGCCGGCCGGCGACGAATGCAAGCGGCTGTTCCAGCACGCCAAGAACCCGTACTTCCTCGGCGACGAGCCGGCGATGACGCAGACGCTGGGCTGGGCCGGCGCGTGGACGTCGTCGCCCAGCGCGTATGCCGTCGCGGCGAACAGCACGGCCGACGTCGCAGCCGCGGTGAACTTCGCGCGCGAACGCCGGCTGCGCCTGGCGGTGAAAGGCGGCGGGCACAGCTACCAGGGCACCTCCAACGCGCCGGATTCGCTGCTCGTGTGGACCCGGCGCATGAAGCAGGTGACGCTGCACGACGACTTCACGCCGCAAGGCTGCGCGGGCGTGACGCCCACCGCACGCGCCGTCTCCGTCGGCGCCGGCGCGCTCTGGGCTCATGCCTACGACGCGGTCACGACGCGCGGTGGCGGCTACGTGCAGGGCGGCGGTTGCATGACGGTCGGCGTCGCGGGTCTGGTGCAGAGCGGCGGCTTCGGCAGTTTCTCGAAAGCGTTCGGACTCGCCGCGGGCAACCTGCTGGAAGCCGAAGTGGTGACGGCCGACGGCGTCACGCGCATCGCCAATGCCTGCATGCATCCCGACTTGTTCTGGGCGCTCAAGGGCGGTGGTGGCGGCAGCTTCGGCGTGGTCACGCGCCTCACGCTGCGCGTGCATGAACTGCCGGAGACCTTCGGCGCGGTCAACTTCACGGTGCGCGCCAATTCACCGGAAGCGTTCCGCCGCCTGATCGCGATGGCGATCGACCTCTACGCCGGCTCGCTGATGAACCCGCACTGGGGCGAGCAGATCCGCTTGCGCCCCGGGAACATCATGAACGTCGCCATGGTGTTCCAGGGCATGGAGCGCGCGCAGGCGGTGGCGGCCTGGCAGCCGTTCCTCGATGCGATCGAGCGCGCGCCGCAGGACTTCTCCATGGACTTCGCGCCGCTGAAGATCGTCTCGACGTCGGCGCGCACTTTCTGGTCGCCCACGTTGATCAAGCGTGCGCTGGGCTTCATCCGGCGCGACGAGCGGCCGGGCGCGCCCGAAGGCAACGTGTTCTGGCCCGGCGACGAAGGCCAGGCCGGCCAGTTCCTGCACGGCTTCCAGTCGGCCTGGCTGCCGGCCGCGCTGCTGCAACCCGGCCAGCGCGCCGAGCTGGTCGAGGCGCTGTTCGCGGGCAGCCGTCACTGGGCGCTGTCATTGCACTTCAACAAGGGACTGGCGGGCGCGCCCGCGCAGGCCATCGCGGCCGCGCGCGACACCGCCGTCAACCCGGCCGTGCTCGATGCCTTCGCGCTCGTCATCTGCGCCGCCAGCGAACAGCCGGCCTATCCCGGCGTGAAAGGCCACGAGCCGGACGCCGCACTCGCGCGCACTCGCGCCGAGGCCATCGAGCGCGCCATGGCCGAGTTGCGCAAGCTGGTGCCGCAGCCGGGCTCGTACGTCTCGGAGAGCGACTATTTCGAGCGCTCGTGGCAGCAGTCGTTCTGGGGAGCGAACTACGCGCGGCTCTCGGCCATCAAGCAGAAATACGATCCTGATGGGTTGTTCTTCGTGCACCACGGCGTCGGCAGCGAACGCTGGAGCGCCGACGGGTTCATGCGGCAGGATTGAACCCGCGTCGCTCGTTGCCAAGCCACGGCTTCGAGCGCACGATGCGGCTGCGATGTTCTTCCTGTGGCCTCAGTATCTGTGGTTGATGCTGGCGGTGCCCGCCCTGCCGGTCGCCTACGTCTGGCTGCTGCGCCGCAGGAACCGGCAAGCCGTGCGCTACAGCAGCGTGCGCCCGGTGCGCCAGGCGGCGCAGGGCCGGCACTGGCGGCGCCACCTGCCGCCTTTGCTGCTGCTGCTGGCCTGCTCGGCGCTGCTGTTCGCCGCCGCCAGACCCGTCACGCGCGTGCCGCTGCCGTGGTCACGGTCGACCATCATCCTCGCCATGGACGTCTCGCTCAGCATGCGCGTGACCGACGTGAAGCCGACCCGCCTCGCCGCCGCGCAGGAATCGGCGAAGCTGTTCCTGCATCAGCTGCCCAGGGACATCGAAGTCGGGCTGGTCGCCTTCGCCGGCAGCACGCAGGTCGTCCAGCGTGCGACGCTGGATCGCGCCTCGGTGGTCGCCGCCATCGACGGCTTCCAGATGCAGATGGGCACCGCGGTCGGCGATGCGATCGTGCAATGCCTCGCCGAACTGTTCCCTGATCAAGGCCTCGATCCCGGCGCTCCACCGATCCCGCCGCCGGGCCGGCGGATCCTCGGTCGCAGCCTCGACGATGCCGCGAAGCCACCGCCCAGGCAGGTCGCGGCGGTTGCACCGGGCTCGTACGACTCCGCCGCGATCGTCCTGCTCAGCGACGGGCGTCGCACCACCGGCATGGAAACCCTCGACGCCGCGAAGATGGCCGCGGACCGCGGCGTGCGCATCTACGTCGTGGGACTGGGCTCGGTGAACGGCGACGCCACCACGCCCGAAGGCATGCCGATCTACGTCCAGCTCGATGAGCCGACCCTGCGCGAGGTCGCGCGAATGACGAAGGGCGAGTACCACCACGCGGGCACGGCGGAGATGCTGCGGCGCGTGTACGAGGAACTCGGGACGCGGGTCCAGGTGGTGGCGCGCGAGACGGAACTGGCGGGGCTGCTGGCGCTCGCCTCGGCGCTGTTCGCGCTGGCGGGCGCGAGCCTGTCCGTGCTGTGGTTCGGAAGGATCGGCTGAAGCGATCCGAATGGAGCGGGAAAAGAGTCTCGAACTCTCGACCTCAACCTTGGCAAGGTTGCGCTCTACCAACTGAGCTATTCCCGCGGGGTGCCGAAGAAAAAGCCCCTGATCTGGTGATCAAGGGCTTGTCCTTGGATCTTGGTGGCCTGCGCTGCAGGCGCTGACGGGCGTGATTCTACACCAGCGAGTGGCGGAAAATCGCGCCATGCCCGAGGCGAACGAATCCCTGAACGCTCCCGTCCTCATCGCCGGCGGCGGCATCGGCGGGCTCAGCCTGGCCCTGACGCTCCACCAGATCGGTGTTCCCTGCCTCGTGTTCGAGGCGGTGCCGCAGCTGCAGCCGCTGGGTGTCGGCATCAACCTGCAGCCGAACGCCGTGCGCGAGCTGTTCGACCTCGGCCTCGACGCCCGGGTGCTCGACACCATCGGCCTGCAGGCCCGCGAATGGGCGCTGGTCGGCCGCAACGGCAAGGACATCTACGCCGAGCCTCGCGGCCTGCCGGCCGGCTACCGCTGGCCCCAGTACTCGCTGCACCGCGGCCGGCTGCAGATGCTGCTTTACCGCACCGTGCTCGAGCGGCTGGGTGCGGATTCACTGCGCCTGGGGCATCGCCTCGTCGGCTACCGCAACGAAGCCGATGGGGTCGTTGCCTCGATCGAGACGCGCGACGGTCGCAAGCTCGAGGCGCGCGGCGCGCTGCTGGTCGCCGCCGACGGACTGCACTCGGCCGTGCGCGCGCAGATGCATCCCCATCAGCCGCCGATCCATTGGGGCGGCGCGATCATGTGGCGCGGCACGACACCGGGCGTGCCGATCCGCTCCGGCGCTTCTTTCGTGGGGCTCGGCAGCCTGAAGCACCGTGTCGTCTTCTATCCCATCTCGCAACCCGATCCGGCCAGCGGCCTCGCGACCATCAACTGGATCGCGGAGATCACGGTCGACAACAGCCAGGGCTGGACGCAGGGCGACTGGAACCGGCGGGTGGACGTCGCCGACTTCATCCATCACTTCGAGGGATGGGACTTCGGCTGGCTCGACGTTCCCGCGATGCTGCGCGGAGCGACGGAAGTCTTCGAGTACCCGATGATCGACCGCGACCCGGTGCCCACCTGGGTCGACGGCCGTGTGGCGCTGCTCGGCGACGCCGCCCACGTCATGTACCCGGTGGGTTCGAACGGCGCCAGCCAGGCCATCGTCGACGCTCGCGTGCTGGGCGCGGCCTTCGTGGAACACGGCGTCCAACCCGCGGCCCTGCGCCGCTACGACGACAGGCTGTGCGCCGACATCTCGGCGCTGGTGCTGCGCAACCGCGGCGCTGGGCCGTTCGGCCTGCTCGGGCTGGTGGACGAGCGCTGCGGCGGCGTCTTCGACGACATCGACAGCGTCATTCCCGCCGCCGAGCGCGAGGCCTACATGGCCCGCTACAAGGCCGCGGCGGGCTTCGCCATCGAGACGCTGAACGCGGCGCCGCCGACCATCGCCCCCGGAGCTCGGGTGCGGGGCTGACGGCGCGGCGCGGGATCAGCGCGAGCCTACTCGCGAACGTTCGCGAACTTCACCAGCTCGGCGTACTTCGCGCTGTCCTCGCGCATGATGCGCGCGAGGTCTTCCTTGCCCGTCCCGGGGATGGAACCGCCCTCCTCCAGGCGACGGCGCATGGCCGGGTCGGTCAGCCCCGCCTGCATGGCCTCGCGCAGCTTCTGCACGATGGGCGCGGGGAGGTCCTTCGGAGCGGCGAGGGCGAACCACCCCGTGAGCTCGTAGCCCTTCAGCTGCGGATGCTCGCCGAGGGCCGGCACCTGCGGCAGCGTCGTGAAGCGCTTGGCCGACGTGATGCCCAGCGGAACGATGCGCCCGCTCAGGATGAACGGCGCCGCCGCGGTGGGCGACATGATCGCGAAGTCCAGTGTGCCGCCCACGAGGTCGTTGGTGAGCGGCGCCGTGCCGCGGTAGGGGATGTGGGTCAGGAAGATGCCCGCGCGCTGCTTGATCAGCTCGCCCGCGAAATGCAGCGTGGAGCCCACGCCGGAACTGCCGTAGCTGTACTTGCCCGGGCTGCGCTTGACCAGGGCGATGAACTCGTCGAGGTTCTTCACGCCGGCCCTGGGCGCCGCCACCAGCAGCACGGGCGCGGTGGCGATCAGGGCGATCGGCGCCAGGTCCTTCTGCGGGTTGTAGCGCTGCGCCGGATTCACCAGCGCGGTCGCGGCCATCTCGTTGCTGGAGCCGGCCAGCAGCGTGTAGCCGTCGCCGCGGCTCGTCACCGTGCGCTGCGCCGCCACGACGCCCGCGGCGCCCGCCAGGTTCTCGACCACCACCGTGCCGCCCAGCCTGGCCGACAGGATGTCCGCGGCCACGCGGGCGGCCATGTCCACCGAGCCGCCCGGCGCGTAGCCGACCAGCAGCTTGATCGGCTTGTTCGGATAGGCGTCCTGCGCGAAGACGGGCGCGGCGAGGGAGAAGGCCGTCGCGCCCAGGGCACCCAGCGCGGCGCGGCGCGAGACGGAAGAAGGATCACGGTCCATGGCGATTCGATTCCAGGAGAGGGAAGACGAGGAGAACTAGGCTTGCGGCGCGAGGAAACGCCGGACCAGCTGCACCCAGTAGCTGGCCGCGATGGGCAGGATGGCGTCGTTGAAGTCGTAGCCCGGGTTGTGGACCATGCAGCCGCCGGTGCGGTGGTGCTCGCCCACGCCGTTGCCGACGATCAGGTAGCTGCCCGGGCAGTGCTCGAGCATGAAGGAGAAGTCCTCGCTGCCCGTCAGCGGCGCCAGCTCGGGCAGCAGGCCGTCCTCGCCCAGCCAGTCGAGCGCGACCTGCCGCGCGTAGCGCGTGGACTCCACGTCGTTGACCAGGGCGGGATAGCGCCAGTGGTAGTCCACTTCCGCCATCACGCCGAGCGTGGCGGCCTGCGCCTGCACCAGCTGGGTGATGCGCTCGCGCAGCATGGCGCGGATCTCGGGGCGGTAGGCGCGCACGGTCAGGCGCATCAGCACGCTGCCGGGGATCACGTTCGGTGCGTCGCCGCCATGGATGGCGCCGACCGACACCACCGCCATCTCGCGCGGGTCAACGTTGCGCGACACGATGGTCTGCAGCGCCACGATGATGTGGGCCGCGGCCACCACCGGGTCGGCCGCGAGGTGCGGCGCCGAGCCGTGGCCGCCGCGGCCGGTCACCGTCACGGTGACGGAATCCGAGGAGGCCATGAAAGGTCCTTCCTTGAAGCCGAGCTTGCCGGCCGGAAAGCCCGGCATGTTGTGCAGCGCGAAGACCGCGTCGCACGGAAAGCGCTCGAACAGCCCCTCCTCCACCATGCGGCGGCCGCCGCCCAGGCCTTCCTCGGCCGGCTGGAAGATCAGGTTCAGCGTGCCGTCGAAGCTGCGCTCGCGAGCGACGACGCGGGCCGCCGCCAGCAGGATGCTGGTGTGGCCGTCGTGGCCGCAGGCGTGCATCTTTCCGGGCACCTGGCTGGCGTAGGGCAGGCCGGTGGTTTCCTGGATCGGCAGCGCGTCCATGTCGGCGCGCAGGCCCAGGCGGCGCGTGCTCTCGCCCAGCCGCAGCGTGCCCACCACGCCGGTGCCGGCCAGGCCGCGGTGCACCTCGTAGCCCCACTCGGACAGGCGCGCGGCCACCAGGTCGCTGGTGAGGTGCTCCTCGTAGGCGAGCTCGGGGTGGGAATGAATCTGGTGCCTCAGCGTGACCATCTCGGGCGCGACTTCACGCACGGCGGGCAGCACTTTTTCGAAGGCTTCGGCGGTTTCGATCTCGAATGACATGGCGGCTTCTTCCTTGCCACCAGTCTAGGAAGTCGCCGCCCGCGCCGACAGACAGGCGCTCCCGCTCACCGTCGGGCGGCGCCTGTCGCTCCGGATAATCGTCGGCCATGAAGCTGCACCAGCTGCGCTACCTGGCCGCCGTCGCGTCGGAAGGCGGCATCCGCGCCGCCGCCAGGGCGCTGGGCGTCACCCAGGCCACCGTCACCCAGGGCCTGCGCGAGCTGGAGGCTCATGCGCAGGTCGCGCTGTTCACGCGGCACGGCGGCGGCATCGCCTTCACGCCGGCCGGCCGGGAACTGCTGGAGCAGGCGCACCGCGTGCTGGCGCAGCTGCGCCAGGCCGAGGACACGCTGGCGCGCTACCGCGACGCGGGCGCGCAGCAGCGGCTCACGCTGGCCATCACGCCCTGGGTGGCGCAGACGCTGCTGCCGCTCGTGCTGCCCTCCTTCCGCGAGGAGCTGCCGCACGTGCAGCTGGAGATGTTCGACGGTCTCTCGGCGCTCAGCTATCCGCGCCTGCGCGAAGGGCGGCTGGACCTGATGATCGGCCGCATCGGCCCGCAGGAGGCCATGCACGGGCTGCAGGCGCAGCCCCTGTTCCGCTACGACATGACGGTGGTGGCGCGGCGCGGTCACCCTTGCGCCGAAGCCCGGTCGATGGCCGAGCTGCTGGGGCACGACTGGGTGCTGAACTTCACGCCGGGCGAAAGCGCCAGCCTGCTGGAGAACCTCTTCGGCCAGCACGGCCTGGCGCCGCCCGTGCACCGCGTCCAGCTGGCGCACTCGGCCTCGCTGATGCTGGGGCTGGTGCGCAAGACCGACATGCTCACCTTCTGCCCCTGGCCGCTGGTGGAAACCGACGCGCTGCGGCACACGCTGGTCACCGTGCAGGTGCGCGAGCGCTTCCGCAGCAACGTGGTGGGCATCGTGCGCCGGGCGCAGGAAGCGCCGTCGCATGCGGCGGCGCGGTTCATCTCGCATTTCCTGGACCAGCTGCCGGCGTGGCTGGCTTCGGATGATCCGGAGTTGCGGCGGGTGCTGCACTCGGTGGATCTCGTCGAGGCGGGCGGAGGCTGAAGAGCCGGGGCCCGGAAACGAGAAAGGGACTCGCGAGGAGTCCCTTTCGGTCGAAGCGCCTTGGATTTCAAGACGCTTTTTGGATGGTGGCCTGGGGCGGAATCGAACCACCGACACGCGGATTTTCAATCCGCTGCTCTACCAACTGAGCTACCGGGCCGTGAGCCGGCAATTATAGCCTAGCCTGCGCTCCGCTTTCCGCGGGAGAGGTCCACGCCGAGTTGCTTGAGCTTGCGATACAGGTGCGTGCGCTCCAGGCCGGTCTTCTCGGCCACGCGCGTCATCGAGCCGCCTTCCTTGGCAAGGTGGAACTCGAAATAGCTTTTCTCGAACTCGTCGCGCGCGTCGCGCAGCGGCTTGTCCAACTCGAAGGTCTGGCGCGCCTGCGGGCCCATCTCGACCGGCGCGGGAATGGTCTGCCCGCCCGTCATCGCCGCTTCGACCGTGAGCTCGGCCATCGGCGGGAGCGGCGTCGCGCTCACGTAGCCGGGACCGGGCTTGGGACGCAGGCCGCCGTTGCCGCCGGGGGTCTCGCGCTGGAGCGCGCCTTCCACGGCCTTGAGCAGCTTCTGCATCGTGATCGGCTTCTCGAGGAAGGACTGCGCACCGATCTTGGTGGCTTCCACCGCGGTCTCGATGGTGGCGTGGCCACTCATCATGATGACCGGCATCGTCAGCTGGCCGGTGCTGGACCATTCCTTGAGGAGGGTGACACCGTCGGTGTCGGGCATCCAGATGTCGAGCAGCACGAGGTCGGGACGCGCGCGTGCGCGGGCCGATCGTGCCTGCGCGGCGTTCTGCGCCAGTTCGACGTTGTGGCCCTCGTCGTTGAGGATTTCCGAGAGCAGGTCGCGGATGCCCAGTTCGTCGTCGACCACCAGTATGTTTGCCATGTTCTCCGAAGTGCCGCGCCTGGCGCGAGCGCAGGCAGATTGTTGTCAGGCTGCAACTGCGAATGATAGCGAGACTTGCGCCCCCGCGACCACTCCGTCTTCCAGCCGGTTCTTCACGTCGATGCGGGCGCCATGCTCATCGGCGATCTTCTTGACCACCGCGAGGCCCAGCCCCGTTCCCTTGTCCTTGGTCGTCACGTAGGGCTCGAAGGCGCGCTTGAGGATGTGCTCCGGAAATCCCGGGCCCGTGTCCTGCACCACCAGCCGAACGCGACGGTTGGATTCGTTCCATTGGGTGCGAATCATCACCTCCCGTTTCACGGCGCCCTCGGTCGCATCCTGCGCGTTCTGCAGGAGGTTGTGGATGACCTGGCGCAACTGCTGGGCATCGCCCAGGATCTTCGGGCAGGCCGGATCCAGCTCGGCGCGCACCGGCGCATGCGAGCCCACGCCCGATTCGCCCTCGCGCACGTACAGGTGCAGCACGTCGCCCACGACCTGGTTCAGGTCGATCGGTTTGAGATCGGCAGCCGGCAGCCGCGCGTAGTCGCGGAACTCGTTGACCAGCCGCTTCATCGCATCGACCTGGTCCACGATGGTCCGCACCGATTTGTGCAGCAACGCGCGCTCGCTCTCGCCGACCTTGTCGCCCAGTTTGTGCGCCAGCCGCTCGGCCGACAGCTGGATCGGCGTGAGCGGGTTCTTGATCTCGTGCGCCAGCCGGCGCGCCACCTCGCCCCAGGCCTGCGCGCGCTGGGCCGAGACGATTTCCGAGATGTCGTCGAACACCAGCAGCCGCGACGAGCGCCCCGGCTCGTCGGACGGCATCTCCGCGCCGCGCGCGACCAGCGTCAGCGTGTCGCCCTTCGATGGTCCGCCGGAGGGACCCGCGTTGAGCTCGAACGACTGCTGCCAGTGGTCCAGGCCGTGCTGCAGCCGGTCCTGCATGTAGTCGTCGAACTGGTTCTGCACCGCGGCGCCGAACGTCTCGAGACCCGGTAGTTCCGAGAGCTGCCGGCCTTCGTAGGCGGCGAGCGGGAAGCGAAGGATGCGGGTGGCGCCGGGGTTGGCGGTCTCGATGCGCCCCTGTTCGTCCAGCACGATGACGCCGGCCGTGAGGTTGTCCAGGATGGTCTGCAAGTGCGCCCGCGCGGCGTTGACCTGGCCCATGCTCTGCTCCACCGCCGCGCGCGCGTCGGCCAGCTGCTGAGTCATCTCGGCGAACGACCGCGTGAGGCCGCCGAGCTCGTCCTTGCCCAGCAGCACCGGCTTGGGCGACAGGTCGCCGGCCGCCACCTCGCGCACGCCGGCCGCCAGCAGCAGCAGCGGCCGGGCCAGCGAGTTGCCCAGCAGCACGGCCAGGAAGATCGCGCCGAAGACCGCGAGGAACAGGCTCAGCGTGAGCGTGCCGATGTACATGCGCCGCAGGCCGTCGCGCGCCAGCGCGCGCTCCTGGTACTCGCGGTAGGCCTCCTGCACCGCCATCGCGTTGGCCACCAGCGTCGGCGGCAGGCTCTGCGTGACCTGCAGGACGCGCGGCTCGGCGAGCAGGCCCAGGCCCGGGCCGGGCACCACCGCCAGCGCCTTGATGCGGGCTTGGCTGACCGCCCCTGGGCTCGCATCCTCGAGGCCTTCGATCACCGCCATCGAGCGCTGCGCGCGCACCGTGCGCACCTGCTGCGCCGTCGGCCGTTCGGGGCTGAGCAGCATGCGCGACTGGCCGGCGCTGGCCACGACCTGCCCGGTGCCGGTCCAGAGGATCACGTCGTTGGCCGAGAGCGGCTCGCGCATCCGGTCCAGGGCGAGAGCCGCCGAGGTGTCCGGCACCTCGGCCAGCTGGTTGGCGGCGGCGCGCGTCTTGTTGGCCAGGTCCTGGGCCAGCGCGTCGAGCGTGGAGCGGCCCAGGTTCAGGCCCGCGTCGAGCGCGCCCTCGACCTTGACGTCGAACCAGCTCTCGATCGATCGCGAGACGAACTGGTAGGACACCACGTAGATCAGCAGGCCCGGGATGAAGCCCACC
>Ga0247825_10000344_pt1 | contig 29200 bp, 26 predicted proteins | sample 13C_Vanillin_Day_FD_194413 | JGI IMG/M metagenome (GOLD analysis project Ga0247825, IMG submission 194413) | Soil microbial communities from agricultural site in Penn Yan, New York, United States - 13C_Vanillin_Day48 | ecosystem: Environmental > Terrestrial > Soil > Agricultural land | place... | reverse complement strand
GCCCTGGTCCGGGCCGCCGGTGACAGTGCTGACCAGATCGCCGACCAGCTCCGATCGGCGGACGTCAATCGTGGTCCTTACGCGGTCGCGGTCCTGGCCTTGGCGGTCTTGGTCTTCTTCGCGGCAGCGGCCTTGGTGGCCTTCGCTGCCTTCTCCGCGGTCTTCCGCTGCTCCGACGTCTGCGCTCCGAACTTCTTGTTGAACCGTTCGACCCGGCCCTCGGTGTCGATCAGCTTCTGACGGCCGGTGAAAAACGGATGGCACGCGGCGCAGATTTCAAGGTGCAGCTCGGACTTGGTTGAGCGCGTCTTGAATGTGTTCCCGCAGGCGCAGCGAACCTCGACCAGCTCGTACTTGGGGTGAATCCCTTCCTTCACGACAAACTCCTGGGCCCTTCTGTTCCGGATTTTGGCTGGGGGCCGAAACAGAAATTATAGCAAAGCCGGTCGAATCGGGCGGATTCCGGGTTGAGCAGCAGGCCGAGCAGGCACAGGCGTCGGAGGGTGGTCATCGTTCTAGCTGGTGAACCGGTGCCTCAGCAGCACCCACAAGGCGACGACGCCATCCTGCCAGCCGATCTTCTTTCCCTCTTCGTAGCTCCGGCCGTCGTAGGTGATCGGAACCTCGTAGACGCGGTAGCCGCGCTTGAAGATCTTGGCGGTCATCTCCGGTTCGATGCCGAAGCCGTCGGACGTCAGATGCATGCTGTCCAGCACTTCGCGGCGCATCACTTTGTAGCAGGTTTCCATGTCCGTCAGCATGGTGTTGTAGAGGACGTTGGTCAGCAGCGTGAGGAAGCGGTTCCCGAGGTAGTGCGTGAAGAGGAAGACGCGGTGCCGGCCGAGAAAGCGGGAGCCGTAGACGACGTCGGCGCGCCCTTCGATGATGAGCTCGGCGAGCATCGGCAGCTCTTCGGGGGAGTACTCGAGATCGGCGTCCTGGATGACGACGATGTTGCCGGTCACCGCCGCGAAGCCGCGTCTGAGCGCCGCGCCCTTGCCCTGGTTGCGCTCCTGCAGGAGCAGCGTGAAACCGTGCTCACGCTGGAGATCGACGAGGCGGTTCCGCGTCCCGTCCGTCGAGCAGTCGTCAACGACGATCAACTGGATTTGCATCGGCACGCTGACCACGCGCGCGATGATCTCGTCGATCGTCGCCAGCTCGTTGTAGACCGGCATCACCACCGACAGCAGCGGCGATTCGAGTGCCGTGCGTGCGCCGTGCTTCTTGCGGACCGCGGGTGCGGCCGTAACGTCGGTCACGCCCGGGCTATGACTTGCCGGAGGCCATCGCCGCGAGGAACTCGCTGTTGGTCTTCGTTTTGGCCATCTTCGACAGCAGCAGTTCCATCGCCTCGGTCGGCGACAGCGGCGTCAGCACCTTCCGCAGCACCCAGACGCGGGTCAGGTCTTCCTTCGCCAGCAGCAGCTCTTCCTTCCGCGTGCCGCTCTTGCTGATGTCGATCGACGGGAACACCCGGCGATCCGTCAGCTTGCGATCGAGGTGCACCTCCGAGTTGCCGGTGCCCTTGAACTCCTCGAAGATGACTTCGTCCATGCGCGATCCGGTGTCGACCAGCGCCGTGGCGACGATCGTCAGCGAGCCGCCTTCCTCGATGTTGCGCGCGGCGCCGAAGAAGCGCTTCGGCCGCTGCAGCGCGTTGCTGTCCACGCCGCCCGACAGCACCTTGCCCGAGGCCGGGACGATGGTGTTGTAGGCGCGCGCCAGGCGCGTGATCGAGTCGAGCAGGATGACGACGTCCTTCTTGTGCTCGACCAGCCGCTTGGCCTTTTCGATGACCATCTCGGCCACCTGGACGTGGCGCTGCGCCGGCTCGTCGAAGGTCGACGAGATGACCTCGCCCTTGACCGAACGCTGCATGTCGGTGACTTCTTCCGGCCGCTCGTCGATGAGCAGCACGATCAGGTAGACCTCGGGATGATTGGTGGTGATGCTGTTCGCAATGCTCTGCAGCAGCATCGTCTTGCCCGTTCGCGGCGGGGCGACGATCAGGCCGCGCTGTCCCTTGCCGAGCGGCGTCAGCAGGTCCATCACCCGTCCGGAAAGGTTCTCCGGAGCGGTCTCGAGGTTGACCTTCTGCTGCGGGTAGAGCGGCGTCAGGTTTTCGAAGAAGATCTTTTCCTTGGTCTTCTCGGGCGGCTCGAAGTTGATCGCCTCGACCTTGATCAGCGCGAAGTAGCGCTCGCCGTCCTTGGGCGGCCGGATGACGCCGGACACGGTGTCGCCGGTGTGCAGGTCGAACTTGCGGATCTGCGACGGGGAGACGTAGATGTCGTCGGGACCGGGCAGGTAGTTGTAATCGGGAGCGCGCAGGAAGCCGAAACCGTCCGGCAGCGTCTCGAGCACGCCCTCCGAGAAAATGTTGCCGCTCTTCTCGGCGCGCACGCGGAGGATCTCGAAGATCAACTCCTGTTTGCGCATGCCCGTCGCGCCGGCGATCTCGAGCTCCTTGGCAATCTTGGTCAGCGCGGCGATGCTCATCTCCTTCATCGCCGACAGCGAAATGGCCTGCGCCGGTGCGCCGCCCTGCTGCTGCCGATCGCCCTGCGGCCTGCCCGCCGACGCTTCAGCGGAGGCGGGCTGGCGGCCGCCGTTGCCGCCGCGTTCGGGCTTGCCGCCCTGGTCGGTCCGGGCGTTCTGTTCGGGCTTGCCCGCCGGCTTGTCCGCCGTAGCGCTTTGCGCGGAGGCGGGAGCTTCAGCGGAGGGGGGTTTGCCCGACGCCTCGGGCGCCGCGCTCTTGTCGGCCGCCTTTTCGGATTTGGCGGCAGGTTTGTCCGCCGCAGCGCCGGCAGGCGCGGAGGCGGGAGCTTCAGCGGAGGCGGGAGGGGTGGCGGTTGCTACGCCGCCGTTGCCTTTGGCAGGCTTGCGATCATCTTCCACAGTTCATCCAGTCCTTCGCCCGTGCGCGCTGAGACCAGCGGTACGGGGATATCAAACAACGTTGTGAATTCACGGCCGTGGCGCGCGCGCTCGGCGCGCGTCAGCTTGTCTACTTTGGTTCCAATTACCGCATGCGGCCATCGCTGCGACTGCAGCCATCGCCACGCATCCATGTCCGATTCAAGTCCGGGGTGGCGTGAGTCCACGAGCAGGAGGACCCCGATGGAGACCGGAGATCCCCGGTCCCTGATCCCCGAAAAATACGCCTCTGCCAGCCGATTGAACTCGCGCGCGGATGCATCGCCGCCTCGCGCGTAGCCATAACCCGGAAGATCCACCAGGAACAGCGCCGGCGCCGCTCCCCGCTTGACGCGGTAGAAGTTGGCCAGCCTCGTCTTACCCGGTGCCGCGCTCGTCCGCGCCACCGATTGGCGCGTCAGCGCGTTCAACAGACTCGACTTCCCGACGTTCGATCGTCCGACCAGCGCGACTTCCGCGAACCGCTCCCGCGGAAAATCATCGGCGCCACTCGCGCTGGTGACGAATTCAGCGGAGATTTGCACTTGAAAGCCTAAGGCCAAGGGCCTAAGGCCTAAGGGCTGGTCAAGGAACAAGGCCTTGGGCCTGAGACAGCCCCTAGGCCTTCGGCCTTAGCCCTTGGGCCTTCTCAATGCGGTCTCTGATCTCCAGCTGGTTCGGTCACCTCAGCGACCACGGGCGTCGCGGCGAGCCGCGCCGGCAGCGGTTCCGCCAGCGCAATCTTCAGGACCTCGTCCATCGTCGACACCATGTGCACGTCGAGCGTGTCGAGGACATTCTTCGGGATGTCCGCCAGGTCCTTCTCGTTGTCGCGCGGCAGCACGATGTTCGTGACGCCGGCGCGATGCGCCGCGAGCACTTTCTCCTTGACGCCGCCGATCGGCAGCACCTTGCCGCGCAGCGTGATCTCGCCGGTCATCGCCACATCGCGGCGCGCCGGGATCTTCGTCAACGCGGAGGTCAGCGCGGTGGCCATCGTGATGCCGGCGGACGGACCGTCCTTGGGAATCGCGCCTTCGGGCACGTGCACGTGAATGTCGATCTTCGAGTGGAAGTCCTCGGACAGATTCAGTTCGGCCGCTTTCGAGCGCACGTAGCTCAGGGCCGCCTGCGCCGACTCCTGCATGACGTCGCCGAGCTTGCCGGTGAGCGTGAGCTTGCCCTTGCCGGCCATCAGCGTCGCTTCGGTGACGAGCAGCTCGCCGCCGACCTCGGTCCATGCCAGCCCGGTGGCGATCCCGACTTCGTTCTGCTCTTCGGCCAGGCTCGGACGGAAGCGCGGGACGCCGAGGTACTCGGTGACTTTCTCCGGTGTGATGGCTTCCTTGAACGTCTTGCCTTCGACGACGACCTTGCGCGCGACCTTGCGGCAGATTGACGAGATCTCGCGCTCGAGGTTGCGGACGCCGGCTTCACGTGTGTAGCGCTGGATGATCGTCTGGATCGCATCGTCCTGAATGACGATGTTGTCGGACGTCAGGCCGGCGCCCTCGATGGCTTTCGGCGCCAGGAACCGCTTGGCGATCTCGATCTTTTCCTGCTCCGTGTAGCCGGCCAGCTGCAGCACTTCCATGCGGTCGCGGAGCGCCTGCGGGATCGTGTGCAGCACGTTGGCCGTGCAGATGAACATCACGTTCGAGAGGTCGTACTCGACGTCGAGATAGTGATCGAGGAACGTGTTGTTCTGCTCCGGATCGAGCACTTCCAGCAGCGCCGCCGACGGGTCGCCGCGGAAGTCCATCGACATCTTGTCGATCTCGTCGAGCAGGAAGACCGGGTTCTGCGTGGCGGCCTTTTTCATCATCTGGATGATCTGGCCGGGGAACGCGCCGATGTAGGTGCGGCGGTGGCCGCGGATTTCAGCCTCGTCGCGGACGCCGCCGAGCGACAGGCGGACGAACTTGCGGTTCATCGCGCGCGCGATCGACTTGGCCAGAGAGGTCTTGCCGACTCCCGGAGGTCCGGAGAACGTCAGGATCGTCGCCTTCGGTTTCTTGACCAGCGAGCGGACGGCGAGGAATTCGAGGATGCGGTCCTTGATCTTCTCGAGCCCGTAGTGATCCTCGTGCAGCACCGCTTCCGCGTGCTTCAGGTCGCGGTTCTCCCGGCTCTTCTTGAACCAGGGCACCGCGATCAGCCAGTCGAGATAGTTCCGTGACACCGTGGCTTCCGCCGACATCGGCGGCATCGCCTCGAGGCGCTTCAGCTCCTGGACGGCCTTCTCCTCGACCTCCTTCGGCATCTTCGCCTGTTCGATCTTCTTCTTCAGTTCGTCGATCTCGTTGCCCTTGTCGTCCTTGCGGCCCAGTTCCTTCTGGATCGCCTTCATCTTCTCGTTGAGGTAGTACTCCTTCTGCGCCTTCTCCATCTGCTTCTTGACGCGCGACTGGATGCGGCGATCGACCTGGAGCTTATCGACCTCGATTTCGAGGATGCCGGCAATGCGGTTGAGCCGTTCGACCGGAGAGATGATTTCGAGCAGGTTCTGCTTCTCGTCGACGCCGACGAGCAGGTGCGCGGCGATGGTATCCGCGAGCTTGCCCGGGTCGTCGACGCGGACGGCGGCAATCATCGCGTCGTACTGCAGGTTGTTCGAGAGCTTCACGTACTGCTCGAACAGCGAGACGACGCGGGCCATCGTCGATTCGACCTCGCCGGAGGCTTCCTTCTGCTTCGGCAGGACCTTGACGACGACGCGGTAGAAGCCCTTGTCTTCCTTCCACTCGACCGCGCGCGCGCGATCGACGCCCTCGACCAGCACCTTGATGTTGCCGTCGGGCAGCTTCAGGCTCTGGACGACGTTGGCGACGCAGCCCATGGTGTAGATGTCGTCGGGCCGGGGATCGTCCACCGACGCGTCGTGCTGCGCCGCAAGGAAAATCCGCTTGTCCTTGAGCAGGGCATGTTCCAGCGCCCGCGTGGACGACGGCCGTCCGATGACGAACGGCATCATCATGTGCGGGAAGACGACAACGTCCCGGAGGGGGACGATGGGGAGCGTTTCGTAGACTTCCATCCGGATCCTTGCAGGCCTCAGGGCTCGGGGCCCAGGCCTCAGTTGGCCGCAGGCCTTGACCAGCCCTGGGCCCTGCGGCCTTGGGCCTGAGGCCTATCCTGCTTTTTCAATCAGTGTAATGGACTTGTCCTTGGCTTCGACGATCTCGCGGGTGACAACCACCTCGCGGAGCTTCTTCTGCCCGGGCACCGAGTACATCAGGTCGAGCATCAGGTCTTCGATGATCATGCGCAGGCCGCGCGCGCCGATCTTGCGGGTCAGGGCCGACTCGGCGATGGCTTCGAGCGCGTCATCGGTGAAGCGGAGCTTCACGTTCTCGTACTCGAACAGCTTCTGATATTGACGCGTGATCGCGTTGCGCGGTTGCGTCAGGATCTGGACGAGCGCGGGCTTGTCGAGTTCGTGGAGCGTGCCGACGACCGGCAGACGGCCGACGAACTCGGGGATCAGGCCGTACTTGATCAGATCCTCGGGCTCGACCTGCTCCAGCGTGGCGCCGACTTCGCGCTTCGAGACGGACTTCACCTCGGCCTTGAAGCCGAGCGTCTTCTTGCCGACGCGGCGCTCGATCACCTTGTCGAGGCCGACGAAGGCGCCGCCGCAGATGAAGAGGATGTTGGTCGTGTCGATCTGGAAGAACTCCTGGTGCGGGTGCTTGCGCCCGCCCTGCGGCGGCACGTTGGCGACCGTGCCTTCCAGGATCTTGAGCAGCGCCTGCTGCACGCCTTCACCGGAGACGTCGCGGGTGATCGACGGGTTTTCGTCCTTGCGGCAGATCTTGTCGACTTCGTCGATGTAGATGATCCCCTGCTGGCACTTCTCGATGTCGCCACCGGCGGCCTGGAGCAGCTTGAGGATGATGTTCTCGACGTCTTCGCCGACGTAGCCTGCTTCGGTCAGCGTCGTGGCATCGACGATCGTGAAGGGCACCGACAGCAGCTTGGCGAGCGTCTGCGCGAGCAGCGTCTTGCCGGTGCCGGTCGGGCCGATGAGCAGGATGTTCGACTTCGTCAGCTCGACGTCGTTCCGGCTGCGCGGCTGCTTCTGGATCTCGATCCGCTTGTAGTGGTTGTAGACCGCGACGGCGAGCTTCTTCTTCGTCCGCTCCTGGCCGATGACGTACTCGTCGAGGAACTTCTTGATCTCGGGCGGGGAGGGCAGCGACGAGCGGACGCCACGATTCTCAAAGCGGTTGTCGTCCGCGATGATGTCGTTGCAGACCTCGACACACTCGTCGCAGATAAAGACCGTCGGGCCCGCGATCAGCTTGCGGACGTCGTTCTGATCCTTATTGCAGAACGAGCAGCGCAGAATCTCCGTCTCGCCGTTCTTCTTGACCATGCTGAAAAGAAACCGGGCTTAATTTTCGGAGAGGGACCCGGCGAAAATTAAACCCGGTTTTGTCTCCACTTTACACCCGTTTCCGGATGACGTCATCGATTATCCCGTATTCCTTTCCCTGGTCCGCCGACATGATGTAATCGCGCTCGGTGTCTTCCTGAATCCGCTTGAAAGTCTGCCCTGTGTGGAGCACCAGGATTTCGTTGAGCCGCTCGCGCATGCGCAGAATTTCACGCGCATGGATATCGATGTCGGTTGCCTGGCCGGCCAGCCCCTGCATGAGCGGCTGGTGGATGACGATCCGGGAATTGGGGAGCGAAAACCGCTTGCCCTTGGCGCCGGCAGCCAGCAGCACAGCCGCCATCGACGCCGCCTGGCCGATGCAGATCGTCTGCACGTCAGGCTTGATGAACTGCATCGTGTCGTAGATCGCGAGCCCGGCGGTAATCGATCCACCCGGACTGTTGATGTACAGCATGATGTCCTTGTCGGGATCTTCCGCCTCCAGGAACAGCATCTGCGCGATCGCCAGGTTGGCGATCTGATCGTCGATCGGCGTGCCGATGAAGATGATGCTGTCCTTCAGCAGCCGCGAATAGATGTCGTAGGCGCGTTCGCCCCGGTTGGTCTGCTCGACCACCATCGGCACAAGCTGGGAGTAGTTCATCAACGATTTGTGATTAGCGATGTGTGAATCGTATGGCGAATCGTGAATGGCGATTGATGGACTTTGTGGCTTCCGCCTTAAAGTCGGAAGCTACGTCTCGAGCCGGAAGCGCCCGGACCCGCTGCTGACGCAAATCATTGTTCGTCAACGGGTTCGGCGGGCTACTCGTCGGTGATAGTAGCATGCGTCAGCGCCAAGTCAACCGCCTTCTCCCGGCGTAACCCGGCATACAGCCGCGCCACGCCCCCTTCCTTCTCCAGCTGCGCGCGCAGCGCCGCCGGCGTCCTGCCGGCCCGGGCTGCAAAGCGTTCAATCTCCTTATCGACATCTTCGGCCGCCACGGTAATGTTTTCGCGCCGGGCGATCTCGTCCAGCGCCAGGGCGCTGGCGACGGCCGCCCGCGCCGGATCCCGCTGAGCTTCACGGAACTGGGCCCAGTCGATTCCTGCCTGCCGCGGGTCGACGTTCTGCTGCATCAGCTGGCGGGCGAACTCCTCGAGCCGCCGGTCGATCTCACGTTCGACCAGCGACGCCGGCAGGTCGAAGGTGACGCGATCGGACAGCTGCTTCAGGATCGTGGAGCGCACCTGACGGGTCGCGCTCTCACGTGCATCCTCTTCGAGATCCGCGCGGATCTTCTCGCGCAGCGCGGCCAGCGAGTCGAACGCACCGAGGTCTTTCGCAAACTCGTCGTCAAGCTCAGGCAGCGCCTTCCGGCGCACGTCCTTGACCTTGACGACGTAGGTGACGTCGGTGTCGGCCATCTCCTTGACGGCGTAATCGGCGGGGAAGTGAATGGTGAAGGTCTTCTCTTCTCCGGCAGAGAGTCCGATGAGATTCGCGTCGAAGCCCGGCGGGTTGGCCGGCCCGCCGATCTCGATCGACACGTTCTCGTGACGGTCGGCTTCGCTGTCCACGTCCCGGCGATCGATGTCCAGAACAGCGGTGTCCCCGTCGGCGATCGCGCGGCCTTCGACCGGCTCGAACTTCGCCGACCGTTCGCGCAGCCGTTGCAGCATCTGCTCGACGGCTTCGTCGGTGACTGCCGCCGATGGCCGCGTGGCCGACAGCGTGCCGAGGTCGCCAGGATCGAACGCGGGAACGGTTTCAACCGCCGCCGTGAATTTCAACGGCTGTCCCTCTTCGAGCACGACGTCCTTGATGTTGGGGGTGTCAACCGGCTCGATGCCGCGCTCCTGCAGCGCCTCCTCGACGGCCCGGGGAATCAGGCCGTGCATCACGTCGTGAAGGATCTGGTCCTTGAAGCGCTGCTTGACGATCGTCGCCGGAACTTTTCCGGGCCTGAAGCCGGGCAGCTTGGCCTGCTTCGAGTAGTCCTTCGCGACCTTGTTGATCTCCGCGTCGACGATGTCGCTGGGGATCTCGATCGTGAGGGTCTTCCTGGTCTCGCTGACGTCTGTGAATTCGGTCTTCATCGGTTGCTGGGTGGCCTGAGTGGCCTGGGTGGCCTGGGCATATGGTGCCGGGGACAGGAGTTGAACCTGCACGGGTTGCCCCACCGGCTCCTAAGACCGGCGTGTCTGCCGTTCCACCACCCCGGCGGGCCTGACTCAGTCTACCGGATCAGCGCTGCGGCCCGAGTTTTAAGCCCCGGGGCCTTCGCCATGCGCGGTTTGACCGCCGCCAGAACACCAGCCTTCACATTTGTGATGATCAATTCATCCACGGGACCGCGCGCCGAGGCGCGCGAGTTGATCGCCCGCCGCGCGGGCACGCGGTGGACCGCGATCTTCGCCTGGCGCGCGGCTCGGGTGCGGTACGCGGTTTCGATCTCGGGCGCACTGGAATTCGAGACGACCACCCGCGCGCCACGCCGGCAGGCGCGGATCACGGCTTCCATCAGCCGCTGCTGATCGAGCGACGCAAAGCCGGCAGCTGTGTAGTTCGCGAAGCTGGACGTACGGCTCAGGGGGGCGTACGGCGGGTCGCAGTAGACGAAGTCGCCGTCGCCTGCCTCCCTGAGCGCATCCTCGAAGCCGCGGTGCTGGATCGCGACGCCTGGACGCTGAAGGACCTTCGCCACCTCGCGAACATGATCGCTGTCGCAGATTTTTGGATCGCGATATCGCCCGGCCGGGACATTGAACCCGCCGACTCTGTTCAGCCGGAACAGACCGTTGAACCCGGTGCGATTCAGGAAGATCAGCATCGCCGCCAGGTCTGCGGAGTAGCGCGTCGCCGCACGCTTCCCGTTGCCGGCGCTTTCGGCCATCAGCGTCGCGCGGGATGGATTGAATCTGTTGTCGCGGACATCGTAGTAACACTCGTCGCCGTGACGGCGGTGTTCCCGCTCGAGCGACTGCAGCGCCTTGATCACCGCCTCGGTCCTGTCGCGCACGACGGTGTAGCACCCAATCAGATCAGTGTTGACGTCGGACAGGATCACCGCGCGATTGTCGAGAACGCCCGTGGATGCGAGATGAAAGAACACCGCGCCGCTGCCAAGGAACGGCTCGAGGTAACGGCGAAAGGTCGCAGGGTAGTACTGCTCGAGCGCGGGGAGCAGCTGTCGCTTGCCGCCGGCCCACTTCAGAAGTGGTCGCACGGTGCAATTATCGGCAAATCTGGGTCGCCCGTTAGGGGCCCGCTAAGGCTCTTTTGTTTCAGTTTCTTCGCGGCTTTCGCCGGCTGCGGCCCGCGGCGCCCGGCCCGCCCGGCGCAGGGCGTCGCGCAGGACGAACTCGATCTGCGCGTTGAGGCTGCGCAGATCGTCGTTCGCCCAGCGCTGCACCGCGTCGAGCACGGCGCTGTCGATCCGCAGGAGGAAGGGCTTCCGCTCGGCCACTGAGCTACTGGTGGATCGTTCCGGTGTTGACGATCGGCTGCGCGTCCTTCGAGCCGCAGAGGACGACCAGCAGGTTGCTGACCATGGCGGCTTTCCGCTCCTCATCGAGTGTGACGATGCCCTTGTGCGCCAGCATCTGCAGAGCCATTTCCACCATGCCGACGGCGCCCTCGACGATGCGCTGACGCGCGGCGATGATGGCGCCGGCCTGTTGCCGCTGCAGCATCGCAGATGCGATCTCCTGCGCGTACGCCAGGTGGCTGATCCGCGCTTCGAGTACTTCCACGCCGGCCTTGTCCAGCCGCTGCTGGACCTCGGTCTTCAGGTGCTCGGCAACCGTAGCGGTAGAGCCGCGCAGGGACACGACATGCTCCTCATGGGAGTCGTACGGGTAGCTGGTCGCGGCATTGCGCAGCGCCGCTTCACTCTGCACGTGGACGTAGTGTTCGTAGTCGTCCACCTCGAACGTCGCCTCCGCAGTTTCCACGACGCGCCAGACGACGACCGCGGCGATGTCGATCGGATTCCCCTCCTGGTCGTTGACCTTCAGCTGGCCGCTTTCAAAATTCCGCACGCGCAGCGACAGCTTGCGCTTCTTGTAGAACGGGTTCGCGTAGCGCAGACCGGTGACCTTGGCCGTCCCCACGTAGTCGCCGAACAGCTGGAGCACGTTGGCTTCGTTCGGCGCGACCATGAAGAATCCGCCCATCAGGAAAATCCAGGCGATGAACAGACCTACGGCGGTCAGTATGCGGGGCGCCGAGGGGTCCGGGTCGCTGACGCCCGACACGAACACCCAGCCAACGCCTGCCAGCGCGAGAAACGCGACGACCAGAATGGGGATCCCGGGCAACCCATGGCGCAACCGTTCACGAATCATCGTGTCCTCCAATATCGAAGTGATATCACTTCGACATCATATACGGCTGAGACGCGGACGGTGTTTCATTACGGGAGATTGCCGAGGGTTTATGCAGGTATTCAGGCTGGCGGGGTTCCTGACACCGGCTCAATGCGTTGAGATTCGCCGCGGAATGGACGCCGGCGAGGTCGAACCGGCCGAGGTCCTTGCCGGCGGCATCCAGCGCGACGCTCAGGTCAGGGTTGCCAGCCTCGTCGAGCCAGCGGGGCACCTCGCGCGCGACGTCGAGGCCAGGCTCGACGGATGCCGGGATCGCGTCGCGGAGGCGCTTGGACTCTCGGTCGGTGAGCGCGAAGGCGCAGGGTTTATCCGATATCCGGCGGGAGGCTTCTACCGGCCGCATCGCGATCGCGGGCACGACCCGCAGTGGCAGCCGGCCGCGCGGAGAGCTGCCGCCCTTGTGCTTTTTCTCAACGCCTCACGCGCATCGGGAGCCGGGGGCGACTTCGACGGGGGAATCCTGCGGCTGCATCTGCCGGACGGAACCATCGACGTTGTTCCCGAGCCAGGCCTCCTGATCGCGTTTCCCGCAGACGTCCTTCACGAAGTGACCGAGGTTCGGGGTGGCACGCGCGACACGATTGTCGACTGGTTCTATGACCCCTAGAACTTCGGCGGCGTCTTGCTCTCCAACCGGCGCCTCTGCGATTCTGCGAGCGATCGCCAGTTCAGAATGACCGACACGGCCTCGCGTCGACCCGGTTGCACGGGCATCAGGGTGAAGATGCGGTCGGTCCGCGTGTGGGCGAGATCGAAATCGCGAATGCCAGCAAAGTTGACAAGACGGCGAGGCGTGCCGAACCGCGAGCCTCCCGGCCCCAGCTCGGCGCGCATGAGCATCGATTCGCGGAGGAACAACAGTGCGCGCGAATCTCGAGTCCACCGCGGGTGGGTCCCGCCGCCCTGAGATACGCGTTGACGGTCGCCATGTTCGTTGTGGACGTAGATTTCCGGCTGGCCTGGCTCGTCGGACACGTAGGCGATCCATCGGCCATCGGGTGACCAGCGGCCATCCGTTTCATTGAACGGGGAATCGGCGACCGTCCTGGATGCGCCGTTCGTCTGCACGCGCACGAGATCCGAACCCGAGGCCCCGCGTCGTTGCACCAATATCTCACCCGCGCGCCAGTCGGTGGGCACATCGCCGGCCGTGCCGGCCGCCGGCGCGCTGTCGGGTCTGTCCGCCGCGGCTTGAAGCGCGGCCGGCATGACCAGCACTTCGGGCCGCCCGCGCTGCATGGAGCGGACGGCGATGCGCCGGCCATCCGGCGACCAGACGGGGTCGCTGTCGGCGGCAATCGACGTCGTCAACCGCAGCCCGGCGGCCTGGTCGTCAACCGGAATGTTCAGGACGTCGAGCGAACCGAGCAGCGGATCCCGCGCCGTGACGGCGAGGCTGCGGTCATCAGGCGAAACGCGGATTTGCCAGAAATCGCCGACGTCTCCCACCGTCCCGGCTCGTCCGGTGGGCAAATCGAGCCAGGTGATCTGGCGCCGGTGTTCGCCGGCTGGTGCATGAAGGAGGACGTCCGCGGAAGCCACGAACATGCCGCGACCGCGTTCGGTCGCGCCGACGTCGAGGGCGAGCGGGAAATCCTGTCCGCCCATCCGGCCGTCATCGTCTCGGTAGTCAGCGAGCAGCGTGGCATCGCGGACCAACAGCAGCCACCGATCGAGCAGTTCCGCGTGTGTGCCCGTTGCGCCCAGATCCGTGTCGGTTTCGCCCGCACGGAGTCGCACCACACGCCGTCCATCGCCGCGAACCGCGATGTAGATGAAATCCCGGCCGTTCGGCGGCGCCACAGGAAACGCGTGCGCGACATCTCCAGATGCGAGGCGTGTGGCATCGCTGACCTTCCCGGCGAGCAATCGACGGACGGGTCCGGTTGCAGGTACGAACAGGAGGGAACCGTCGCGCAGCCATGTGGCGCCAGCAGGTGCCGGAGCCTCCGCGCCATCGGAGACGGCGCCGGTCCTCAGGTTCAGCAGCTTCAGCCGCGTTGCGGCAAAAAATGAGACGACGTTTCCAGTGGGCTTCCAGGCAGGGAGACTCGCGCCCTCTGTTCCGGCCAACGGTTCGGCACCCTGTGCGTCGAACCGCCGGCGCCACAGCTGCGTGGAACCTGGAGGATCGCCCGCGCCGCTGCGTCCAAGCCTCCTGGCGACGAACACCACCTCCTGCTGGTTGGGAGAGATGGCCGCGTCCAAGACGTCGTCTCCGGCGCCCAGCTCGGTGCCATCCGGGGGAGCGAACGACAGGCGAACGGCAGACGGTAGCGGCGGAGGTACTTCGCTGAAGTACCGGATTGCCGGAATCGACAACGCGACAGCCGCGGCCACAGCAACAGCCGCGATTGCCGCGCGTTGCCACATCAGAACTTACGGCTCCAGTTCGCCGGCCATCGCTCGACGACGATCTTCTTTTCCGTGTAGAAGTCGATCGCGTCGCGACCCTGGGCGTGCAGGTCGCCGAAGAAGCTTTCCTTCCAGCCGGAGAAGGGGAAGTAGGCCATCGGCGCGGCCACGCCGACGTTGATGCCGACGTTGCCCACGCGCGCCTCGTAGCGGAACTGCCGCGCGGCGGCACCGCTGCTCGTGAACAGGCACGCCATATTCCCGTAGGCCGATCGGTTGACCAGGTCGATCGCATCCTCGACCGACTCCACGCGCATCATGCTGAGCACGGGTCCGAACACCTCCGTGCGTGCCAGTTCCCCAGCGGGATCGACATCGTCCAGGACGGTTGGGCGGATGAAGTGGCCTTTCTCGTAGCCGCTGATTCGGGCATTACGGCCATCCACCACCGGCTTCGCGCCGCCGGTGATGCCCTGGGCGATCAGCGCCTCGATCCTGGTCCGGCTGTCGCCGGAAATGACGGGGCCCATTTCTGTGCCCGCCTCGAGGCCGTATCCGACCTTGCGGGAAGCGGCCGCCTCGCTGATGCGCTCGGTAAACGGCTTTGCCGCGTCAGCCACGGTGATCACGACCGACGACGCCAGGCAGCGCTGTCCGGCACATCCGAACGCCGAGTCGGCGACGATCTTCGTGGTCATATCGAGGTCGGCATCCGGCAGGACGACGATCGGATTCTTCGCCCCGCCCTGGCACTGGACGCGCTTTCCGTTGGCCGCCGCGCGGCTGTAGATGTAGCGTGCGACCGGTGTCGAGCCGACGAACGAAATCGCGCGGACGTCCGGATGGTCGAGGAGTGCGTCAACGGCGTCCTTGCCACCGTGGACCAGATTGACGACTCCCTTCGGGACACCGGCCTTCTCGACCAGCTCCATGACACGCGCCATCGTCAGCGGCGTCTTCTCGGATGGCTTCAACACGAGCGTGTTACCGCACGCGATGGCATATGGCACAAACCAGAGCGGAATCATCCCGGGGAAGTTGAACGGCGTGATGACGGCGACGACACCGACCGGCTGACGGATCATCAGCTCGTCGATCCCGGAGGCGATGTCCTCGAGGTTCGAACCCATCATCAGCGACGGAATGCCGCTCGCGACTTCGACGTTTTCGATACCGCGCTTCAGCTCGCCTTCGGCTTCGGCGAGGGTCTTGCCACATTCCTGCGTGATCAGCCGCGCGATGTCGGAAAAGTGCTCATCGAGCAGGGCCTTGAGCCTGAAGAGTGGCTGGATCCGATCGCCCGCAGGCGTGCGGCGCCACGCCGGCAGAGCGCCGGCGGCCGCTTTCACCGCGTTGGCGACGTCCGCACGCGACGACAACGGCACCTGAGCGATCACGTCGCCCGTCGCCGGATTCGTGACCGCAATCGACTCGGTCGCGAGGGCGGCTTCCCACGTGCCGCCGATGTAGTTGTGAAGCATTGTTTCTACGAGCATGGGCGATCCTTACACGCCACGGAGACACGGAACCGTGGCAACCTCTCCTGTTTGCGTTTCAGGGCACGACGATGGCGCGTCCAACGATTTCACCCCGCGCGAGTGCCTGATAGGCGGTGTCCGCCTCAGCCAGCGGGAACCGTTCGGTCACGATGGTCTCGGGCCGGAAGATTCCCTGCGCGGCGAGACGGATGATCTCCGGCATGTCCGTGCGCGTGCGCGCCCCGTAGGAACCAATGATGCGGAGTTCCCGCCGCACCAGCCGCGTGATCTCGATGGCGGCCGTCGCTTTCACCGGCGCGATGCCGACGCCGATCATGCGGCCGCCGTCGCGGATCATTTCGAACGCCTGCGTAAACGTCTGCGGAAGGCCCAGAACTTCGAACGCCGCGTCAACGCCCCGTCCGTCGGTCAGCTCGCGAACCCGCGCCACCGCATCGACCTCGCGCGCATTGACGACGTCGGTGGCGCCGAGGCGTTTCGCGGCATCCAGTTTTTCGGCGCGCACATCAACGGCGATGATCTGCGAAGCGCCGAACGCGCGCGCGATCTGCACGATGTTGATCCCGACGCCTCCGGCCGCGACCACAGCGATGCGCTCACCGCCGCGCAGTTCCGCGGCGTGCCTCACCGCGCCGTAGGCGGTGAAGATCGCGCAGCCGAGCACGGACGATTCGGCCAGCGGCAGCCCCGGCGCAAGGGGGAACACGTCGGTTGCCGGGACCACGGAATACTCGGCGAGGCCGGCCATCGAATACATCGCCAGGGGCGAGCCGTTCTGGCGCCGGAGACGGGAGGTCCCGTCGTACAGCGTGCCCTTCAGGCGGTTCATCGCGAAGAAGTTGTCGCAGAGGTCGTCGCGGCCCGCGCCGCACGCCGGACAGAATCCACACGGCATGATGAAGGCGCAGGCGACCTCGGTTCCGACCGCCGGGCCCGAAACGCCGGCACCGAGCGCCGCGACGGTGCCGGTGATCTCGTGTCCCATCACCGCCGGCGTCGGGAAAGCCACTTCAGCCTTCATCACGTGCAGGTCTGTGTGACACACGCCGCACGCGGCGACACGGACGAGGATCTCTCCCCGGCCGGGCTCGGGAATTGGAATCTCCTCGATGTGCAGCCCGCCCGGGGCGCTCTCGAGGACTGCCGCGCGCATCAGGTCCATCGGTGGCTGGCGATCTTAATCGACCTCGGAGCGGTGGGTCTCGGTGGCGGCGACGACCGCGACGATCGTCACCACGGCCAGGCCGACGACGTACAGCGTGATAGCGCCGCGGCCATAACCGGCCTGAAGCAGACCCGTGCCGATGAACGGCGCCAGCCCGCCGGCGAATACCGACGCCAGCTGTGCGCCGAGCGACGCGCCGCTGTAGCGCACCCGCGCGTCGAACAGTTCCGACATGAACGCCGCCTGCGGCGCGTACATCGCGCCGTGCGAGAGCGTGAACGCGGCGATCAGGGCGAGCGCAATGGGTGCGGCCGCCCCGCGATCGAGCGCGGCAAACAGCGGATACGCGATGACGGCGGTCATCACCGCCCCGAACAGGTAGACCGGCCGCCGTCCGACGCGATCCGACAGCGCGCCGAAGAACGGAATCGCGGCAAGTTCAACCGCCGAGCCGAGGAGAATGCCGTTCAGGACGAGCTGCCGGTCGATGTTGGCGCGCTGCGTCGCATAGGTCAGGACGAAGACGCTGAAGATATAGAACGCGCCGTTTTCCGCGAATCGGGCCCCCATCGCCAGCAGCACCTGCTTTGGGTAGCGCGCCAGCACCTCGAGGATCGGCTGCCGCGCCGCACCCGCCTGCGTCTTGATTCGCAGGAACGCCGGCGTCTCGAGGATTCGCAGACGGATGATCAGGCCGATGCCGACGAGCACGATGCTGAGCAGGAACGGAACGCGCCATCCCCAGGTCAGGAATTGTTCTTCGGGCAGCCAGGAAAACGCGGTGAACACCGCAGTGGACAGCAACAGGCCGGCCGGAACGCCTACCTGCGGCCAGCTGCCGTAATACCCTCGCGCGCCGCGCGGCGCGTGCTCGACGGCCATCAGCACGGCGCCGCCCCATTCGCCGCCGACGCCGAATCCCTGCGCCACCCGCAGCACGACGAGGGCGACCGGCGCCCAGGGACCAATCTGCTCATACGTCGGCAGCAGGCCGATGAGAAACGTCGCGATGCCCATCACGACCAGCGTCAGCACGAGCATCGATTTGCGGCCGATCCGGTCGCCGTAGTGGCCGATGATGATGCCGCCAATCGGGCGTGCGACGAAGCCGACCGCGTAGGTGCCGAAGGAATACAGCGTGCCGGTGAGCGGATCGGACGTCGGAAAGAACAGGCGGTTGAAGACGAGCGCCGCCGCCGTGCCGTAGAGGAAGAAGTCGTACCACTCGATGGTGGTTCCGATCAGGCTCGCAAAGGCAACTGTACGGACGGAGCCCGTCGCGGACGGCTGGTTCGTCGTCGAGACCATGGGCGCGGCGGCACGGTACCACACTCGTGGCTTCCGCCTTCAGGCGGAAGCTACGTGTATGATTCAGCGTTCATGCATCCGGAGCTCCAGGAATCTATAGATCTGCACGATGCCATCGTTGCCGAGGCGGGAAACGCGTTAGTCGGATACGACACCGAGAAAGCGCTCGCGAACGTCGTTCTGCTCTCCGAGATACCGACGACCTACGACAAGGATCAGAAGCGGCAGGTCAACGCCGGCAATCTGCTGCTCCGTGGCGTCCCCGGCGTGGGCAAGACGTTCTTCGGCGTCATCCTCGCGGCGATCAGCAACGCCAAGTTCGCGCGGCTGCAGGGGCGCGCCGATCTGCAGCCGACGGAGATCGTCGGCTTCCAGATGATCAACCCGGCGACGGGCGAGTTCATCACCGAGTTCGGGCCGCTGGCGTCGGCGGAAGTCATCCTGCTCGACGAAATCAATCGCATCCCGCTCAAGTCGCAGAGCGCGTTTCTCGAGGGACTGCAGGACCGTACGGTCACCGTCGGCAAGACGACCTACGAGCTGGCGCCGTTCAGCTTTGCCATCGCGACGATGAACCCTGTGGAGCTGGGGCAGGGGACGTTTCCGCTGTCGGAAGCGGCGACGGATCGCTTCGCGATCATGATCAACATCGCCTACCTGCCGCCATCAGAGGAAGAGAAGCTGGTGAGCTTCGACTTCAAGCAGGTGCGGCTCAAGCCGCTCATCCCGAAAGAACGGATCATCGAGCTGCGTTCGGTGATCACACGCGAGGTATTCCTCCACGAGTCACTCGCCAAGTACATCCGGCGCCTCGTGGGCGCGACACGGCCCTACAGTGCCGAGAGCGAGTGGCACCATCGATCGCCATCGGAGCTGGTCGAGAAGTGCGTCGACCTGGGCGCCTCGCCCCGCGCGACGATCGTCTGGGGACGGCTGGTCAAAGTGTGGGCGCTGCTGATGCACCGCCGCGCCGAGGTCTATCCGGAGGACGTGCAGGAGCTGGCGCGCTACATCCTCGGCCATCGCGTCTGGCTGGGTCCCCATGCGGCGAGTCACGGCGTCACCGTCGAAATGGTGATCGACGACATCGTCGAGCGCGTGCCGGTGCCATGAAAGCCCTGACCGCGAGGCCCGCGACGGACACGAGGATTGCCGTTGACGACCAGGACCGCTGGGTCAATCTGCGCGAGATCGCGGAAATCGAGCTGTTCATCATCAAGCGGATGAAAGAGTTCACGCTCGGCGACCACGCCAGCGTGTTCAAGGGGAGCGGATTCAACTTCGTCGGCGTGCGCGATTGGGAGCCCGGCGATCGGATGTCGTCGATCGACTGGGCGCAGTCGTCGATGACGAACTTCAGTCCGATGATCACCCGCGACTTCGAACAGGACAGCAATGCCACCATCGTCGCGGTGGCGGACGCGTCGCTCTCGACGCGCTGCGGTGTCCACGGCGTCCCGATCGCCGCCGCCATCGCGCGGGCGGTCGCAGCGGCCGGGCTGTCGGCAATGTTCTTTCAGGACCTGTTCGGCCTGGTCACGTTCGACGACCAGTTCCAGCAGCTCGCGTCGGCGCGTCCGCGGATCGGCCGATCGCACCTGCTCTACTGCCTCGATCTCTATCAGCATCGCCGAACGATCGATCCGGACGAAGAGCGCCGCGACATCATCGTCGCCATCGAGAGCCAGCTGCGGAAGGCGTCGCTGGTGCCGGTGATTTCGGACTTTCTGTTTCCCGACGCGGAGCGGCTCGTTCACGAGATGTCGCTGCTGAACGCGGTGCACGACGTGTTCCTGCTGATTGCCGACGTCGGCTTTGCGTATCAGCTGCCCGCCGTGTCGGACGGCTGGATCGAAGCGTACGACATCGAGAGCCGCCGAACGCGCGTGCTGTCGCGGCGCGAGCTGCGCCGGCTGGCCGACCGGGTCGGCGCGTGGCAGGATGGCATCGAGGCGCAGGCGCGCGCGTCGGGGCTCGACGTCGTCCGCGTCGGCCTCGACCGCTGGCAGATGGAAACCGCGCTCGTAGAATTCACCGCCGAACGGCGGCTTCGCAAAATGTAGCGTCCGCCTTGAGGCGGAAGGCCGGAAATCGGCTTTGAGGATCGAGTAGAGCAATGACCCAGCGAATCTGCCTTGTCCTTCTCGTCGCCAGCGTGCTTGGCGTGCCTCCGGTTGCGGCGCAGACGACACGCGCGCCGCGCCCCGGCGAGGTGGAATCCGATCCAATCCGCTGCTGGTGGAAAGCCGATCGCAGCGCCATTCGCGTCGGCGAGCGTTTCACCCTGGTGTTGACGTGCGGCGTCATCGAAACGGCGAACATCAAAGTCGTGCCCGCGGTCAATCAGCTCGAGCCGGGCGCGATTTCGCTGACACCCTTCGAGGCCGTGGCCGGGAACCGTCACGAGGACGTCGTTGCGCCGCCGTGGCGATATATCCAGTACGAGTACGCGATGCGGCTGCTGAGCGAAGGCTTCTTCGGCCAGGACGTGAGCATTCCATCGCTGACCGTCACCTACAACCTGCAGTCGCCCGGTCGCGGGAACGCGGAAGGACGCGATCAGACGTATGTCCTGCCGCCGCTGCCGATGCGGGTGCTATCGATCGTTCCGCGCAGCGCGGCTGATATCCGCGATGCGTCGGGGCAGACGTTTGCCAACGTCGAATCGCGGCGCAACCGCGCCACCGCCGAGATCGTCGGCGCCTCGATCGCCTTCGCGTTCGCCGGGGTGCTGGCCGTGCTGGCGCTGGTCCGGCTCGCCGGCCGCTTCCGCGTGCGCGATGCCAGGGTCGTGCGTCCGCTTCCCGCGGCGACGGTGCTGCGTGGCGCGATGGCGGCGCTCCGCAGTGCGCGCAGCGAGGCGGCGCGCGAAGGGTGGACGCCCGCGCTGATGTCCCGCGCCGTCGCCGCGCTGCGGATCGCGGGTGCGGTGGCGCTCGGGCGTCGGGTGGCGCAGCATCACGTGACGAACGGCGCCCCGGAACGGGTCGGGCAGATCGAAGTGCGGCCCGGATTGCTGCGCCGCAAACGCGTGCTCCTGTCGGCGGCCACGACGCCGGCGGCGATCCTGGCTGCTCTCGAGACCGGCAAGCGGGCGGTTTCGCGGGAAACGCTGCAGCCGATTCTCGAAGCGCTGCAGCTGTTCAGCACCGCGGTGTACGGGCGCGCCGGCGAGGCCGACACGGTGGCGCTGAGCGCGGCCGTCGACAATGCCGCCGGTCCTGTGCGCCGCCTCTGGCTTCGCTCGCTGATTCCGTTTGGCGCCACGCGCGAGGCGGCGGTGTCCATGCCGACGCGTGCGGGATCAGCAGCCTGAATTTGCCTATGACCGAGGCCTTCGTCATCGCGCTTCGCAACACGTTCGACGAATGGCTGCGGACACGCTGGGGCGATCTGCAGTTTGCGGACGCGCGTACCGCGCTGCTGGTGTTCGTCGTGCTCGCGGCGATCGCGGTGCTCGTGCTCTTCGTGCGCGCGATGCTCGGGACGCGGGCCGGCCGGACGCACATAACGTTACCGGCGCTTCTGCCGGGGATGCGCCGCTCCCCGCTGGCGCTTGTGCGGCACCTGCCGCTGCTGCTGTTCGTCGCCGGCCTGCCGTTTTTCGGCGTCGCGCTGGCCGATCCGCACACCGGCTTCACGCGCGAAGAGGTGTCCTATCCCGGCCGCCGCATTGCCCTGCTCGTCGATGCGTCCACGAGCATGGTCATGCAGTTCAAGACCGAGAGCATGAAGACACAGGGGGAGGCCACCTTCTTTACGGCGGTGGCAGGGGCGGAGGAGTTCATCAAGCGGCGGATGAATGGACCGTATCGCGACCTCGTGGCGTTGATTCAGTTCGGCAACCAGGCCTACGTGGTGACGCCGTTTACGACGGACTACGAGAACATCCTCCTCAGCATCCGGCTGGTCAGCGATCCGCGCGAGTGGGGCCGCTTCAGCGACTGGGGCACGACGATCATCGAGGGGATCGAGCAGGCCACGAAACTGTTCAAGACGTTCTCCTTCGTCAATGCCTCCGGCAACCTGATGGTGGTGTTCACCGACGGCCGCGATTCGGACCTGCAGCCCAAGGGCCGGCCGGTCGAGAGCCTCATCGCCGAGGCGCGCACGTGGAAGATTCCCGTGCACATGGTGCGCACCGCCTACAACCGCCGCGAGGGCGAAGTGGTGCAGGACAAGATCTGGCGGCCGACGGTCGAGCGCACGGGTGGACGTTTCTACGCCGTGTACGACGAGGAGTCGATGCGGCGCACGCTGCGCGAGATCGACCGCCTCTCGCCGGGCCGCATCGACGTGCGCGAATACAGCGTGCAGCGGCCGCGTTACGCGGGGTACGCGCTGGTGGCCACCGCGTTCTGGCTCGGCGCAGCGTTGTTGAAGTTGAGCTTTGGAATGTTCCGGACGTTCCCTTGAACGAAAGCTGGAGGAACCTGTGAAGAGCGTTACCGCGTATCTCGTCGCCGCCGCCGTCTTCTTCGCGGCGGGCGTCGTGGCCCTCACCGCCTCGCGTCTCGAGCGCTCGCTCGCCGATGCCCAGGAGCGATCGTCCACGCAGCAATACGCGCTGGCACAGACCAGCCTCGACACTGCCCTGGGCTACCTCCGCTACGCACGGTGGGTGCCGAAGGTCGGCGAGGAAACCACCCGCGAAGTACGCGCGCGGGAAGCGGCGCTTCAGTACTGGCAGGGCGACTACCAGAACGTGCTGCCGGCTCAGGCCGAGCCTGTCGCAGCCGTTGACGAATCCAATGTCGAACTCCAGCTCGTCGTCGCGAACGCCGCGTTCCGCAACGGCCTCAAGGGTGTCACCGAGCGGAATGCGGCAATCCAGGTGTTGAACGAAGTCGCCAACGGCTACATGACGGTCCTCAAGAACAACAGCTGGCATGAAGAAGCCGCGTACAACTACGAGTACGTGGTCCGTCTCCGCGACGAGATTGCCAAGGGCCGGCGGCCGCCGTCCGATCAACCGCAACAGGGCATGGACCTCGGGGAGAGCGGTGCGCCATCGGAAGCGACGAGCACGAAAGGTTTCCAGATCTACGTACCGCTGCAAGGAGAAGAGAAGGCACCAGAAGGCGGCGACGCCGGGAAGGCGAGCGAGAAGGCACGCAAGGGGTGATTCCACAGGTCACGCTCGAGACGTTCCGGTTCGAATCGCCGGCGCTGTTGTGGCTGCTGACGGTTCCCGCCGTCCTGCTGGTGCTCTGGTGCTGGCGGGTCGTCCGGCGGCGACGTGACGCGCGCCGCCTCGCCGCGGCGCGTGTGCTTCCGGTACGCGAGCGCTTCAACCTGGCGGGTGACCTTACGTTCTGGCTTGCCGCGCTCCTTGCGTCGGCGCTGCTCATCGTGGCCATCGCCAAGCCGCAGGCGCGCATCGCCCTCTCGCGCCGCGCCAGCGCCGACATCGTCATCCTGCAGGACGCGTCCGCGTCGATGTATGTCGCGGACGTGCGGCCGGATCGGTGGCGCCGTTCCGTTGCGTTTCTCCGCACCTTTGCCGAGGCGTTGAGCTGGCGCGGCGATCGCGTCGCGCTCGCCCTGTTCGCCCAGCTGGCCGCCCCTCAGGTGCGGCTGACGCGCGATCCAAACTCGCTCTTTTTCTTTCTCGATCACCTCGGCGACCACTCGCCGTTCGCCCTCGAGAACCTCACGACGTGGGATACCAACATCGAGGAAGGCATCCGCTGGGGGCTGAACCTGATCGAGAAGGATCAGGATCTGTTCGGCAAGAGCGGCAATCCGAAAGCGTTCCTCGTCGTGTCCGACGGCCAGTCCTGGACCGGCGACGTGGCTCGCGCGCTGCAGACGGCAAAGGATCGCAAGGTTCCCGTGTTCGTTGTCGGTGTCGGCACGACCGTCGGCGGCATGATCCCCGAGCCGCTGGCGCTCGACGGATCGCGGCCGCCGCCGAAAATCCGTTCCGCGCTCGACCGCAGGTCGCTGCTGCAGATCGCCGTGGCCGGCGGCGGCGAGTATTTCGAAATCGGCGAGGAATCCGACCGCACGATCGCGTTTCGCATCGTCGATCGGCTCCGGGCGCGGGCGGCGAACGCGGAGCCCGTCGAGACGTTCGAGGATCTTTACAAGCAGGCGCTGTTCGCCGCCGCTGTCGTTCTGTGCCTGGGAGTCCTTGTCGTCCGCAAGCGAACCGAGCTGGCCTGGCAGGCCGCAGGGGCGATGTGCGTCGTCCTGCTGCTGGCGAGCGTGATGTAGGCAACCCAGGCCACCCAGGCCACCCAGCCAACCTAAACCGGTTCTATCCGCAGCAGGGCCGCCTGCGCCTCTTCCGTCACCACGTAGAGCAGCCCGTCCGGTCCCTGCCGCACGTCGCGAATCCGCTGGTGCAGATCGCGCAGCAGCGACTCGCGCCGCAGTTCCTGCCACTTGTCGTTGAAGACGATGCGCTGCAGCTGGCCGGTTGGCGACATCTCGCCCTCGCGCATGCCGCCGACGAACAGGTTGCGGCGCCAGTTCGGGAAGCGGTCGCCGTCGTAGAACGTCATTCCTGACACCGCTATCGACGGCACCCAATAGACCGTCGGCTCCTCGAATCCGCGGGCCGCGTGCGCGGCGTTGAATCGCGGACCGAGATAGTCGCGTCCGTAACTGGCCAACGGCCACCCGTAGTTTCGGCCAGGCAGGATCACGTTGACTTCGTCGCCGCCGTTCGGCCCCTGCTCCGCCGCCCAGATCTCTCCGTTAAAGGGGTTCGTCGTCAGTCCGAGTTGATTCCGGAATCCGAGGGCGTAGATGTACGGCTTGTAGTCGTTCTTGCCGGCGAACGGGTTGTCGGGCGGCAGTGAACCGTCGTCGCGCATGCGAATGAGCTTGCCGGCGTAGTCGCGGCCATGCTGCGGGCGATCGAGGCTCGCGGGCGGTCCGGTTCCCGGACCGCCGATCGTCATGTACAGCATGCCGTCGCGTCCGAAGGTGATCCGGCTGACTTCGGTGTCGACGTCGTCCGACAGGAAGATCTCTTTCACGTCGGTCAGTGCCTGGCCGTTCCAGACTGCCCGGCCGACAGCGTTGCTGGCGAGGTTGTTCCCGATTGGCTTGTGGTAAGTGAAGTAGACCCAGCGGTTCTGTGCGTAGTTCGGGTGCAGGATGATGTCCATCAGTCCCGCTTCCGTTCCGCGATAAATGACCTGCGGCACGCCCGGCACCGGCTTCGGGTCGATCACGCCGTTGCGGACGACGCGCAATGCGCCGGCCCGTTCGGTGATCAGGAACGTCCCGTCGGGAAGAATGGCGAGACCGTAAGGATTCGAGAAACCCCTGGTAACGATTGAAACGCGGATGTTGGCTTCGGTCGTCTGGAACGTCCACGGCCCTTCGCCGAGCGGCGGCGACGGCAGCGGCTTCGGGCCGGGCGGGACGACGCCGCGCATGTCGCGCACGACAGGGTAGGGATACTTTGCCTGCGCCGGATTCGGCGCCGCCGGCTGCTGCGCGGCGAGCACCGCGGCGGCGATCAGCGCGCAGCCGGTCGCCAGTGTCAGATGTGTTCGAGCGCCCATCGGCGATCTCCTCGGCGTGTTCGCGGCTATCTGACGTCGAGCAGCTCCACGTCGAAGACCAGCGTGGCGTTCGGCGGGATGGCGCCGGGAGCACCTTGGGCGCCGTACCCGTACTCCGGCGGAATCGTCAGCGTCCGGCGTCCACCGACCTTCATCCCGGCGACACCGTCGTCCCATCCGCGGATGACCTGGCCCCGACCGAGGCGGAACGTGAATGGGTCGCCGCGATCGCGCGAGCTGTCGAACTTCTTCCCTTTGTGATCCGGCTTGCCTTGGTCATACAGCCAGCCGGTGTAATGCACCGTGACGGTTCGCCCGGCGGCGGCCTCGTGGCCGGTGCCGGGCGTCTCGTCGGTTTTGATCAGTTCCGTGATGTTGGACTGTCCCATGCTCTCCTCGGCGTTCTCCTCGGCCGCGCAGCCTGCTGCAACGGCGATTGCGGCGACGACTATCGCGATCCTGTATAGCTGATGCGCCATATCCGCCCCTTGGAATCGTCGGTCACGATCAGCGAACCGTCCGGTGCCTGCGCGATGCCGACCGGCCGGTACACGGCATCGTTGGGCGCCTTGACGACGTCCTTGCCGGCGAACCCGGAAGCGAAGACCTGGCTCTCGCCGGAAGGCTGCTCACCCTTGAATGGAACGAAGCGGATGTTGAAGCCGGCCTGCGGGAACGGCATCCGGTTCCAGGATCCGTGGAAAACGACAAACGCCCCGTTGCGGTAGGTCGCGGGGAACTGCGTGCCGGTGTAGAACGTCATGCCGACCGGTGCGTTGTGCGCGGGGAACGTCGCGATCGGTTTCTCGTACTTGGCGCAGTCGCCTTCCGACTTGCCGTCGCCACCGTACTCCGGGTTGAGCAGGCGCTTCTTCGTCGCCAGGTCGTAGAAGCAGTACGGCCAGCCGAAGTTCGCGCCCTGCTTCAGCAGCTGCATCTCCTCGGCGGGGCGGTCGGCGTTGTCCTGCGCCGTGAAGGACTTCGGCCACAGGGTGTCGAGCTGATCGCGTCCGTTCTGTGCGGCGTACAGCTGCCGCGACGCCGGATTCCACGCCATGGCGACCGTATGCCGGATCCCCGTGGCGAAGCGGCGCGACGCCTCGTGCTTCTGGCCCGCCTTGCCGGCCTCGTACTTCCAGACGCCACCGTGAAGTTCGAGCTGGCTGCACGGGTTCTCACCCGGAGCACCTGGACGTCTGTCCGGATTCTGGCAGGCGTTCGTCGGACCTCCGACGTGGACATACAGGGCGTTGCCGTCACCGATCGCGATGGACTTGGCGGAGTGTGGGTTTGCGCGCGGCAGCCCGTCGATGATCACTTCGGGCTGACCGGACGGGACGAGCGACTTGCCGTCCAGGCGGAATCGCACGATGCGCTGGTCCGCACCGACGTAGAGATAACCGTTGTGCAGGAGAAGCCCCGTCCCCTGCAGACCAGGACCGAACTTCTCGATCTGCTCGTACCTGCCGTCGCGGTCGGCATCGCGCAAGGCAACGACGCCAGGCGTCGGCGGGCCCGATGGGGGCGGCGCCAGCGGACCGCCGGCGACCGCGAGCACGGTGTAGATGTCCCCGTTCGGCGCGACCGCGACGTGGCGCGCGGGCGCCGCCACGTCGGCGATCACCTTCGCGCAAAAGCCCTGCGGCAGCGTCAGGCCGCCATTGTCTGCATCGCATTGGTTGGTTCGGTTCTGCTGCGCGGACACCGTCGCGGCAGCGCAGGAAAAAAGCAGAGCAACGAAAAGTCTTCGCATAAGGGGATCATATAGGTCCTGGGCCCTCATAATGACTCGGGCGTAAGAGGGAGGCTGACCGTGAAACGTGGTGTTCGGTTCGTCCTGGTTTTCATCGGCCTGGCGGTGGTGGTGTCGGTCGCCGGTCTGGCGATGATGTTTCTCGTCGTTTCGCGCGGGCCGACGGTTCCGTCGACGGCCGCGCTCGTCCTCCGGCCGGGCGGCGAGATTCAGGAAGTCATTCCGGACGACGTGTTCGGGCTGCTCGGGGGCCGCGGGACCACCGTCCAGGCCTTCGTGGGCGGACTGGAAAAAGCCCGGCGCGATCCGCGCATCAAGACCGTACTGCTGATGCCGTCGAGCCTCTCCCTTCCGTACTGGGCCAAGGTCCAGGAGCTGCGCGACGCCGTCATCGAGTTCAAGAAATCCAAGAAGACAGTCGTCGCGTTCCTCGAGTACGGCGGTGATCGCGAGTACTACCTGGCAAGCGCCGCCGACAAGGTCTACTTGCTGCCCACCAGCTCGCTCGACCTGACCGGCGTGGCTTCGTACGAGATCTTCCTGCGCGGGGCGCTCGACAAGATCGGCGCCGTTCCCGACTTCGTGCACGTCGGCGAGTACAAGACCGCCGTCAACCAGTACACGGAGAAAGGCTTCACTCCGGCGCATCGCGAGATGTCGGAATCGCTGAACCGCGACATGTACGCCCAGCTGGTTCGCGGAATTGCCGACGCGCGCAAGAAGACCGAACAGGAGGTGCGCGCGCTGATCGACCAGGGGCCGTTCACTCCGGAGGATGCACTGCGCCACGGCCTGGTTGACGAGCTGGCGTACGAGGATCAGCTCGATGATCGCGTGCCCGAGCTGCGCTCCGGCTCGCGCGAGACACGGCGGATCGAAGGACGCGACTACGCGCGGGTCCGGCGGGAATCCGTCGGCTTCCGTCCGCGCTCCCGCATCGCGGTCATTTACGCCGCCGGCGTCATCACCTCCGGACAGAGCGGCTTCGATCCGCTCAATGGTCCGACGGTCGGGTCGGACACGCTGGTCGAATACATACGCGAAGTACGCGACGACGATTCGGTGAAGGCGATCATTCTGCGCGTTGACAGCCCGGGCGGATCGTCCGTGGCGTCCGACGTGATCTGGCGCGAGCTGATGATCACGCGCGACCAGAAGCCGTCGCGGCCGCTGATTGCGTCGATGTCCGACCTCGCCGCCTCAGGCGGCTACTACATCTCGATGCCGGCGCAAGTCATCGTGGCGCAGCCGGCGACGCTGACCGGTTCGATTGGCGTCTACTACGGCAAGGTTGCGCTTGGCGGCACGCTGAACAAGATCGGCCTGACCACGGAGACCGTCACCTCGGGGGCGAACGCGGACATGTACTCGCCGTTCGAGCCGTTCGAGCCCGGTCACCGGGCGCGGCTGCTGGATCACATGCAGGGTTTCTACGAGAACTTCGTGGAGAAGGCGGCCGAGTCGCGGAAGACGACCCCTGAGCGGATCGACGCCGTCGCACAGGGACGCGTCTGGACCGGCCGGCAGGCGCGTGAGAATGGTCTCGTGGACGCGCTGGGCGGTCTCGAGACGGCCGTGCGAATAGCGAAAGAGCGCGCGCGCATTCCACCCGACGAGGACGTCGAGCTCGTCGCCTACCCGCGCCGGCGAAGCGTGTTCGAGGCATTGACCGATCAGTTCGGCCGCGGCGTCAATGTCTGGAGCATGTTCGCAGGCAGCGCCGAGCAGCGCGCCGTTGGCGCCCTGTCGGCCCCGGTGCGTCTGTTCCGCCGCGGGGAACCGCTCGTCCTGATGCCGTTTACGTTCGTGCGATGAGCGTTCGAATCGTTCGAATCGTTCGGATCGTTCGAGACGTTCGAGACGTTCGAGGCGTTCGAGGCGTTCGAGTCGTTCGAGTCGTTCAAG
>Ga0247825_10000343_pt1 | contig 29216 bp, 24 predicted proteins | sample 13C_Vanillin_Day_FD_194413 | JGI IMG/M metagenome (GOLD analysis project Ga0247825, IMG submission 194413) | Soil microbial communities from agricultural site in Penn Yan, New York, United States - 13C_Vanillin_Day48 | ecosystem: Environmental > Terrestrial > Soil > Agricultural land | place... | reverse complement strand
ATCTGATGTGCTGCTCCCGGACCGACGGAGCTGCCGCGGAACTGCTCGAATCCGCGACCCGTACTGCACTCGGCGTCGCCCGGCGAACGTCGGGCACGACTGACAGGCGAGGGGTAGAGCGGGCGCCCGGCGTGACGGTCGACTGCGGCGTGGTCCCCGCGTGGACACCCCACCCGGCCGACAAGCCCAGTGCGGTCGGCGTACTCGCGGTCGCGACCTCCGACACTGGTGCCGGGGCACGCATCGTCGAGACCGTCATCGACGAGATCCACCGGTTCGACGAGCGACACCGTCGCAACATTTCGTGACACCGGTCCCGGCAGCGACCGTTGCCCCGCTGGAAAGGTCATCTGTGACTATCTCGACGCCCGCAATCCCGTACAGACTTACCCGGTCATGGCTCCTCGCACCGGCGGTGGACGACGAACGGATTCGCGCAGCACACAACTCGGACGCCGATGTGGTCATCATCGATATCGAGGACGGCGTGCCTGAGCGGAAAAAGGAGCATTCACGCCTCGTCACCAGACGCTGGCTCGAGGCCGACAACGGCTGGGTTCGCATCAACGACGCGACGTCTGCGCACTGGAACGAGGACGTCAGCGCGTTGAAACACAGCAGGGGGCTCGCCGGCATCATCCTCGCCAAGACCGAGTCGCCCGAACAGGTGGCACGTACCGCCGCCGAACTCGGCGGCAACGTACCCATCGTCGCGCTCATAGAATCCGCTGCCGGTATCGATGCCGCTCGGTCCATCGCATCGGAGCAGTCCGTCGTCCGGCTGGCCTTCGGGACCGGTGACTTCCGGCGTGACACCGGAATGTCCGACACGCCTACTGCCCTGGCCTTCCCTCGATCCCAGCTGGTGATCGCGAGCCGAGTCGCGGGGATCGCGGCACCGATCGACGGTCCCACACTCGGCGAGAACAGCGCCGACGTCGTTGCCGGCGTCGGCGCTGCGACAGAGATGGGAATGACCGGAAAACTCTGTCTCGCGGAGAGTCACGCGGCGACGATCAACGCCGCATTGAGCCCGGGCAGGGACGAGATCAGCTGGGCACTCGCCATCATCGAACGTCTCGGCTCGGACGGCCGGAACGTCGGCGACGGCAGTGATCTGCCCAGGCTCGCCCGCGCGCAGCGGATCGTAGAGCGCAGCCGCGCGTTCGACGCCGTGCGGTAACGCGCTGGATTCCTACGTGCCCGGCGGTCAGCCGAGGCTGAACGGCTGTCCCCACAGGGTGACGGTGCCGTCGACCGAGTCGGTCGAGACGGAAACGGTCGCATAGGAGCGGGCCTGCGCGTAGCCGGCGCAACCGGAGACACCGAACGTCTCGTCCGAGTATGTGAAGCCACCGCTGTTGCCTTCGAAATCGAAGTCACTGGTGTGCGCCTCGGCTCCGTAGCTGTCGGTGTACTCGACGTCGAGGATCGGGACGCTGACAGCCTGGCCGGGGGCGATGGAGAGTCCGCCGCCGACGGCCGTGTCGCTCGTGCCGATCGGATTGCCGACGGTGCCGGCCTGGATCGCGTCCCAGCCCGCACTGGCCGCGGCGCCACCGCTGGCTTCCCCGCCGAAGTCGATTTGGCAGGCAACGATGTAGCCGGCGTCGATGTTGCCGCCCTCCGCGGTGCCGCCGTCGATGGAGACGTCGATGGTGCCCGACGCCCACACGTTGCGGTGCAGCGGGGTCGAACCCATCGACGGGCTGATATTGGCGGAGTTGCCGGTCTGCTTGACCGTCACGACAGTGCCGTCGAGCAGCGTCTGGGTGATGGTTCCGTCCTGCAACGGAACGAAGGTGTCGGCGTTGGCCGCACCGGTGGAGAGAAGGCCGATCGCAACGGTGGCCGCGGCGACCACGCCGGCAGCCTTGGCGCCGTGGCGCAGGGTCTTGCTGTTCATTGTTCCCCTCTAGGGTTGCTTCGCTTTACGCGAGAGTCGTGAAGTGGGATCTGCTTACGAGCGATCAGCCGATGCTGAACGGCTGCCCGTAGAGGGTCGACTTGACGTAGTGGTTCCCCGGAATCTCGAGGACCGTGTACGCACGAGCCTGCGCGTACCCGCCGCAACCCTGGACCTCGATCTGCTGATCGCGGTACTGGATCGCCGAGACACCCGGCTTCAGGTCCGTCTTCGACTTGATCTTGGCGAACTTGACCTCACCCGGTGCGATCGGCAGGCTCAGCGCACCGCTCGCGCTCGGTCCGTCGAGCGACATGCTGCCGCTGATACCGGCTTCGAGGCCGGTGATGTCGAGCTGGCAACCCACGATGTAACCGGTGGTCAGCGTCGCGCCTTCCTCCGGGATCTCGCCGCCGAGCTCGGCGAACGCATCGCCCGACACCCACGCAACGCGGCCCGCGCCGTTGGCGGCCAGCGACGGCGAAACCAGAGCGCTCTCGGCGTTGCGGGCGATCTTGGCCGTGACGCTTCCCGCGTTGACGACCTTTTCGCCGCCCGGCAGCGGCACGAAGGTGTCGGCGTTGGCAGCACCGGTGGACATCAGGCCGAGTGCAACGGCCGCGGCGGCACCGAGGCCGGCAACGCGGGCCCCACGGCGCAGGCCTGACTTACGGATTGTGCTCATTCATTCCCTCATTCGTGATTGCGACAGCGAGCTGACAGCACGCCATCGCACGTGATCGGTTTCGATCTCGTGCGATGACGGAACATGCAGTTGAACAGGTGAATTGCCAGGGCCGGGGTCGGCAGATGTGCTGCCCGCGGACCGAGCGGACTATCGCCGCAGTACCGCCTGGGCTGCCGAACGCCCGGTCCTGACTGCGCCCTCCATATAGCCGGAAACCCAGTAGTCGGATCCAGCGACGAAGAACGGCGGTTCGTGCGCCGCATGTAGCGGGCCGATGGCGGAGAGATCACCGGGAGCGTAATGCGCCATGTATCCCAATGTGTATGGCTTGATCGACCATTCCTCGGTGAACAGTGCCTTCGGGTGGGCGGCAGCCTCTCCGTACATCCGTGACAATGCCGTGCGGGCGTCCACGTCACGCGCAGCCTGATCTCCGGCGAGGTGAAACGACAACTGCGCCGGGGGCACGAGCGCGGACAGCACGCCCGGCCCTTGCACCCAGGTGGAACCGAGAAGTCCATCGCCGTAGGCGGATCCGCTCTGACCCTGGCTGCGCCAGAATGAAGTCTCGTACGCGGCGACGACTTTCGCCGTGAGCGAGTTGCGAATCCGGTGAAGGGATTCGAGGCGCTCGGACGACAGACCGGTGATGGCGACCCGCCTGAGAGGAGCAACAGGAATCGCACACACGACATTCGCCGCGGCGACCGTGCGACCGCCGTGGAGCTTCACGGTGATTCGGTGGGGCTCGACATGGAGAGCGGCGACGGCGCTCGACAGTTCGATTCGGTCTCCGAGCTCGGCAGCCATCCGATGTGCGACCGTCGCGCTACCCTCCGCAACCGTCGACCGAGTCCACTGGTCGATGTCGTAATACCTCTCGAGGGCGGTCGCGCCGACAGAAGACATCTTGCGCAGCTCGGCCAGGAGCGAAGTCCGTGCCGTGCCATCCGCCGCCAGACCCGCCTTGGCCAACTCGAACATGCGACTCACCGCGGGTCGAGCCGCAACCTCGTCGAGCCACGTGGCAAAGGACAGGGAGTCCAGCACGTTCGCGTCGGGATGAGCCCACGGATTTTCGGGCTGAACTTGCTTCGCGAGAGCGACCATCATCTGGGTCACACGCTCGTAGTCCGCACCATCTTCTTCGGTCATCCAGGCTCCCTGGTCACCACGGATGACGGTTCCGTCGATATCCCACACCGTCTGCCCGGGCTCGGAGATGTAGCTGTCACGCAGCGACAATCCGAGTTCGTTCACGAGGCCGATGTACGACGTGTGGGAGTTCCCGACCAATTCGCCGCCGAGCTGAACGATCCGACCGTCGTCGAGTCGGGTCTGTTTGACCCGGCCCCCGACGCGATCCCGGGCCTCGAGGACCCGGACATCGAGACCTCCATGCACGAGGTCCCGCGCGGCTGAGAGGCCGGCGAGCCCGGCCCCGAGGACTACCACGTCCAGCATTGTTTCTCCGCTTCGTGATGTTCGAACCACAGTGTGGCTCATGATGTGTGAGGGCAGGGCGCGACTGTGAGGCCAGGAGTGCAGGAGAAGCTGCACGAATGCCGGCGGCGCTGCTCACCTGCCGATTTCGGTGACCGGAACCGAATCGCCGCCCTGTCGGGTCGGCGCGGAACAGCGCAGGTCGGAGATGAGTACTGTCAGCCGGATGTCATCCGCGTCTCGCCCGAGGAGCGAGAAGTTTCGAGGAATGAAATCAACTTCCGAATGACGAGAACTGTATCTACCGGGGGATATGGCGTCAAGGCCCGAATTCCCGCGAGACGGGCACCGGTTTTCCGGTCGAGTGGACAGGGCCGCGGCCGTGGGTGGAGCCGAGGAGGTTGTGTCCCGCTCGGCGGGGATGCCGTCCCGGCCCGGCCCGCGTGCTAGTAGCTTTGCGTGCATGTCCACTTCAGACGTGCGCGCGCAATCGGAAGCCTCGCCGAGCTCGGTCAAGACCCTCGCTCGCGGTCTGGAGATTCTGCAGCTCTTCTCGGAGGACGATCCGGAGTTGAGTCAGAGCGACATCGCTTCACGGTGTGGCTTGCCGATGCCGACCGTCCACCGACTGGTGGGGACGCTGGTCGGTCACGGGTTCCTCGAGCCGGTCGCGGGCGGAAGAAATCTGCGATTGGGCAGCACGCTGCTGCAGCTCGCGGGACCGTTGATCGCTCGCAGCGATCCGACCGTGGTGATTCGTCCGAAGCTGCACGAGTTGTCGAAGCAGTCGGGTGAAACCACGAACCTGGCCATGTTGCTCGGGCCGTGGGTGGTGTACCTGGATGGGGTGACCGGATCGCGCATGCTCACCCCGCAGGCGACGATCGGTGCGCGGATCTCCGCGCACAATACGGCGCTGGGGAAGGCGTTGCTCGCCCAGTTGGACGACGCGGAGGTCAAGGAGCGTATCGGTGAAGGTCCGTATCATCGGACGACGAAGCGAACCGCAGCCGATTGGCCCGAGCTGAAGAAGCGGCTGGACGAGGTTCGCAAGACCGGGATCTCGATCTCGGACGAAGAGTACGAAATCGGCCTGACCTCTATCGCGATCGCATTGCCGCCTCAGTCGGACGGGACCTTGCGCGGGATCAACATCTCGTTGCCGCTCAGTCGCGCGACCGAGGAATTCCGGGTTACGGCGATTGCCATGTTGCGGGACGTGGCCGCGGCGGTCGCGGCGCGCTAACCGCTTCGACCTCGAGTCGTTCCAGGCCGCAACTGACTGTTGACGGCCAGTTCTTGCCGTCCGTACTGTTCTCGCTATGCGAAAGTCAATTTCTTTCCCTGAAAGTAATGGCGCAACGGGGAGGGCGGAGTCGACCTTCTTGGTGACCCGTGAGGTGCGGCGCGAAGCCGACGGTATCTCTTCGTTTCGCTTCGAACGCGCTGATGGCGGCACCTTGGAGGCCTGGGAACCGGGTGCCCATCTGGACTTCACCCTCCCGTCGGGTCTCACTCGCCAGTACTCGTTGTGCGGCGATCCCTCGGATGACCGCACTTACCTGGTCGCGGTGCTCGACCAGCCCGAGGGGCGTGGCGGTTCCCGCGAGTTTCACTCCTCGATCGCCCTCGGGGCGACGATCGAGGTCCGCGGACCGAGGAATCATTTTCCCCTCGTCGACGCCGAGTCGTACCTGTTCATCGCCGGCGGCATAGGCATCACGCCGATCCTCCCCATGGCCCGTGCCGTGGCGGCGGCAGGGAAACGCTGGCGAGTTGTATACGGCGGCAGGACGACCGAGTCGATGGCCTTCCTCGAGGAACTTCGACAGCTGCAGGGTGACACGGACTTCGTGCCGGAATCCTCGCGCGGCCGGATCGATCTGGCGGGGGCGCTCGCTGCCGCTCCGGCTGGTACGCAGATCTACTGCTGTGGTCCGGAACCGCTGCTGCGGGCAGTCGAGGAGTGCTGCGCGAACCACGCGAATGTGGGGGCCTTGCATTTCGAGCGCTTCGGAAGTGCTCGTCTTCCCGGCGACTCGACGCCCCGAGCCGACGATGCCGGCGCCACGTCCGGACTGGCGCGGTTCGAGGTCGAGCTGGCCTCGACCGGGACGACGGTCGTGGTGGACGAGGGGGACTCGATTCTCGATCGGGTGCTCGAGGTCGTCCCCGGCTGGCCGTGGGCCTGTCGCGAAGGGTATTGCGGCAGTTGTGAAGCCCGTGTGGTCGAAGGCGAGCCGGAGCATCGGGACGACGTGCTCACGGACGAGGAACGGGCTTCCAACGCGGTCATGATGATCTGCGTCGGGCGTTCGTGCTCGCCGCGCCTGGTTCTCGACATCTGACCTTCGCATGGGCGCCCAATTTTCATTGACACTCGCCAATCCGCAGAGCTATTCTCATTGAGCAAAAGTTACTTCCATACAGTGAAACCAAATGGAGTTGAGGCAAGCCTATGACTACGGCAGGCTTTGAGATCGCAAACCCCGCTCTCACGCTCGAGGACACGGCTGCAACGGCAGCCCGCTTGGCGCAGGAGTTTGCAGTCAGCGGCTGCGGAGTGCCGAGCAATCAGGGTTCACCTTCCGACGCCGACTCCCGCGAGGCATATGCCGCATACGGGAAGGCCGGGCTCATCGGGATGCACTGGCCGCAGCGTTACGGCGGACGCGGGCTGGACGCACTGTTCACATTCGCCGTCGAGGAACAGCTCGGATACAACTGGCTGCCACTCTCGAGCTACCTCCTGTCGGTGAAAACGATTGGGAATGCCCTACTTCAGTTCGCCAGTGAGGAAATGTGCCAGATCTTCCTCCCGCAGATCGCCTCCGGCGACATGATCTTCTGCCAGGGGTTCTCCGAGCCCGAAGCGGGCACCGACCTCGCGTCTCTTCGCACCACGGCGCGCCGCGACGGTGACCGGTTCATCGTGAACGGCCGCAAGATCTGGACATCGAGCGCCGAACACGCCGACTGGGTTTACCTCGCAGTCCGTACCGGGTCCACCGAGGCGCGTCACCGTGGACTTTCCGTCTTCCTCGTGGACATCACCACGCCGGGCATCGTCGTGGACGTACACAAGACGCTGGGAGGCGGAACTCTCGGCGAGCTGACGTTGACGGACGTGTCCATCCCGGCCGATCAGATCGTCGGCGAGGAGAATGCGGGTTGGGAAATTCTCATGGGCACACTCGATTTCGAGCGGGTTACCAGTGAGAAGGTCGGCATCGTCCTGCGTCTTCTCGACGATATGGCGCCTCTGGTCACGTCGCCGAGGGATCGCGAGATTCTCGCAGGGCTCCGCGGCGACGCGCAGATCGCGCGCCTGCACGGACGCCGCGCCACGGAGCGACTCGATGCGCGACAGGATGCGAGCGCCGAATCCTCGATGGCCAAACTGTCGATCGCCTTGCTGCTGCAGGAACTGGCAGACGCGGCGGTCGAGGTGCTCGGACCCCGCGCGCTGATCGAAAGCGGCCCGGGCGCAGTGCTCGACGGCAAACTCGCGGCACTTGCCCGCGCAGCGGCGGCGACCACCATCGCGGGCGGTGTTTCGGACATTCAACGCAAGAACATCTCCAGGCGAAGGGTAGGCGCAGCGTCATGACCGTACCGACCGCCAAGCCGCTCGCCGGGTTGCGTGTGCTCGACTACGCGCAGTACGTCGCGGGCCCGTTCGCGGCGATGATGCTGGCCGATCTCGGCGCGGAAGTCATCAAGGTGGAACCCCCGAACGGTGACGCCTGGCGGCACTACGAGCCGTTGACTCCGGATGGCGGACGATGGTTCATCTCGCTGAATCGCAACAAGAAGTCAGTGGTCGCGGACCTGAAAACTGAACGAGGACAAGACTTCAGTCGTGCGTTGATCCGCACCGCGGATGTCGTGATCCACAACATGCCCCCGGAACGGGCATTGCGGTTCGGTTTGGACCGCGACACCGTCAAATCCGTCAACCCCGACGCGGTGTGGTGCTGCGTGTCGGCATTCGGCACCGACGGGCCCGAGTCGCAGACCCTCGGCTACGACTTGATCGCGCAGGCGGCGTCCGGGCTCCTGCTCGCCGACGCGCGCAGCGGTGATCCCGTACCACGTCGATCCGGTGGCATCGCCATGGCCGATCTGACGGCCGGCCTGCTCACCTTCGCGGCGGCGCTCGCCGGTCTCACCGACCGCTTCCGGCGACACGACGAGACCGGCGTGTCCAAAGGTTTCGAGGTGTCGCTGCTCGGAGCGTCCTTGGCCGTGCAGGTACAGCGGTTCGTGTCGGTCGGAGACCGCGAGTTCGACGACGCACCCGCCGTCTGCGACGAGACGAGACTCGAGCAACTGGCCGAAACGGTGACGGAGTCGGACGAACTGGAGCCGTACTACCGTTGCTACGGTGCCTCGGACGGATTCATTGCGCTGGCCTGCCTCAATCTGGCGCAGCGCCGGAAAGTCCAGGCGCTACTCGGTATCGACGACCCGTGGGCGGTCAATCCACAGGCCGAACCCGCCGACCAGGCGGAGCGGGAGATGCGGAGTGCGCTGAAGCACCGATTCGCCGAGGTGATCAAGACCGGCACCGTCTCCCACTGGGTCGCGGCGTTCGAGGAACTCGGCGTTCCCGCCGGGCCCGTTCGCGAGATCACGCAGGCGCACTCTCTACCGCAGGTGCGCGCCAACGGACTCGTGCAGACGATCGAACAACCCGAGATAGGTCCCGTCAGCGTACTGGGATCGATCTTCAAGATCGACGGACAGGCCCGACCCGACGCCGGTTCTGCACCGCGTCTCGGCGAACACACTCAGCAGCTGGCCGAACTCGTCAGCGCAACACATACTTCGGAAGGGATCGCGACAGCGCGATGACTGAAAACGTAACGATGACGAAAGACGATGTTCGAGAGTTCGCGTCTTCGGTGAAGAGTATCTGCAGTTCTTTCCCGACGACGGGATCCTGGGCGCCCGATCGTCCCTCGGACGATCGTGACGCTGCGGTGCGCGAGAACCTTTCGCGCGCAGGCTGGTTCGATCTCGCATCGGAACCGCAGGGACGCGAGTTCCTCGGCGCCGGCGCAGTCGAACTCGGACGGGCACTGGTCTCCGTCGACTGCATCGATGCCCTTCTCGGCCACGGCGTGGCCGTGGCATCGTCTGAGAACGGCGACGTCACGCTGGCGAGGTACTCACAGCCGGGTGACACCGTGTGGCTCTGTGGTCGCGGCGCGGCCCAACTCGTCGAGGTGGTGGATGCCACTCCGGTCAACTACATCGACGCACAGGGCGTCTCGATGGTGTCGACCACTCCGATCGCACCGCAGACCGTCCCGTCCGCGAGTGTGGACGCCTGGTACGCCGCGATGACGGGCTACACCGCTGGTCTGGCTGCGGGCGCGCTCGAGCTGGCACTGAACCATGCCCAGAACCGCATCGCCTTCGGAAAGCCACTGTCCGCCCTGGATTCGGTGGCGAAGAAGCTCGCGGATGCGGCGACCGCGACCGAGGGACTCCAGATGGCGGCAGAGGACCTGCCGAGTGAGTTCGTCGTGCGCCGTGCGGTCGGCACGGCTGCGGGCGTCGCCAAGGACTGCCACCAGATCCTCGGCGCACTGGGATTCACCCTCGAATTCCCCCTGCAGCGGTACTCACGGCGAATCAAGGCGCTGCGTTCCTGGACGCCCCAGATCGTGGTGGCGCTGGAAGCAGCACGCGAGGGTGTCCGATGACCCGGCACGATCCGCGCACCGTCGTCATCACCGGCGGAGCGAGTGGTATCGGATTCGGCATCGCTCGGCGGATGGTCGACGACGGGCACCACGTCGTCCTGGTCTCTCGTGACATCGACAAACTCCGCAGCGCTGCCGAGCGGCTCGGGAACGGGCCTGGCACCTGTGCCGTCCACGCAGTCGACGTGAGGGATCACGACGGCGTCGCCGCTCTGTTCGAGTCGCTTCCCCGTGTGGATGCGTTGGTCAACAACGCGGCAGGCAACTTCACCGCGCCCACCGTGGATCTGTCGTTCGGTGGTTTCCGGGCGGTCGTCGAGATCTCCCTGTACGGCACCTTCAATGCTTCGCAAGCCTTCGCGCGGCGTCTGATCCGGGAGTCGCGGCCGGGGGTAATTCTCAACATCGTCGCGAGTTATGCCTGGACCGGAGCACCGCTGGTTGCCCACTCCGCCGCAGCGAAGGCCGGGATGATCGCCTTCACGAAGTCCGTGGCACGCGAATGGGGACCGCACAACATCCGCGTCAACGCACTCGCTCCCGGCTTCGTCCCGACCGACAACGCGGTGGCCGGCATTCTCTCGACACCCGGAGCGAAGGAGCGAATGCTGGAACTGATCCCGATGGGCCGGTTCGGCACGCCAGAGGACATCGGCGACGTCGCAGCATTCCTGCTGGGTGACGAATCGCGATACGTCACCGGGGCGGTCTTCGCCGCGGACGGTGGCCGATCGGTCGGAGTCTCGATGCACGACGGCGGGGACAGATCCGCCGACACAGAACAAGCGGTAGCCGCCGCGGGAAGGGGTTGAGTCATGACCGACACGGTTGCAACGGAGAGCTTCTCCGTGAGTACGGACGAGACGGCGCAAGTTGCAGAACACCTGGAGGAAGGGAAGACACTTCCCCTCGAGTGGTACACCTCTCCCGACGTCGCCGAGGCGGAGAAGAAGGCGATCTTCGCTTCCAGTTGGCACTACGTCGGCCGCGCCGCAGATGTCGAAGAGACCGGGATGTTCGTCACCGCCGACATCGGCGACGTCCCCATCGTGATCGTTCGCGATCGGGATGGATCGCTGAATGCCTTCCACAACGTGTGCCGACACCGCGCGGCCAAGGTTGTACTCGACGAGAAGGGGCAGCGCCGAACACTGCAGTGCCACTACCACGCCTGGACGTACGGTCTGGACGGAAGTCTCAAGGGCGCACCGCGTTCGGCGTCCGAGGAGTGCTTTCCGCAACAGCAGCTGGGACTGCGCAAGGCGTCCGCCCAGACGTGGGGACCCTTCCTGTTCGCGCATCTCGACGACTCCCCGGCTGATCTCTTCGACCAACTGGGTGAGGTGCCGGACCTGATCGCGGCTGCCGGGATCGACGTCGACGAGCTGAACTTTCACTTCCGGTCGGAGTACGACATCGCCTGCAACTGGAAGGTCGCGATGGAGAACTACCTGGAGTGCTATCACTGCCCAACCGCGCACCCCGGATTCAGCGACGTGCTGGACACCCAGATGGATGCCTATCAGCTCGAACTGGAGCACACCTTCGCGTGGCAGAACGGACCGCTGCGTCCGTTGCCCGGCAACGCGGTCCCTCGCTCCGAGGGGTACACAGGACGAGACGGAGCGGTTCCGGAAGGTCGATACTTCGCCATCTTCCCCAATTTGAAGATCAACATCAATCCGGGTTTGCCGAACCTGTCGATCGGCCCGATGGTGCCGACCGGTCCCGACGAATGCCACGGGATCCTCGACTACTTCTTCAGCGCGGACGTCACCCAGCAGTGGATCGATGACATGCTGGTCTTCGACGATCAGGTCGGCGTCGAGGATCGTGTGCTGGTGGAGTCGGTACAGCAAGGCATCCGTTCGGGGTCGCTGACCGAAGGGCGGATCATGCTTCAGTCCGAGGCGCTCATCGGCGGGTTCCAGAAGTGGGTGCTCGAGAGGTACTCGGAAGGGACCCGAGGCGCGTGACCTTCGAACTCGCGCCCGGTTCGGCTGCGGTTCGATACGACTGCCTATCCATCGGCGGACAATGGCGTCCGCCGGTGGACCCGGCGGTCGCCGAGGTGGTGAACCCGGCAACCGCCCGGGTCTGCGGCGAGGTCGCCATCGGCGGCGCAGCTGATGTCGACCTCGCCGTCGACGCCGCCCGAACCGCGGGGCTCCGATGGTCGCGCACATCACCCCAGGTCAGAGCCCAGCTACTCGAGGCCATTGCGGAGCGCATCCGACTGCGACGCAACGAATTCGCAGAGTTGATCAGCCTGGAGATGGGCGCGCCGGCAGACAACGCCCGCGACACGCAGACCGATCTCGCGATCGCGGTCTTCGAGTCCTACGCGAAACTCGTGAACGAATTCGAGTGGGAGGAGGTGCTGGGGAACTCGCTGATCGTCCACGAGCCGATCGGGGTCGTGGCGGCGATCACCCCCTGGAACTACCCGCTCTACCTCGCGTCGGTCAAGATCGCCGCGGCCCTGGCGAGCGGGTGCACGGTGGTCTTCAAACCGAGCATCGACGCACCGCTCGACGGGTACCTGCTGGTCTCCACGATCGAGGAAGTCGCACGCGAATGCGGTGCACCTGCCGGTCTGGTCAATCTCGTCCCAGGTCACGGGTCCGTGGTGGGCGCGGCGCTCGTCGCGCATCCGGACGTGGCCGCGGTCTCGCTCACCGGGTCCACGACCGCCGGCCGGCAGGTGTCGATCGCCGCCGCGCACTCGATCAAACGAGTCGGGCTCGAACTCGGCGGCAAGTCCGCGGCGATCATCGTCGACGATGTCACTGACCTTGCCGGGGTGCTGTCCGGTGCCCTGACCGATGTGTTCTTCAACTCGGGTCAGACGTGCACGTCGTGTGCCCGCATTCTCGTCCCTGCCAGCCGGTACGACGAAGCCGTGGAGTTGTCGGCAGATATCGCATCCCGCTGGACGATCGGCGACCCACGACTCGGGGGCGATCACATCGGCCCCGTCGCGACGCGCGCGCAATACGAATCCGTGATCGGCCATCTCGACGCCGGCCTCTCCGAGGGTGCACGTCTCGTGGTCGGCGGAGTGTGCCCGCCGGACCGGATTCCTGCCGGGATGGAGAACGGATTCTGGATTCTTCCGTCGGTCTTCTCCGACGTCGATCCGGAAATGAGAATTGCAACCGAAGAGATCTTCGGACCCGTTGCCCTCCTGATTTCCTATGAAGACGACGACGCCGCCGTGCGGATCGCCAACAGTTCGATATACGGGTTGAGCGGCGCGGTGTGGTCCGATGACAACGATCGCGCACTTGCACTCGCGCGCCGTCTCGAGACGGGCCGCGTAGTCGTCAACGGTGGACCGTTCAACGTGCTTGCACCGACCGGCGGGTACAAGCAATCGGGTAACGGTCGAGAACTCGGAATTCACGGTCTCCGTGAGTTTCTCGAGGTCAAAAACATTCAGCGCTGACTCCGGATTTCAGACGAAAATCTCGATGTCGATTCCGTGTGAAGCCTTGTGGCGCCGGTCACTTCAGCGCTACTATGAATAACGAAAGCGGCTTTCATAGATTGAAAGTCTGCAGGCCGGGGTGGTGAGAACCTACCGACTCGAGGCCCTAGAAGGAGCGGATCCGTGAGTTTCGATGCAGTCAGTCGCCGAAAATTTCTCGCGCTCGGCGGCGTGGGCGCAGTAGCGCTCGCACTGGCGTCCTGTGGACGCACTACAGTCCCCGGCGCTCAAATGGTCGGCCCCCCGTCCGGTGTCCCGGCGGCACCGCCGGGGCCCGGCGATGTCATGCACGGCCGCAGCGGTGGAAGTGTCGTCACCGCGTGGACCGCGGAGGGCAACTCCTACGACGCACAACTCGGCTACGACCTGCATTCGTGGGAGGCGGTGACGAGCCTGCTCTATCTCCCGCTGTTCCGGTTCGAAGGACAGGCGGGAGGGGCCGCGCCCGCAGCGGCAGCCGCACTTCCGGAGATTTCCGAGGACGGCACTCGGTACGTCATTCGACTTCGTCCCGACGTGAAGTTCCACAATGGACGGCCCGTCGTCGCCGACGACTACGTGTACGCGTGGCGGCGACTCCTCGATCCGGCGACAGAGTCCTGGGCCTCAGGGTATTTCGGCTCGATAGTGGGAAGTGAGGACTATCTCGCCGGCATCTCGACCGCGCTTCCCGGCGTCTATGCGCAGGATGATCTCACCCTGATCGTGGAGCTGTCGGCGCCGGACGTGACGTTCACAAGTTTGATGGCCCAGCCCTACGCGGCGGCCCTGCCGCGGGAGGAGGTCGAACGCCTCGGTGAGGAATTCAGCCGGACGCCCGTGGGCAACGGACCCTTCATGATCACGTCGTACGACACCAAGAACCGGCGGTCGGTGTTCGTCCGCAGCCCCTACTATCCGTGGCCGGGACTGCCGTTTCTGGACGAGGTCGTCTACCGATGGGGCATCGATCCCTCGATGCAGTTCCTGCAACTCCAGAACGGCGATGTCGACATTCTCGGCGAGGGGCTCACGCCGACCATCGCCGAGCGGGTGCAGGGTAATCCGGAACTGCGAGAGACGTACACGAAGTTCATCCCCGTTCTGGGGGCGGGCTGGGCGGCTCTCAACGTCGCGACCGACAAGCTCGCGGATCCGCGTGTCCGGCAGGCGCTGAATTGGGCCACCGACAAAGACCAGTTGGCCAAATACTCGCGCGGACTGCAGAAATCCTGGGGGGCGATAATTCCCGAGGACGAACCCGATTACCAACGAATTGTTCCGCCGTACTCGTACGATCTCACGCGCGCGAAGGCGCTCCTGAAAGACGCCGGTGTCGATTCGCTGGAACTCGAATTCTTCTGCAATGACGACGACTATTGGAAATCCGCCAGCCTCGTATTGCAGCAGCAATGGGCAGAGATCAATGTAGACCTCAACATCACTACGCTCAGTAACGCCGCATTCTGGACGGCTTTGGACAACGGCGAGGCGGATGTTTTCGGCAGGCAGTTCTATCAGGTTCAGCCGACGGGACTGGATATTCTCGCAAGCAATTTTGTGACAGGGGCGTCGTCGAATTTCCAGGGATATTCCAATCCTCGAGTCGACGACCTGGCGGGCCGTTCACTGGCGAGCCTGACGCGCGAAGAGAGCAATGCGCACCTTGCGCGCGCCGAAGCGCTCGTGGCCGAGGACGCGCCGGGTGTGTTCATCGGCAGTCTCCAGTTCTATGCGATGCGGTCACCGCGGGTCCAGAACTATCAAATGCGGGCCGAGACCGGCACCTACTACGACCGAATCTGGGTGTGATGTGAGTACCATTGTTGCGGCAGCCGTCCGGGACGAACACGTCGAAGTGCCGGCCAAACCGACCAAGACGGTTCGGCGAAGCAAGTTGCTCTACATCGGCCTTACCCTACTCGGGCTCCTCATTCTCTTCGCAGCCGTCGCGCCACTGTTCGGATCTCCCTACGTGCTCCACCGAGACGGCCTGACGGATCTGGGAAGCCCCCTGGGCATCCTGTCACCCGGCCACCTCGCGGGCACGGACTCGCTCGGCAGGGACCTCCTCGCCCGGAGCGCCTCGGGACTGCGGGCCACACTCGTGATCGCGATCGCGGCCAACGTCACGTCGATGCTCGTCGGCACGGTGGTGGGTCTGATCGCCGGATCCTTCGGACCTGTTGTGCAACAGGGACTCATGCGGGTCGTCGACGTGTTCCTGTCGATTCCCATCGTGCTGTCCGGCCTGGCTCTGGCCAGTATCGTCGGCCGCGGAATGTGGGGAATCGTCGTCGTGGTGACGGCCCTCTATTGGGCGTGGACTGCGAGACTCGTCTACGGCGAGGTACTGCGTTTGCGCGGTAGAGGATTCGTCGAGGCCGCCGCGGTCCACGGCGTCGGCAAGCTGACGATCCTGCGGCGGCACATCCTGCCGCACATCTCCACCGTTCTCCTCAACATCGCAGCACTCAACGGCGCAGCTGTCGTGGTGATCGGCGCCGGACTGTCCTACCTCGGCGCCGGCATCCAGCCGCCGCAGCCGGAGTTGGGCAATCTTCTGGCCAGTGGGTCCACCGCGATCGACTACGCGCCGCATCTGTTGCTGGTACCGCTTGTCCTGACCATCGCCACGGTTCTGTCGTTCGTGCTCATCGCCGAGGGCATCAACCGTCGCAACTCTCTCTCGGAGCGGCAATCATGGCTCGATATCTGACCACACGGGTGCTCTATGGTGTGGTGACCATAGCGCTGGTGATTCTCCTGACCTTCATGATCCAGTACATGCTTCCCGGCGATCCCGCCCGCACGATTGCCGGGCCACGGGCAAGCGAGGAGGTACTCGCGGCCGTCCGGGAACGGCTGCATCTCAACGATCCACTCGCCCTGCAGCTCTGGCACTACTACTCGTCGGTGTTCACCGGAGATCTGGGGGAGTCCTACACACGACACCGCCCGGTGCTCGACCTGATCCTGGAGAGACTGCCGGCCACCGCACTACTCGCGGTCACGGCACTGGCCGTGGAGATGATTCTCGGTGCGTCCCTCGGTCTCTGGGAGGCGCTGCGTCCCACCCGGAGCTGGGCCCTGGCGGCCACCAATGTCGCCCTGCTGTCGATTCCGCCGTTCGCGCTGGGATTCCTGCTTCTGCTCGCCTTCGGCTACCTCGTCCCGATCTTCCCGGTGGACGGCGGCACCGGGTTCTCGCACCTGGTGCTTCCTGCGCTGACGCTCGGGGTGCTCGGCGCCCCGTACTACGCGAACGTCGTTCGAGACGGCATGAAGGATGCACTCGCGTCGTCGTTCACGCGAACGGCCGTCGCCAAGGGACTGTCGAGGCGCTACGTCGTGTCCCGGCACGTCGTCCGCAACGCACTGCCCCCGTCGATCACGATGCTCGGGATGGACGTCGCGATCATGTTCTCCGGCGTCGTCTTCGTCGAGGCCATCTTCGGCTGGCCGGGAATCGGCGCCCTGCAGACCGAGGCATTCGCCGACGTCGACCGACCGGTGCTGACCGGCACGGTGATCGTGGCCGCTGTCCTCGTCGTTCTCGGAAATCTTGCTGCCGACGTCATCCGAGCGTTCATCGATCCCCGAGCGAAAGTGGGCGCACTGTGAATGCACCGTCGGGCGCTCCGAGCGCAACCGCGGGCGGCCCGGCCACCGCCGCACCGCGTGTCATCGGCAGTGATGTCGTCGTCAGCGATCTGTCGATCTCCTACGGCAGTTATTGCGCGGTCCGCGACGTCGGTTTCGAGATCAAGGCGGGCACCACGATGGCCCTCGTCGGCGAGTCGGGCTCCGGCAAGTCGACGATTGCGCTCGCCGCGAGCAGGCTTCTGCCACGCGGGACGACGATCGATTCCGGTTCGATCTGCGTGAACGGCAGGGACGTCGTGCGGATGCAGGGGAACGAGCTGCGCGAGATGCGTGGCGATACAGTGGCCTACCTCGCCCAGGACGCCCTGGCGGCCCTCAATCCCGTCGTCCGCATCGGGCGGCAGGTGAGCGAGATCTACAGCGTTCGCGGGGGTGACAGGAAGGCCGTTGCGGAAGCGAAGGCGATCGCCGCCCTGGCCCAGGTCAACATCAACGATCCGGAGAGAGTGGTGCGGATGTATCCGCACCAACTGTCCGGGGGTATGCGCCAGCGGGTCATGATCGCCATGGCGCTGGCGTTCGAGCCCGCACTGCTGATCGCCGACGAACCGACCACGGCGCTCGATGTCACGGTGCAGGCCGAGATCCTCCAACTCATCGTCGATCTCCAGGCGCGCAACGGTCTGACCTGCCTCTGGATCACCCATGACATGTCGGTGGTCGCCGAGATGGCCGACTCGGTCACCGTGCTCTACGGCGGCCGGATGCTCGAATCGAGCGACGTGTACTCGATGTTCGACACTCCGCGGCAGCCCTACACGCGCAAACTGCTCGACTGTTTCGCCAGCGGGCGTTCCGCGAAGCCGAAAGAAGCGTTCAGCGCGATTCCCGGAAGCCCTTCCGCGCATTCGACCACGACCGGGTGCCCATTCGCATCACGGTGCGACCGAGCAGACGACGTCTGTGTCTCGGAGACGCCCCGGTCGGTCGAACTCGCCCCCGACCACTGGGTGGCCTGTCATCACCCCCTCGACATCGAGACCGAAGACGACGTCAAGACGCCGGCACTCGCCGCAAGCAGAGGTGGACAATCGTGAGTAGCGTCGATACGCCCCTGGTCGAAGTCCGTTCGGTGTCCAAGAGTTTCGGCTCGGCCAAGGTGCTGGACGGGGTGTCCTTGCTCGTCGAGCGTGGCAAGACCACCAGCCTGGTCGGCGAATCCGGTTCGGGGAAATCCACCCTGGCACGGATCGTCACCGGTCTGGAGACATTCGATTCGGGAGAGCTGCTCTTCAGTGGTGCGCCCCGCCCGCGCCGGGGGAAGGCGGCACGCGAGTTCCGGCGCACCGTGGGGGTCGTCCTCCAGGACCCGTACGACTCGATCGACCCGAGATTCACGGTCGGTGAAGTCGTCGCCGAGCCGCTACGCGCTCAGAAGCGTTACCGCGCAGGCGGAAAAGAACGGGTCCGCGAACTGCTCGACCAATGCGGAATGTCGGAGGTCGGAACGGATGCTCATGTTCATCGGCTGTCCGGCGGACAGCGACAGCGAATCTGCATCGCCCGTGCGCTGGCGACGGACCCCGACTTCATCGTGTGCGACGAACCGACGTCGGCCCTCGATGTGTCCGTACAAGCCCAGATCCTGAATCTACTTCTGCGGTTGCAGCGCGAGCGGGGACTCGCCTACCTCTTCATCACGCACGACATCGACGTCGTCCGGCGGATCAGTGACCGTGTCGCGGTGATGCACCGGGGCAGAATCGTCGAGAGCGGATCCGCACACGACGTCACGCAGAATCCGCAGGACGCCTACACGCAGCGACTACTGTCCGCGGTCCTGGGTTCCTCACCGCACACACGAAAGCTCTCGTATCCGTACTCGTCACACACCTCCTAGGACGGACATGTTCGAATTCACCGCAATCGATTCCTCGCTCGCGATGAGCGACGGGGTCCCGCTTGCGTTCACGTTGTACCTGCCTGTCACCGACGAGCCGGTTCCCGTACTGCTCGAGGCGTTGCCCTACCGCAAGGACGATCTGCTCGAACGGGTGCACTACGAGCGATTCTGCACAGAGTTCGGGTTCGCCGTCTGCCGGGTGGATGTGCGCGGCACCGGTTCGTCGGGCGGACTGGCCACGGACGAGTACCCGCTCAGCGAACTCGACGACATGGCGTCCCTGATCGAGTGGCTTGCCGGACAGGAGTGGTCGAACGGATCGGTCGGTATGTTCGGCTGGTCGTACAGTGGCTTCAATTCCCTGCAAGTGGCCGCCGCACGTCCGGCTGCGCTGAAGGCGATCGTGCCGATCTACTCCTCCGACGACCGCTTCAACGACGACGTGCACTACATGGGCGGCGCGATGCGTGCCCTCGACCTCGTCGACTACCCGTCGTTCATGATCGCGATGAACGCCATGCCACCGGTTCCGTCTCTGTGGGACGGTGACTGGCGCGACGAGTGGCGACACCGGATCGAGAGCAATGAGCCGTGGGTCTTCACGTGGCGAAGCGAGCAGCGCCGGCAGCCGTACTGGCAGGACGGATCGGTTCGACCCGACTACGCCCGCGTCACATGCCCCACGATGATCGTGGCCGGATGGGCGGATGGCTACCGCAACAATACGTTTCGCACGGTAGAGGCTCTGGAGAATGCGGGGACCCCGTGGAAGCTGCTGATCGGTCCGTGGAGTCACATGGGCGCGGAGCTGTCCCTTCCCGGTCCCTGGATCGATCTGACCGCAGAGATGGCCAGGTGGTTCGATCGTTGGCTTCGTGACGAGCAGAACGGGATCGACGCCGAACCCCAGGTCACGATCTTCCACCGGCGCTCGACCGCGCCGGAACCGGATCTCCGTGAGGTCAACGGGACGTGGCGGGATCACATCGGACTACCGCTGGCGGACACGAAGACACTCGAATTCGATCTCGGCACCGGTTGCGTCACCCATACGGTGATCGGTGACGTCGGAACCGCTGCGTGGAACAGCTGCGCGGGATCGCTTCCCTGGGGCCAGCCGACGGACCAGAGGTACGACAATGCCGCGTCGATGACGTGGGATTGGCCCGCGGACGACGTTCATCTCTACGGTCACCCACGCCTGCAGCTGCGAGTGCGCGCCGACCAGCCGGTCGCGTTCGTCTCCGCCAAGCTGTGTGACGTGGCCCCGGACGGGACGTCGTCACTGATCACGCGCGGCTTGCTGAACCTCACCCACCGCGGCGGGTACGACAGCGACCCCGTGGCGCTGGAGCCCGGCGAGTGGGTGGATGTCGAGATCGAACTCGAAGCCACGGCATGGAGTCTCGACGACGGCAGGCAGCTCCGTCTCGCCGTCACCGGAAACGACTGGCCGAACGTGACGGCGCCGCCGCGGCCCGTGACTCTCGAGATCGACCGCGAGGCGTCGAACCTGCTGTTGTCGGTGATGGAGTCGATCGACGACCTTCCCGAGTCGAACCTGCCGCATGTGCATCCCGAGTCGTTGCAGACCGGCGACGGCGTGACCTGGAGAGTGGAGCGTGACGTGCTGTCGCGCACGACCACCTGCCGCACGGCACACGGTTCGCGGTGGACGAGCACCAAGGGCTTCGCCTGCAGTGAGCAGTACAGCGGAGAGGTCACCCTCGATCTCCGCACGTTCGATCAGCGCATCGAGGCGTTCGCCCGGTTCGAGGTCGACTATCCCGAGGGTAGGACGGCGACACAGTCGACGATGACCGTGTCGACGTCGCCCACCCATTTCGACCTCGACGTCTCGGTCGAGGCCTTCGACGACGGAGAACCGTTCGCGCAGAAGCATTGGCACCACACCGTTCGCCGGGACCTCGCATGATCGCGACGCGCTACTCGACACGCGAGGTCGAGGACCCGAACGGACAGATCCCAGCTGACAACTCTCGACCGTCCCGATCGATTACCCCTTCCCGTTGGAGTGTTTGATGTCTTCTTTTCCTGTTTCCGGTGAGCTCGCTGTTCGCGCTGCCGAGGTCCTGGCGCGGCTCGGGGCCGACGCCCCGTCCAGTCCCGATGGTCCTGTGGTGTCGCGGAGTCCGATCAACGGTGAGGTGATCGGCGGGCTGGAGGCCAGTACCGCACGCGAGGTCGACGACGCGATCTCGTCGGCGGCGCGCACGTTCGCCGACTGGCGGCTGGTGCCCGCACCGCAACGCGGGGCGGTCGTCGCCCGCCTCGGGCAGCTGCTGACCGAGCACAAGGACGACCTCGCGTACCTGGTGACGGTCGAGGCCGGCAAGGTCACCTCCGAGGCACTCGGTGAAGTGCAGGAAATGATCGACATCTGCCAGTTCGCGGTCGGACTCTCCCGCCAGTTGTACGGCAAGACGATGGCCTCGGAACGGCCGGGACACCGACTGTCGGAGACCTGGCACCCGCTCGGGGTGGTCGGGGTGATCTCGGCATTCAACTTCCCCGTCGCGGTGTGGTCGTGGAACACCGCGATCGCCCTCGTCGCCGGCGACACCGTGGTGTGGAAGCCCTCGGAGATCACCCCGCTGACCGCGCTCGCCTGCGACGCACTGCTGCGCCGGGCCACCGCCGACGTCGGCGCCCCCGCCGGCATCCATCACCTGATCCAGGGCCCACGCGAGGTCGGGGAACGACTCGTCGACGATCCCCGCGTCGCCCTGCTCAGCGCCACCGGATCGGTGCGGATGGGCCGCGAGATCGGCCCCCGCGTCGCCGCCCGCTTCGGGCGGAGCCTGCTCGAACTCGGCGGCAACAACGGCGCCGTCGTCACCGAACACGCCGACCTCGACCTCGCGGTACGCGGCATCGTGTTCTCCGCCGCCGGCACCGCCGGGCAGCGGTGCACCAGCCTGCGCCGGCTCATCGTGCACTCCTCCGTCGCCGACGAACTCGTCGACCGCATCGGCAAAGCCTACGAGCAGCTCCCCATCGGCAGCCCCCTCGACGAGACCACCCTCGTCGGACCCCTCGTCCACCGGGCGGCGTTCACTGCCTTCGAAGACGCGCTCGCAAAAGCGAAAGCCGACGGCGGCGAGATCGTCACCGGCGGCGGCACCCGCTTCGCCGACCAACTCGACGACGCCTACTACGTCGAACCGGCCCTCGTCCGGATGCCCGCACAAACCTCGGTCGTCCACGAGGAAACGTTTGCCCCCATCCTCTACGTCCTGACCTACGACGACTTCGACGACGCGATCGCGTTGCACAACGAAGTACCCCAAGGACTGTCGTCGGCGATCTTCACCACCGACCAACGCGAAGCGGAACGGTTCCTGTCCGCCGACGGCTCCGACTGCGGCATCGCCAACGTCAACCTCGGCACCTCCGGCGCCGAGATCGGCGGAGCATTCGGCGGCGAGAAGGAAACCGGCGGCGGACGCGAATCCGGCTCCGACGCCTGGAAAACCTACATGCGACGATCCACCAACACCGTCAACTACTCCACCGAACTCCCACTCGCCCAAGGCGTCAACTTCCTCTGACACCGGAACGTATCGAGCTGAACGATAGGGAAATGCGATGACAAATCTTCGATCCGACACCCAGTGGGACTCGGTGAGCGCCTGGGACGACGACCCGGTGGTCGCGTCGTGGAACGGTCTTCCGGTATTGGAACAGAACGTCACCGCCGACGTGTGTGTCGTCGGCCTCGGCGGGTCGGGTCTCGCGGCGATCGGCGCCCTGGTCGAACGTGGGCTGAAGGTTGTCGGCGTCGACGCCGGGCGGGTCGCGGCCGGCGCGGCGGGGCGCAACGGCGGCTTCCTCCTGGGCGGCCCGGCGACGTTCCTCCACTCGTCCCTCACGACCTGGGGGACGTCGTCGATCGATCTCTATCGCGCAACTCTTCTCGAGTTGGACCGGCTTGCCGAGATGCTGGGTCCGGAGGTCATCGCACGGACGGGTTCCATTCGCCTCGCCGGATTGCCCGGCGAACCTGTCGACGACGCCGAGGCCGCCGACCGTGTGGCGGAACTCGCGGATTGCGCAGCACTGGCAACGGTGCTGCGTGACAACGACATCGCTGTCGAAGAATACGACGACGAGCTCGGGCGCGGCCTGTTTCTGCCCGACGACGCGGCCATGAACCCCTCCCGCCGAGCTCTGGGGCTGGCGTCACTCCTTCGGGGGCGGGCCGGCCTGTACGAGCACTCGGCTGTCACCGCCGTGGAAAGTGGAAGGGTGACAACAGAACACGGTTCGATCAGTGCGCCTGTCGTCATTGTCGCGGTGGACGGCAAACTCGAACAGGTCCTCCCGGTCTTGCAGGGGCGGGTCCGGACGGCACGCCTGCAAATGCTCGGGACGGCGCCGGGGCTGCCCGAACGCCTGCCGTGCCCTGTGTACGGACGCTGGGGATACGACTACGCCCAGCAAGCGAAGGATGGGCGCTTGTTCGTCGGGGGCGGGCGAGACCGTTTCGTCGACACCGAGTGGACATTCGACACGTCACCCACCCCGGACGTCCAGGGCTACATCGAACGAGTAGCGGAACGTATGGCGGGCAAGCCCGTCGACGTCGTTCGGAGATGGGGTGCGTCCGTGAGTTACACCACCGACGGGCGTCCCCTCTGCTCCGAGGTTCTTCCCGGTGTCATCGCCATCGGTGCGTACAACGGGACGGGAAACCTGGTCGGTCCCGTCGCTGCCCGCGCGGCTGTGGCACTGGCACTCGACTCGACGACACCCCCGGTGTACTTCTCCGCCTAGCCGGCGAGAGGGGAGGGCCGACGGCCCTCCCCCCCTCGATCGCCTACGCGCGAACGCCGTATTCCGGTGTGTCAATCCGCGAATCGGTTGACGTCGAACAACTCCAAGGGGAATTCAGGGGTCGATCCGCAACTGAGATCGGCGGCGATCTCTCCGATCACCGGTGCAAATTTGAAACCGTGACCAGAGCACGCGGAGATGACCGTCACGTTCCTGTAGGCGGGTGGATTTCCGATGACGAAGTGTCCGTCGGGTGTGTTCGTGTACATGCACACCGCGGCCCGCACGGGGCGCGAATCCAATCCGGGCAGATAACGACGAACGAGGTCCCGCAACGGAGCGGTGTCCTCGTCGTGGACCATACGATCCAACTCGTCAGGGTCGGTCTCGCGCCCGCCGAGATGGAGCGCGATCTTGACCGTCTCGCCGTCCATGCTGGGGAAGCCGTACCACCTACCCTCCGGACTGTCCCGCAGAAATACCGGGAACCGGTCCGGCCCGAACTGTGTCGGATCCTCGGCCGGGAACCATGCGAGGATCTTGCGCTCCACAGTCAACGGGAGCTGGGCGGCAGGGAGAAGACCGGGAATCCAGGCGCCGGCCGCGACCACGACGTGGTCGGCTCGAATGACCTCGTCGTCGAGCCGCACGAGCACCGTGTCGCCGGGACCGTCCTCGATACCCAGGACGCGGCTCTCGGGACGCACAGAGGCACCCAGTTCGCACGCACGTCGCGCTGCACCGGTGATCGCCAATTCCGGCCTGATCACGCCGGCGTCCTTCTCCCAGATGGCCGTATCCCCTTCACGCAATCGCTGAGTAGGAAACCGGGCACCGAACTCGGCCGGGTCGAGAATCTCCTGGGTGAGGGCATGGACCTTGGCTGCTTCGAGGGAGCCACCCACGATCACGCCGGTCGAGGGGCCGATGCTGAGGCCCCCGGTCATCGTCAGGACGGGTTCGCCGGTTTGCTCACCGAGTTCCCGCCATCCTCGGAGTGCGGCTCGGAGCATCGGGACATACGCGGGATCTTCATGATATGCGGTTCTGAAGATGCGCGACTCGCCGTGCCCGGAGCCACGATCGTGCCCGGGAGTGAACTGCTCGAGACCGACGGCAGGAACACCGCGCTCCGACAGCCTCCACATGATTGCCGAGCCCATGGTGCCGGTACCTATCACGGCGACACCGGTCCTCGTCGTGGTCATCGAGCACGCACCAGCGTGCAGTCGCCGGCGGGGGAATTGGTCATCACAAGCCCTCTCGAATGTGCAGTACGCCTGTCCCGGCAGGTAGTGGTGCCGTCCAGCGCATCCACTACCTGCCGACCAGATATTTTGCCATCCCCGCTGACTCCGCACCTGTGCCGCCGAACGTCGTGTGCTCGAACATACGGTCGCACGTGAAAGAGTCGCCGCGCCACTAGCGGAAGCTGACGCACTGTTCAATTCCGAGCTGTGTCAGGCTTTCTCGCAGCGATGCGTCCTGCCGCGCGCGATACAGCGCCTCGGGGGTGTGCACTTCCCGTTCGAGAGCGCCTGCGAACCAGTCGATGGTGTAGTCGGCGCCGGTGTTCGTCGTGTCCTTCGTGCCGTTGCCGGACAGGTTCGACTGGAAGATCCCGGCCGCGCTGCGCGGAAGGAAGTCCTCGTACACGATCGGTGTGGCCACCAGTGTTCCCGACCGAACCAGTGCGGCCGGATCGCGTTCCGCCACATTGGAGGGGGAGTGCACGTCGCCCACGCGGTACGTGAAGTACGCGAGCGCCTCCTGCTCGAGACCTGCTTCCGTGGTGGGGAAGTCGGAGGCCTCCCACACCGACCTCCCGGCGTCCTGCCACGACGAACCGTTGCGCGCGGCGGCATCCGTCTCAGCCATCAGCGCGTCGTACCGTTCCCGGCCGCGAGGAGTGAGCGCGATTCCGCGCGACTCGACCTCACCGAACCGCACCCGCAGTGTGCCGTCGACGACCTCACCGTTCGATTCACGGAACTTGCGGGGCTCGGCGAGGGCCCGGAACGAGGTTTGCCGGAGCAGAACGTCGGGGCCGTTCCATCTCGGCGGGCCCTGGATCTGGTCGATCATCTTCAGGCCCCGTCGTTGCATCCGGGTGTAGAGCTCGTCGATGTCCAGAACGCGCGGGGTCAGGTGATTGATGTGGGTTCGGGTGACTCCGCCGATGTCGGCGGCCACGGCCGAGACCTGCTCCAGTTCGGCGTACCACGCACGATCGGTGGGTTCGGACGACAACTCGAATGCGGAGGTCGCCAAGTGGACGAACGTATCGGCCTCGGCGGAGGGAAGGCCGCGTTCGGCGATGGCACGCTCGGCCAGCGTGAGTAGTTCCTCGCCGAACAGTGTGCGTCGGCCGAGGAACGTCTCGAGCCGGCTCTGCAGGTCTTCGGAGAAGAAGCGGCGATCGTCGACCGCGAGCATGGACGTGAACACCCGAAACGGGTTGCGTGCGAGTTCGCCGGCGTCGATCGGCCGGAAGGCCGTCGACACGACCGGAACTGCGCTCCGCGCTGCGTCGCGCAGGTCGTAGAACCCGACGGGGTGCATACCGAAACCGGCGAAGATCGTGCCAACCTCACGGAGTTCCCGGGGAGTGCCCACGCGGATCGCGCCGTGTCTCTCGGCGGTCACGCGGCCGATGTCGCCGAGCCGCTCCGCGTCGTCGCGGCCGGCGACGACGGCGGTGTTGATGTCCTCGCACACGTCGACGAGTGTGGCGTAGGCCGGTACCTCACGGCCGTACATCGAGGACAGCGCGGCCGCGAATCGCGCCCTCAGCTGCCATGTGGGGATTACGGTCATTCTTCTCATACTCCGATCGGTGTCCCGGTTATGCGTTCGCGCGGATCTGACCTCGCGCCACCATCGCGGCACGCACCCGCGACTGGGCGATACGACGGGCGGCATCGTGTGGCAGGGCGCCGTGCGCCGCGACCTCGTCGAGGACCTCGCTGGTATTGGCCCGGAGGCGCTGGGAGACGAGGTCGAGCACGGCCTTACCTTCCGGGCGGAACGGGGAGTAGCGGGCCTCCATGGCGACACCGGCCGCCACGATTCCTCCGGCGTTGGCGACGAAATCCGGAACAACCAGTACGTCGTTGCGCGCAAACACCTTCAGCGCCTCCGGGCTGGCAGGCAGGTTGGCGCCCTCGACGACCAGTCTGGCCTTGACCTCGCGGGCGGCCTGTTCGTCGATGACGTCCTGCAACGCGGCAGGGACCAGGACGTCGCAGTCGACGAAAATCTCACGCCCTGCGGGCAGGACGGCCGCATCCGGGTAGTGCTCGACCAGGTGATCACCGAAATCAGCTTTCAGTTTCAGCAGCAGAGCAACATCGAGGCCATTCGGGTCGTGAAGGGCGCCCACTGACGTCGACACGGCCACGATCGTGGATCCGAACGCGGCGAAGCGTTCTGCCGCGGCGGAACCTACAGCGCCGAAGCCCTGGATGGAGATCCGTGCGTTGCCGAGGTCGATGCCCCGGCGTTCCGCGGCGACCTGAGCGGACTCGGCGACACCGAAGCCGGTCACACCGAGCTGATCGTACGGAACGCCGCCGAGTTCGTGCGGGCTGCCGACCGCCGCGCCGCGGTCGCCGAGTTCGTCCTGGAAAATGGCCGCATCGTTCTCGGTGAGTCCCATGTCGAGCCCGAGGACGTACTCGCGTGGTACTTCGTTGGACAGCTTGCGGGCAAAGGCCCGGAGGATCTCTTCCTTGTTCGCTGCATTCGGATCACCGGCGATTCCCGCTTTCGCTCCGCCGTGGAACATGTCGACACCTGCCCATTTCCACGTCATCACCCGTGCGAGGCGTGCGATCTCGCCGACGGTGACGGTAGGGCTCATCCGGGTTCCGCCCTTACCGATTCCCCGGGCCGTGTTGTCGATGACGAGCACGCCCTTCATGCCCGAGCGGCGGTCGGAAACGACCACCACCTTCTCGGGACCCCAGTCGTCGATCTGCGAGAGTAGGTCGGTCATGATCGGTGTGCTCCTGTGCTGCGTAGTGTTTGACCGTCGACCGGTTCCGGCCGACGGCGATATCGTGGACGTCTGTTCTCGACTCGAAGGATGACGCGACATGCTCAACCCAGTTCATCTGCGGACACTCGAAGTGGTGACCGAGACCGGATCGTTCGCGGCGGCGGCTCGCGAGCTCGGATATACGGCCTCGGCGGTGTCGCAGCAAATGGAGGCGCTCGAAAGAGCGTCCGGTATGCGTCTTTTCGATCGCGAGGCGCGTGGGGTCAAGATCACCGAGATGGCGAGAATGCTGACCGAACGCGCTCGGGGAGTTCTGGCCGAGCTCTACGAACTCGACGCCGACGTGCGGGGGATCGCCACCGGGCGTACCGGTCGGCTCCGCGTCGGATGCTTCCCGACCGCAGGTGCACGCATACTGCCGTCGGCGTTGTCGAACTTGCGGGAGACCCATCCGGCAGTGGAGGTCTCCCTTCGGATCGGGGAGCCGAAGGACACCGTGCCCATGATCGAATCCGGCGAACTCGACATCGCTTTCACCTACGAGTACGCGGCGCTGCAGCAGCGATGGTCCGATGCAGTAGTCGAAAAGCCGTTGATCGTAGAGGATCTGGTATTCCTGAGCCCCTCCGATGAGGGGATTCGTGAGGCGACGGACATTGAGCGTGCCAGCACGTTGCAGTGGATCTCGAGCGGCGCCGGCACCGCCGGTGAGCTGACGATGTACCGCATCTGTGCGGATATGGGATTCGTCCCCGAGCTGAACCTCAGAACCGAATACTACGATCTCGTAACGGAATTCGTCGGTGCCGGACTCGGAGTGGCGATCGTCCCCGCACTGGGAATCCTCGACCACCCGACTGTGTCCATCGTGCCGCTGCACTCTCCCTGGGCGCGCCGCACGGTCGCGTTGGTTCACCGTGTGAACCCCAGCAACCCGCTGATACCGGTGGTCGTCGACTCCTTCGTGGAAACGGTGACCACGCACGATTGGGGTCGGTACGTCACCGTGGCGGCGCTCTGAACGTCTCGAACTATCCACCGTGATCCCTTCCCTTAGCCTGCGCGTGGTCACCGATGCATCAACCATGCACGACCGGGCGGACGACTGAAAGCGCTGGAGCGAACGACCTGGTAACCCTCAGGGCAAGGTCTGCTTAATGATGAAAAAGAGCAGGTCCAGGGCTCGCTCGTCGCCCTCGTGGTGCCTGCCGAGGCACCTGAGCCCAGTATTTGTCATGGTGGCGATCACGACCGGCGCGAGGACCAGTCGACCTTACGGTGAGGCATCGAGACTCTGATCCTGCGACTCTTGCCCGCTGGTCGGCGCCACAGGATGATCTAGGGATGGCCGAACAGATCGACGACTACTTCACCTCTGTCGTGTCGGGGCTGATCCCCGGGGAGAGCCGCCCCGGCGTCGGTCCGGAGGATCCGATCCAGCCGCCGTTCCCGTTGTCGGTGCGGGGCGCGCTGGACCTCTTCGACGCCCAGCTCGGCAGCAGGCACCTCGATCTGGCGGCCCGCTGGTTGCGGTCGCGGGGCAAGGGTTTCTACACGATCGGTTCGTCCGGGCACGAGAGCAACGCCGCCGTCGCGGCCGCGCTGCGACCCACCGATCCCGCTCTGCTGCATTACCGTTCCGGTGGTTTCTTCCTGGCGCGGGCGCAGCAGGTGGATGGCAGTGATCCAC
>Ga0247825_10000342_pt1 | contig 29277 bp, 25 predicted proteins | sample 13C_Vanillin_Day_FD_194413 | JGI IMG/M metagenome (GOLD analysis project Ga0247825, IMG submission 194413) | Soil microbial communities from agricultural site in Penn Yan, New York, United States - 13C_Vanillin_Day48 | ecosystem: Environmental > Terrestrial > Soil > Agricultural land | place... | reverse complement strand
CGGCTGCAGGGTGTCGAAATCGAGCGGAATATCGCCCTTCGACGCCGGCAGGATGCCGCCCGACGCCCCGCCCGGCAGGTAGGCATAGAACTCGTGGCCCGGCAGCATGCCGCCGCAATATTCATGAATCAGTTCAAGAACGGTAATTCCGGCAGGTGCGAGATGGACCCCGGGCTTCTTCACGCGGCCGGAGACCGAGAACGAGCGCAGGCCCTTCCGGCCGTTCCTGCCCTGCGCGGCGAACCACGGCGCGCCTTTCTCGACGATTTCGCGCACCCAGTACACCGTCTCCATGTTGTGCTCCAGGGTCGGCCGGCCGAACAGGCCGACCTGCGCGACGTACGGCGGGCGCAGCCGCGGCATGCCGCGCTTGCCCTCGATCGACTCGATCATCGCCGACTCCTCGCCGCAGATATACGCCCCGGCGCCGCGGCGCAGGTGGATGGGGGGAAGGGGGCAAGGTTGCTCGTCTCTTAATTTCTTCAATTCCGTCTCGAGAATCTTTCTGCAGGCCGCGTATTCGTCCCGCAGATAGATCCAGATCTCGCCGACGCCCGCCGCCCAGGCGGCGACCAGCATGCCCTCGAGGAAGCGGTGCGGGTCGCGCTCGAGGTACCAGCGGTCCTTGAAGGTGCCCGGCTCGCCCTCGTCGATGTTCACCGCCATCAGGCGCGGCTCGGGCTCGGCGGCGACGAGGCGCCACTTGCGCCCCGCCGGGAAGCCGGCGCCGCCCAGGCCGCGCAGCCCCGAGTCCTCCATGGCCTTGGTGAGCTCCTCGCGGCTGCGCCTGCCCGCGAGGCAGTCGCGGATCAGCTTGTAGCCGCCGAGCTTCCGGTACTGCTGGTAGTCGATGTATTTCGGCTTCTCCGGCGCCGTTTCACCCTTGCGCACTTTTTCTTTGACGAGATCCAGCGTGGCGTTGCCGACGGGGTTCTGTCCCACGATCACGGCCGGCGCGACCTCGCAGCGGCCGACGCAGGGAGCATGGAGGACCCGGATGTCCTTCCCGAGGATGGCAGGCAATTTCTTGAGCAAAGAATCGGAACCCGCCAGCTCGCAGGCGATGGAATCGCACACGCGCACGGTCAGGCTCGGCGGCGGAGTCTCGCCCTCCTTCACCACCTCGAAGTGGTGGTAGAAGGTCGCCACTTCGTAGACCTCGGTGAGCGCGAGGCGCATCTCCTGCGCGAGCGCCGCGAGGTGGGGCGCCGGCAGGTGGCCGTAGCGGTCGTTGATCCGGTGCAGGTGCTCGATCAGCAGGTCGGCGCGGCGGGGCGCATCGCCCAAAAGGGCGCGCACCTCCTCCAGGGCCTTCAAGTCGACGCCCCGGCCCTTCGGGATCGGACGGAATTTGCCTTTCATGGAGGCCGCTATTATCGGCCAGCGGCGCCCGGCCGGGTCTTGACTGCGGTCAAGCGCTAAACTGCGGCAAATGGAACATCGACTGCTGGGCCGCACCGGCGTGCGGGTTTCCCGCCTTTGCCTGGGCACCATGTCCTTCGGCGGCGATGCCGACGAGAGCGAGTCGGCGAAGATGTACCGCGCCTGCCGCGAGCTCGGCATCAACTTCTTCGACTGCGCCGACCAGTACAACAAGGGGCGCTCGGAGCAGATCCTCGGCGAGCTCGCGCGCGGCCACCGCGACGAGATCGTCATCACCACCAAGTGCTACAACCCCTCCGGAGCGGACATCAACGCCCGCGGCGGCTCGCGCCGGCACATGACGCGCGCCGTCGAGGCGAGCCTGAAGCGCCTTGGCACCGACCGCGTCGAGGTGCTGTTCCTGCACCAGACCGACCCGCACACGCCGATCGAGGAGACGCTGCGCGGGATGGAGGACCTGGTGCGCGCCGGCAAGGTGCTCTATCCGGGACTGTCGAACCATTCCGCCTGGATGACGCAGCAGGCGATCGGCATCCAGGAAATGCGCGGCTGGGCGCGGCTGCAGCTCCTGCAGCCGATGTACAACCTCGTCAAGCGCCAGGCCGAGGTCGAGATCCTGCCCATGGCGGCGGCGAACGGCGTCGGCGTGATCCCCTACAGCCCGGCCGGAGGCGGCCTGCTGTCGGGAAAATATGCGGAGAAAGGCGCGCAAGGGCGAATCGCCACCAACAAGATGTATACCGAGCGCTACGCCGAGCCGTGGATGCACGAGGTGGCGGCGAAGTTCGCCGGCTTCTGCAAGGAGCGCGGCATGCACCCGGTGAGCGCCGCGGTGGCCTGGGTGGCGGCGCATCCCGCGGTCACCGCGCCGATCATCGGCGCGCGCAACCTCGCGCAGCTGCAGGCCTCGCTCGACGCGCTGAAGATCGACATGACGCCGGCGCTGCGCGCCGAGATCGGCGCGCTCTCGCGCACGCCGCCCCCGGCCACCGACCGCCTCGAGGAGGCGAAGAAGTAGATGTGCCGCGCGCTGCTCTACCTGGGGCAGCCGGTGCTCCTGGACAACCTGCTGTTCCAGCCCGACTCGGCGCTGGTGCGGCAGAGCTACATGCCGAAGATGCTGAACCTCCTCAACCTCGCCGGCTTCGGCCTGCGCGCCTGGGACCCCGCCTCGCACGCGCCGCGGCAGCCCTTCTTCTACGGCTCGCCCTCGCTGCCGGTGTTCGACCGCAACCTGAAGAACCTCGCGGAGAAGGTGCGCGCCGCCTGCGTGCTGGGCCACGTGCGCGGCGTCTCCTACTCGACGGCGGTCGACATCTCGCTGCAGAACGTGCACCCGTTCCAGTTCGAGGGCCTGCCCTGGGCGCTCGCGCACAACGGCGACCTTGCCGGCATCGAGGAGATGAAGCCGCTGCTTCGATCCGAAATAAGAAAGGATTTCCTTTCCCGCATCCGCGGCAGCACCGACAGCGAATGGATCTATGCCGTCTTCGTTTCTCAACTGCAGGACCCTTGCGGAAACGCGAGCGAAGCGCAGGTCTTCGACGCCTTGGAGAAAACACTTGGCATCATCCGCCGCGCGCGGGAGAAGCTCGGCATCGGCATCTCCTCGTCGGTGAACCTGTTCATCGCCAACGGCAGCCAGGCGGCGGCGCTGCGCTACTGCTTCGACTTCGGCCGCTACCGCACCGAGGACCCGGCGAAGGTGCACGAGGCCAACCTGACCTTCCTGTCGCTCTGGTACACGCTCGGGCGCGACTACGGCCTGCACGGCGACGAATGGAAGATGACCGGCGGCGCCGAGCGCGCCGACTCGATCCTCGTCGCCTCCGAGCCGCTCACGCGCGACACCTCGTCGTGGGTCGAGCTGCCCGAGTACGGCGCCCTCTTCGCCGAGCTGAAGGGCGGCCGCCCGCGCGTCTCGGTCAGGCTGCTCGACTAGCCCGGCCCTAGTTCTCCTTGGCGCTGAAGCGCCCCGGGCCGATCAGCGCCACCGCGAGCGCGGTGAAGAGGAAGAAGCCCTGCAGCTCGAGCTTCCAGCCCCCGCCCTGGCCGAGTAGGAAGAGATCGCCCAGGTGCGCGAGATAGAGGGCGGCCAGCATGTTGACGACGATGATCAGGGCGCCGACGCGCGCATAGAGGCCGAGGATCACCAGCAGCGGCGCGAGCACCTCGCCGATGTAGACGCCGTAGGCGAAGTAACCGGGCAGGCCGACGTTCTGCAGCATCCCGGAGAGGCCGCCCACCCCGCCCAGGATCTTCGCCACGCCATGCAGGATCAGCAGGATGCCGAGGGTCAGCCGCAGCACCAGCTTGCCGATGTCTTCCGTCTGGAAAGCTCTCATGTCGTACTCCCTTCGATGATCTGGCTGCCGCGGGCGGCTTCAAGGGCCCGTCCCTCCTCGTGCGCGCCGCGCAGCCGCGCGGCGCTGATGAGGCGGGTGAGCTGGTTGTTGGTGCGCGAGAGCGCGCGCAGCAGGCTGGCGTGGATGGCGTGCAGCAGGCTTACCGCGGCGCCCGAGTCGCCGCGGTAGAGCCGCAGAAACTCGGCGGCGGGAAGCGCGAGCAGGCAGACCGATTCGCGCACCCGCGCCGAGGCGGTGTGCGGCGCGCCGTCGAGCACCGCGAGGTAGCCGACCAGCTCGCCCGGCCCGGCCAGGGCAACGCGTCGCTCCACCCTGTTTTTTGATGAAATGATTTCCAAGGCGCCCCGAACCACGAGGAAGCAGGCATCGGCGCTCTGCCCGGCGGCGAAGAGCCAGGCGCCGCGCTCGAGCGCGAAGGCGCGCGCCGGCGCCACCAGCTCCTCGATCTCGTAGTCGTCGAAGCCCTCGAAGAAGCGCAGCACCGGAAGGAAGGCGCGCCAGGGGAATTCAGGTGTTCTGGAATAGTCGGTTTTCACGGAGGGCGGAAGATCGCATGCCGGTCGATCCTCCGCGGCGGGATGCTCGCGCACGCGCGCGTTGAGCGCCCGCAGCTTGCCGGCGAGCACGCGGGTGATCTCGCGCTGCACCTCGAGCGCGGCCGGGTCGCGGCTCGCCACCATGGCGCGGAAGTCGTCGCGGGCGACGAACCAGCCCTCGACGCCGGTACGCGCGAAAACGCTCGCCGTGCACACGCCGCGCTCGACCAGCGCCATCTCGCCGAACATGTCGCCGTCGCGGAACTCGGCCACGGCGAGCGTGCCGCCGCCGGGCAGCGCCACCTCCGCCTCCAGGCGGCCGCTCGCGATGAGGAAGGCGCCGCGCGAGGCCTCGCCCTGGCGCACGAGCCGCGCCCCCGCCGCGTAGCGCACCGGGCGCGCGATCGAAAGCAGCTTCTGGTTCGAAAAGGCCAAGCGGTGGCGAGTGTACACTCGGCCCGCTGTGCAGACCGTGGCAACCCCCGCCGTCGATCCGAACAAGCTCCTCTCCGTGGTGTCCGAGGTGGCGCGCGAAGCGCGCCCCAGCGTCCAGGCTTACGTGTCCCTCGACAGCTCGCTCGAGCGCGACCTGGGCCTCGACAGCCTGGCGCGCGTGGAGCTGGTGCTGCGCCTGGAGCGCGAGTTCCACTCGAGCCTGCCCGAGCAGGCGCTCGCCTCGAGCGAGACGCCGCGCGACCTGCTGCGCTTTCTCCTCGCCGCCGCCGGCGCGGCGCCGCACCACGCCGACCGCTCGGTGGCGAGCCTCGCGCAGGCCGAAGGCGTGCGCCCCCCCGATCACGCGCAGACGCTCACCGAGGCGCTCGAGTACCACGTCGAGCGCCAGCCCGACCGGCTCAGCGTCTTCCTCTACGAGGGAGAGAAGGAGGCACCCCTCACCTACCGCGACCTGTGGCAGGGCGCGATGGCCTACGCCGCGCGGCTCGCCGACGCCGGCGTCACGCCGGGCAGGACGGTGGCGATCATGCTGCCCACCTCGCGCGAGTACCTCTTCTGCTTCTACGGCACGCTGCTCGCGGGCGGCATCCCGGTGCCGCTCTACCCGCCGGCGCGCCTCGCCACCATCGAGGACCACATGACGCGCCACGTCGGCGTGCTGAAGAGCGCCGGCGCGACGATCATGGTGACGATCCCGGAGGCGAAGCCGCTGGCCTGGCTGCTGCGCGCGCAGGTGGAGTCGCTAAGAGCGGTGCTGGTTCCAGGAGATTTTTCTTCACCTTCTCCCGGTTTTACCCCTGTCAAGGCCACGGGCGGCCAGATCGGCTTCCTGCAGTACACCTCCGGCAGCACCGGCAACCCGAAGGGCGTGGTGCTGACGCATGCCAACCTGCTCGCCAACGTGCGCGCGATGGGGCGCGCGGCGCGCGCCACGAGCGCCGACGTGTTCGTGAGCTGGCTGCCGCTCTATCACGACATGGGGCTCATCGGCGGCTGCTTCGCCACCATGTACCTCGGCTTCCCGGTGGTGCTGATGTCGCCGCTCGCCTTCCTCTCGCGCCCGAGCAGCTGGCTGCGCGCCATCCACCGCCACCGCGGCACCATCTCCGGCGGGCCGAACTTCGCCTACGAGCTTTGCCTGCGCCGCATCCCCGAGCACGAGCTCGAAGGCCTCGACCTTTCCTCGTGGCGCTTCGCCTTCAACGGCGCCGAGCCGGTGAGTCCCGAGACGATGTCGAACTTCGAGGCGAAGTTCTTGGCCTACGGATTCAAGAGCAACGTGATGTCGCCGGTCTACGGCCTCGCCGAATGCTCGGTGGGCCTCGCCTTCACCCCGCCCGGCGAGGCGCGGCAGGTCGATCTCCTCGACCGCGAGACCTTCTCCAGCTCGGGCGAGGCGGTGCGCGCGCGTCCCGACGATCCCTCGCCGCTCAAGGTGGTGGGCTGCGGCCGGGTGATCCCCGAGCACGACATGCGCGTCGTCGACGCCGCGGGCCTCGAGCTGCCCGACCGCCACGAGGGGCAGCTGCAGTTCCGCGGGCCCTCGACCACCTCGGGCTACTACCGCAACCCGGAGGCGACCAAGACGCTCTTCGACGGCGAGTGGGTGAACTCCGGCGACCGGGCGTACCTCGACGAGGGGATGCTGTTCATCACCGGCCGCGAGAAGGACATCATCATCCGCGGCGGGCGCAACATCAGCCCCTACGAGCTCGAGGAGGCGGTCGGCGACATCCCCGGCGTGCGCCGCGGCTGCGTCGCGGTGTTCGGCTCCCTGGACGAGCCGAGCGGCACCGAGCGCGTGGTGGTGCTCGCCGAGACGCGCGAGCGCGACCCCGCCACGCACGAAGGCCTGAAGAAGAAGATCAACGAGCTCGCCCTCGGCTTCATCGGCGCGCCGGTGGACGACATCGTGCTCGCGCCGCCGCACACCGTGCCGAAGACCTCGAGCGGCAAGATCCGCCGCGTCGCCGCGCGCGAGTACTACGAGCGCGGCCCCTCGGCGGTGAAGTCGCAGGCGGTGTGGTGGCAGATCGCCCGCCTCGCGCTCACCAGCGTCGCGCCGCAGATGCGCCGCGGCCTGCGCGTCGCGCGCGGCATCGTCTACGCGGGATGGGCGTGGCTGCTGTTCGCGTTCCTTTTTCTTGCAGTCCTCGTCGTTTCCAAGGTTTCGCCAGGCCGTGCCGCGTGGAATTTCACCGCCGCGTGTTCCCGGCTCTTCTTCCGCGCCCTCGGCATCCCGGTGGCGGTGCGCGGGCTGGAGAACATCCCTGGTGAGGGGCCTGCATCTACCCCGTTTGTCATCGCCGCGAACCACACCAGCTACCTCGACGGCGCGGTGCTGATGGCGGCGCTCGGCTGGCGCCGCTACGCCTTCGTCGCCAAGCGCGAGCTCGCCGCGAACCCGCTCACGCGCATCTTCCTCAACGGCATCGGTGTCGAGTTCGTCGAGCGCTTCGACGTGGCGAAGAGCGCCGAGCACGCTGACGAGCTGGTGGACGCGGCGAAGCGCGGCGTGTCCCTCATCGTCTTCCCCGAGGGCACGCTGTCGCGGCAGACCGGGCTGATGCCCTTTCGCACCGGCGCCTTCCAGGTCGCGGTGCAGTCCGGCATCCCGGTAGTGCCGGCGGCGCTGCGCGGCGTGCGCTCGGTGCTGCGCGACGGCCGCTGGTATCCGCGCCGCGCGCCGGTGGCGGTCACCTTCGGCGCGCCGGTGGCGCCCGACGGCCAGGACTGGGCGGCCGCGGTGCGCCTGCGCGACCGCGTGCGCGCGGACATCCTGCGCCATTGCGGCGAGCCCGATCTCGCGGCAAGCTCCTAGCGATGAAATTCAAGCAGGTCGACGTCTTCACCGAGCGGCCGTTCCTCGGCAACCCGGTGGCGGTGGTGATCGGCGCCGAAGGCCTCGACGCCGCGACCATGCAGCGCATCGCCGGCTGGACCAACCTCTCCGAGACGACCTTCCTGCTGAAAAGCGACAAGGCCGACTACCGCCTGCGCATCTTCACCCCGCGCCAGGAGCTGCCCTTCGCCGGGCATCCGACCATCGGCTCAGCCCATGCCGCTCTCGAGTCCGGGTTCGTGAAAAAGAAACAGAAACTGACTCAGGAATGCGGCGCCGGCATCCTCGAGCTCACCGTCGAGGACAACTGGATCTACGTCAGGGCGCCGCAGCCCAAGCTGACGCGCCTGGACCAGCCCACCCCCTGGGGCAAGGCGCTGCGCGTCGACGTCGGCCCGGTATGGATCGTTGCCGAGCTCGAGGACGCCGCGGCGCTCGCCGCGCTAGAGCCGGACATGGCGGCGATCGCCGAGCTGTCGCGCTCGCTCGAGGCGACGGGCGTGACGCTCTTCGCCCGCGCCGAGGACGGGCGCTCGGAGATCCAGGTGCGCTCGTTCGCGCCGCTGCACGGCGTGCCCGAAGACCCGGTCTGCGGCAGCGGCAACATCAGCGTCGCGGCGTATCTGCGCTTTCTCGGAAAAATCGAGGATCTTGGAAGTCCATACCTCGCGCGCCAGGGCATGCAGCTCGGGCGCGACGGCCGCATCTCGGTGCGCGTCACCGAGCGCGACATCCACATCGGCGGCCGCGCCGTGACCTGCATCGACGGAACGCTGCGGACCGCCTAGAACTACCTTCAGCACGAACGGCGCTACTTCAGGATCCGCAGCAGGTTGTGGTGCGCGTCGGTGAAGGTCGGCAGGTCCTTGCGGTCCTCGATCTCCTCCGCCGCCATCTTCAGGCGCGGCCAGCCGAGCAGCCGCCGGTTGCGCGTGACGATCACCTGGTCGGTGGCCGAGTACCAGTACTCCGGGCCGAACTCGGCCTCGGGCACATCCGACACGTTCACCGCCTCGAAGCCGAACTCCGAGGCGAGGCGCTTCACCACCGGCAGCAGGTCGACGAAGCGGTTGGTCGCCTGGAAGACGATGACGCCGTCGGGCTTGAGGTGCTTCACGTACAGCGCCATCGCCTCGCGCGTCACGAGGTGCATCGGGATCGAGTCGCCGGAGAAGGCATCGATGCCGAGCACGTCGTAGCCCCGCGGCGGCTCGCGCTCGAGCGACAGGCGCCCGTCGCCGAGGACGACTTCCGTTTTTGCCGGGCTGTCCTGCAGGAACGTGAATTCGCGGCGCGCGATGTCGACCACGCGCGGGCTGATCTCGTAGAAGACGAGCCGGTCGCCCGGCCGCATCCAGCTCGCGACCACGCCCGCGCCCAGGCCGATGATGCCCACCGCGAGCGGCTTCCTCGGCTCGAGCTCGCGCCGCGAGGCGAAGACCCGCCCGTAGCCCGAGCCCGGCCCGAAGTAGTCGGCGGGGGTGTTGCGGAACGAGTCGCCCAGAAGCTGGCCGCCGTGCATGATCGCGCCGTGGTACATGACGCGGTAGGGCACCGGCTCCTCGTGGTCCGCGGTGCGCACCACGCCGTAGAAGTCGCGCTCGATGGCGCGCACCCCGTCCATGTAGTCGTAGGCGCCGCGCACCACGAATCCCGTCGTGGCGAGCATCACGCCGACGCCTGCCCAAACGGCTTTCTTCGTCAGGCCCATCATCAAGAGACCCGCAAGCGCGACCAGCGCGATGCCGAGCTCGAAGTAGCCGCGCAGCAGGAGCGGCGCGAGGATCGCCACCAGCACCGCGCCCGCGGCGCCGCCGAGCGAGATCATCAGGTAGAAGCGCGTGAGGTGCGCCGGGTCGGGCCGCAGGCGCGCCAGCTCGCCGTGGCAGAAGAGGCAGGCGACGAAGAGCCCGGCGAAGTAGAGCGGCACGGCGAGCCCGAGGTCGAGCGACGGGATCGCCCACGCCATCGCCGGCACCAGGGCCCCGAGCGCGGCGATCGACGTGCGGCGCAGGTACCAGCGCGGATGGTCGAAGGCGAGGATGAAGGTGAGCAGGTACAGCGCGAGCGGCAGCAGCCACAGGAAAGGCACGCTGGAGATGTTCTGCGTCACGTGGTTCGTGACCGCGAGCAGCATCACCGACCCCATGGCGGAAAGCGCCAGCCAGTGCAGCTGGGTTTTCAAGGAAAGAGAACCTGAAGAAGCGATTCGCTGCTCCGCCTCGAACCCATTCACGGACAGCCATGCGGTCCCGGCGCAGAGAACGGCGAAGGCGGCGAACAGGAACGACCAGCCCCAGGCGAGCTGCTTGAGGTCGAACGCGGGCTCGAAGGCGACGGGGAAGCCGATCAGCGCGGCGAGCGAGGCTAGGTTCGAGAGCGCGAACAGGCGATAAGGCACCGCGGCGCGCCAACGCCGCCAGTACCAGGCCTGCAGGAGCGGCGTGGTGCTCGAGAGCAGGAAGTACGGCAGGCCGATGGTGGCCGCAAGCAGGAGCAGGATGCGCGCGACCGGCGCCTCGTCGCCGTGCGGCTTCCAGCCGCTCGAGGCGAGGATCGGCAGGCAGGCGAGCGAGGCGGCCAGCAGCGCCGCATGCAGCATCGCCTGGCGGCGCGCGCCCAGGCGCATGGTCCAGTCCGCGTAGGCGTAGCCGGCGAGCAGCACGCTCTGGAAGAAGACGAGGCAGGTGGTCCACACCGCCGCCGAGCCGCCGAACCACGGCAGGATCTGCTTGGCGATGATCGGCTGCACCAGGAACAGCAGGAACGACGAAAGGAAGATCGTCGCCGCGTACGGCAGGGTCGCGGCGAGCGGTAGGCGGGCTACTTGAGTATGGATCTTAGGGTCCTACCCATCTCTGCGGGATTGCGGGTCACCTTGATGCCGCACTCCTCCATCACCGCGAGCTTCTCCTGCGCCGTGCCCTTGCCGCCGGAGATGATCGCCCCGGCGTGGCCCATGCGCTTGCCGGGGGGCGCGGTGATGCCGGCGATGAACCCCACCACCGGTTTCCTCATGTGCAGCTTCACCCATCGCGCCGCCGTCTCCTCGTCGGACCCGCCGATCTCCCCGACCATGATCACCGCCTCGGTCTTCGGATCGTCGTTGAACATCTTCAGAACGTCGATGTGCTTCAGTCCGTTGACAGGATCGCCGCCGATGCCCACGCAGGAGGACTGCCCGAGGCCGAGCTCGGAGAGCTGCCCGACCGCCTCGTAGGTGAGCGTGCCCGAGCGCGACACCACCCCGACCGGGCCCTTCTTGTGGATGTGCCCCGGCATGATGCCGATCTTGATCTCGTCGGGCGTGATCACCCCCGGGCAGTTCGGCCCGACCAGCAGCGTGCGCTTGCCCTGCATGCGGTACTTGGTGCGGATCATGTCGCGCACCGGGATGCCCTCGGTGATGCAGATGACGAGGTCGAGGTCGGCCTCCACCGCCTCCTCGATCGCCGCCGCGGCGAAGGGCGGCGGCACGTAGATGACCGAGACATTCGCGCCGGTTTGCGCTTTTGCATCTTTTACGCTTCCAAAGATCGGAATCCCTTCGAAGCTCTCGCCCGCCTTCTTCGGGTTGACGCCGGCGACGAAGCAGGCGCGGCCGTTGGCGTAGGCGCGGCTCGTCTGCGTGTGGAACATGCCGGTCTTGCCGGTGATGCCTTGCGTCATCACGCGGGTGTTCTTGTCGATGAGGATGCTCATGTTTTTAAATGTAACCGATCGGTTACATTTTGCCTTTCTTGCGACCCTTTTTCACGGCCGCTCTCTTTTTCTTGGTCGGCTTTGGCTTCGCCTTGGGTTTCGGCTTGGCTTTCGGCTTCGGCTTCGCCGCCGCCTTCTTTACCGCCGCGACGACGCGCTTCGCCGCGTCGGCCATGTTGTCGGCGGAGATGATCGGCAGGCCGGAGTCCTTGAGGATCTTCTTCCCCAGGTCCTCGTTGGTGCCCTTCATGCGCACCACCAGCGGCACGGCGAGCTTCACGTCGCGCGCCGCCTGCACCACGCCGCTCGCGATGGTGTCGCACTTCATGATGCCGCCGAAGATGTTGACGAGGATCGCCTTCACCTTGCGGTTGGAGAGCATGATCTTGAACGCCGCGGTCACCTTCTCCGCGGTGGCGCCGCCGCCGACGTCGAGGAAGTTCGCGGGCGAGCCGCCGAAGAGCTTGATGGTGTCCATGGTCGCCATGGCGAGGCCGGCGCCGTTCACCATGCAGGCGATGTTGCCGTCGAGCGAGATGTAGTTGAGGTCGTGCTTGGAGGCCTCGATCTCGAGCGGGTCCTCCTCGTCGAGGTCGCGCAGCGCGACGAGCTCCGGATGGCGGAACAGCGCGTTGTCGTCGAAGTTGAGCTTCGAGTCGAGGGCGATGACTTGATTGTCTTTACTGATTATTAAAGGATTGATTTCGGCAAGCGAGGCATCGGTCTCGTCGAAGCACTTGTAGAGCGCCTGGAAGAGCGCGCGCCCCTGGGGCAGCGACGCCTCGGGGATGCCGATGCCGAGCGCGATCTCGTCGGCGTCGGCGTCCGAGAGGCCCTGCGCGGGGTCGATCGTCACCTTGCGGATCTTCTCCGGGGTCTTCGCCGCGACCTCCTCGATGTCCATGCCGCCCTCGGAGGACGCCATCAGCACCACGCGCTGCGAGACGCGGTCGACGACCATGCCGGCGTAGAGCTCCTTGCGGATGTCGGCGCCCTCCTCGATCAGCAGCCGGCGCACCTTCTGGCCCTGCGGGCCGGTCTGGTGGGTCTTCAGCTGCATGCCGAGAATCTGCTTCGAAAAATCCCTGACCTGGTCGAGCGATTTGGCGACTTTCACCCCGCCGCCTTTGCCGCGGCCGCCGGCGTGGATCTGCGCCTTCACCACCCAGACCTTGCCGCCGAGCTTCTTCGCAGCCTCGAGCGCCTCGTCGACGCTGAACGCGGCAAAGCCGCGCGGCGTGCGCACGCCGTACTTGCGAAAGATTTCCTTCCCCTGGTACTCGTGGATTTTCATGGTCGGCTGCCTTTATCCTCGACCGGGCGCCCTCCGGCATTGACGCCGGTCAAGCGCTACGCGCTCGCCTTTGCCTTCCCGCCTTCCTTCTTGTGCCATTTCGGGTACCACTTCTTCACCGTCTCGCCGCTCGTCTCGAGCGCGAGGCACTGGTCGAGCTGGAACGGCCGCGTGCCGTCGTCGCGGTCCTCTTTCGTCTCGCCGGCGAAGGTCTGGATCGCGGCGGTCGGCATCCCCGCCAGCATTTCCGTGAGGTGCGTGCAGCCGCGTACCCCGCCCAGCAGCTCGCGGACTCTTTTTCTGAAATCCTTGAGAAGGCACAGACCGATCAGCTTGCCGTAGGCCGGCGCGGCGCTTTCGCAGCCGCCGGGATAGGGCACGGCGTCGGTGCGGGCGATCGCATCGACGATGTTGAACGTGCGGTCGATGGTGAGCCGCAGCCACATGTCGTGGATCGGCTGGCCGGCGCGGCGCACGCCGGTCTTCAGCTGGTAGTCGTGGTTCTTCACGTCGGACAGGTGCGCCTCGATATCCCAGCGGCCGTCGGCCCGCTTGTAGCCTTCGTAGCGAACCCGCCGGGTGTGCGTAAGCTCTCGTTCGACCTCGGGAATCGGCAGCGGCATAGGGCGCGGATTCTAGTATAGTTGTGCGCACAAAAGGGGGGCCTGCTGTTGGTGTCCACGACCATCCGCGGGATCTGGGGCGTTCTGCTCGTCGTCTTGGCGCTTGCCGCGCAGGCGCAGGAGCGCAACCTCGTGGTGGCCGAGCAGCGAGTGGCGCTGGTGATCGGCAATGCCGCGTACAAGGTCGGCCGGCTGCGCAACCCGGTCAACGATGCGCGCGCCATGACGCAGGCGCTGAAGAAGGCCGGCTTCGACGTCGACCATCGCGAGAACTTGACGCACCGGCAGATGTTCGAGGCGACGCGCGATTTCGGCGAGAAGCTCAAGCCCGGCGCGGTGGCGCTCTTCTATTACGCCGGCCACGGCCTGCAGGTGCGCGACCGCAACTACCTCATCCCGGTGGAAGCCGACCTGAGGACGGAGGACGAGGCGCCCTACACGAGCATCGACGCGTCCTACGCGCTCGACGTCATGAACCGCGCCCGCACGCGCGTGAACATCGTGATCCTGGACGCCTGCCGCAACAACCCGTTCGCGAAGAGCTTCCGCAGCGCCTCGCGCGGCCTCGCGCAGATGGAGGCGCCGAGCGGCACGCTGATCGCGTACGCCACCGCGCCCGGCAAGGTGGCCAGCGACGGCGCCGGCGAGCATGGCCTCTACACGCAGCACGTGCTGCAGCACCTCTCCACGCCGGGGCTGCCGGTGGAAATCCTTTTCAAGCGCGTGCGCGAGAGCGTCGAGCGCGAGACGGAGTCGCAGCAGGTGCCCTGGGAAAGCTCCTCGCTGAAAGGCGACTTTTCGTTCGTCGCCAGCGCGGCGCCCGTCCAGGGCCCGGTGTCGGCAAGCCCCGCTCCGGCGCCCGATTCGGCCTTCGAGCTCGCCTTCTGGGACAGCATCAAGGCCTCCTCGCAGGTCGCCGACTACCAGGCCTACCTCGCCCAGTACCCGAACGGCCGCTTCGCGCTGCTCGCCAAGGCGCGCATCTCCATCCTTTCTCCGGCGGCAAAACCCGCCCCGCCCCCGCCGGCAAAGGTCGCCGCGATCGCGCCGACGCCGTCGGTTGCCGTCAGCGGCCGCTTTCCCGCCGCCGGCGAAAAGTGGGTCTACCAGTACTCCGACCTGTGGAAGGCCGGCGTCAAGGGACGCTTGATTGCCGAGGTGGTGGACGCGAAGGAAGGCGAAGTCACCGAGAACCTGTCGATCGACTTCGACGGGCGGGCCGGGCAGCGCCAGACGGTATGGCCGGCCAAGGCGGAGCTTCGCGCGTGGGACGCCGGGCCGCTCGGCGTGCGGGAGCTGTCGCCGTACGCCCTGGCGCTCGAGCTGGTGAAGCCAGGACAGCGGCCCGACGTGGATGCCGGGGGGCTCGACGAGAGCTCGACCAAGCCTTGGGCGATCGACGTGAAGGTGAGCGAGGAAGACGTCGCCGTGCCGGCCGGGAGATTCCGTGCCACCAAGGTCGTGATCACCGGCAGGAGGGACGTCTCCCCGGGCGCGCCCGGGTCATTCGAGATGTCCGTCTGGTATGCGCCGGAAACGAAGCGTTACGTCAAGCTCGTGTACACGTCGTACCTGGCGCTGCGCGGCCTGGGCAACAGCACCGATGCGTGGCACCGCTACGTACACGAGCTGGTGAGCGCGCCGCGCTGAGCGGCTAGTCGTCGTCTTCCTGCCGGCGGCTATACTCGGCCCACAGGCCCACTGCGGCGACGACGAAGGGCAGGAGCAGCAGGAACACGAATCCTTTGTCGAGCGAGTCGAGCCAGGCTGCCCAGCGCCCGAGGTCGAAGAACTCGCCCACCTGCCCCGAGAGGCCCCAAAGGCAGGCGACCGCCACCGCGGTGGGCGGCAGCGCCGCGACGAACAGGCCGAACGGGTTGATCGCCTGCTCGTCAAAGCTGTCCTTGAGGATGGTGAAGCCGGCCGGGTTCGGCGCATTGGCGATGACGGTCAGCCCGCCGCCCGCCACCGCGCCCGCCACCAGCGCGTACTTGAACTGCTCCGAGACGCCCTCGACGAGCGAGCCGAGGTAGGTGAGCGCGGCGTTGTCGGTGATCGCGGTGAGCGCCGCGGCGCCGAAGAAGAGCGCGGTGCCGTCCATGTTGGCGAGGACCCCCTGCAGCCACCATTGCTGCTGCCCCCCCAGCACCACCAGGCCGGCGAGGAAGAACGCGACCATCAGGCCCTCGCGCAGGATAAGGCGGTCGTGGTGGCGCCGGTACGCTTCGGCGAGGCCGAGGAAGAGCAGGAACAGGCCCATGAAAAACTCTGGGTCGTGGTTCGAGAACACCACCGCCGCGAGGATGGCGACGTTGACCGCGACAAGCAGCGCCGGCACGCGCGCATGCGGCGGCGCCGCCTGCGTCGCGGCGCGCCTGGCGAGCTCGCCGCGGAACAGCCACGCGATCGCGGCACTGTTGACGAGCACCGCGAGCGCCGCCTTCCAGCCCATCGTGGCGAGCATGTGCGAGGTGCTCCAGTCCCATTTCGCCGCCACCATCAGCACCGGCGGCGCGGCGAAGTTGGTGAGCGTGCCGCCGATCGAGACGTTGACGAAGAGCACGCCGAGCGTCGCGTATTTCAGGCGGCTGGAGACGCCGCGCGAGAACACCACGTCGCGCAGCATCAGCGCCGCGAGCGTCATCGCCGCCGGCTCGGTGATGAACGAGCCGAGCAGCGGCACGAGCGAGAGCGCGAGGAAGTAGGTCGCGGTCCCGGCGGGCAGCGGCAGCGCGCGCGCCGCGGCGCCGACCGCGTCGGTCGCGAGCTGCATCACCGGGCGGCTCGCCGCGACCACCATCACCACGAACACGAACATCGGCTCGACGAAGCGCCGCGCATCGAGGTATGCCGAGGCCGCGCCCCAGCCCAGCGACAGCGCCATGAACATGAGCAGCAGCGCCGCCCAGAAGCCGAATACCGTCTCCACTTCGCCCAGCAGATGCCAGAGGCCGGCGTGCGCGGGCTGGGTGTGCGCGAGGTGCTCGAAGTAGCGCGTCGAGAACGTGTGCAGCACCGCTAGCCCGAACAGCGTCGCGCCGATGAGCTCGATCCAGGCGGGGTTGGCAGGAATCACGGCGCTCACCATAATGGCCGCGGCGACTGCGCGCCATTTGCGAGACCGCGTAAGTAGTTCCACTTATATGCGCTATCTGCGCGACATCCTGATCTTCGCGCCCTGCTACATCGCGCTCGACTGGGCGAGCTACATCGACCCGGTCGGGCCGTTCAACATCACGCCGTGGAACCCGCAGCCGGCGCTGGCGATCGTGTGGATGGCGCTCGGCGGACTGCACTACCTGCCCGCGGTGCTCGCCACCATCGTCGCCGCCGACGTGCTGGTGCGCGGCGCGCCGGGCGGCTATCTCATCACCGCGCTCACCGCCGTCGCCCTCGCAGGCGGCTATGCCTGGATCGCGTGGCTGCTGCGCGCCCTGCTCGCCGACCTGCGGCTGCGCAGCTCGCGCGACCTCACCGTCTTCGCCGTGGTGGTGGCCGGCGGCACCGCGATCGTGGGGGCCGCCTTCGTCGGCGTGCTGCGCGGCGCGAACCTGCTCGCCGCGATCCCGGTGCCCGAGGCGCTGCTGCGCTTCTGGGTGGGCGACGCTGTCGGCTGCCTGGTCACGGCGCCGCTGCTCTTCGCCGTCGCCGACCCCGAGCGCCGCGCCGCGCTGCTCGCGCTCGCGCGCCGGCCCGAAACGGTTGCGCAGGCGGCGGTGCTGGTGGCGACGACCTGGGTGATCTTCGAAGGGCTGGGGGGCGACCCGTCGCGGCACTTCTACTTCCTCTTCGTACCGCTCATCTGGGCCGCGGCGCGCGGCGGCATGAGCGGCGCGATCCTCGCCACCGCGGTGGTGCAGGTCGGCGTCGTGATCGCCATCCACCGCGAGGGCGCGGCGGCGCTGCCGGTGCTCGAGCTGCAGGCGCTCGTCGCCGCCTTCACGCTCACCGGGCTTTTCCTCGGCATGGTCGTGGAGGAGCGCAGCCGCGCCGCCGAAAGCCTGCGCCAGTCGCTGCGCCTCGCCGCCGCGGGCGAGATGGCGGGCGCCATCGCCCACGAGGTGATGCAGCCGCTCACCGCGCTGGGCAGCTACGGCCGCTCGGCGCTGCTCTACCTGGAGCGCGGCGAGGCGGCGCCGCTTCCGGGTATCGTCGGCAAGATGCTCGCCGAGCAGGAGCGCGCCGCCGAGGTGGTGCGCCGCCTGCGCGACTTCTTCCGCGCCGGCACCACGCGCCTCGAGCCGCTGACGGTCGAGGCGCTGATGGCCGCGGCGCGGCGCATCGGCGAGCAGGTGATCGGCGAGCGGCGCATCGCGCTCGCGCTGCGCAGCGAGCCCGGCCTGCCCGACCTCTACGTCGACCGCCTGCAGGTGGAGCTCGTGCTGCGCAACCTGATCGCCAACGCCGCCGAGGCGCTCGACCCGCGCGCCGCGGATTCGCGCATCGAGGTGGCCGCCGCGCGCAACGACGCGACGAGCGTGCGCCTGGTCGTGGCCGACAATGGCCCGGGCGTGCCGCAGACGGCGCGCGCGCGCCTGTTCGAGCCGTTCGTGTCCGGCAAGTCGACCGGCATGGGCCTGGGCCTCGCGGTGAGCCGCGCCATCGCCGAGGCGCACGGCGGCGCCCTCGAGGCGCCGCCCGCGGGGCACGGCGAATTCCACCTTGTGCTGCCGTGCGTGCACGCGAGCTGACCGTCTTCGTCGTCGACGACGACGCCTCGGTGCGCGACTCGCTCGCGCTCATGCTCTCGCTCTCCGGGTACAAGAGCGCGCTCTTCGCCGACGCCGAGGCCTTCCTCGCGGCGTGGCAGCGCGAGTGGGCGGGCTGCGTGCTCGCCGACCTGCGCCTGCCGGGGAAAAGCGGCATCGAGCTGCAGGCCGAGCTGCGCGCGAAGGGCAGCCGCCTGCCCTTCATCATCATCACCGCGCACGGCGACGTCGCCACCGCGCGCGCCGCGTTCCAGGCCGAGGCGGTCGACTTCCTCGAGAAGCCCTTCGACCACGCCCAGGTGCGCGCCGCCATCGAGAACGCCTTCTCGCGCGAGAACCTGCGCCTGCGCCGCAGCGCCGAGGCGGCGCGGCTCGAGAGTCTCACCGCGCGCGAGCGCGAGGTGCTCGAGCACGCCGCGCAGGGGCTGCACGCGAAGGAGATCGCCGCGCGGCTGGGGATCAGCCCGCGCACCGTGGAAGTGCACAAGACGCGCATCATGGAGAAGCTCGGCGTGAGGAACGTCGCGGAGCTCGTGCGCTTCGCCCTCGCCGCCGGGCCCGGCTCGGGCCGGTAGAGTCGGGGCGGCTAGAATCGGCGCATGAAGTACGTGCTCGCCCTCGACCAGGGCACCACCAGCTCGCGCGCCATCCTGTTCGACGCCGAAGGCCGCCCGGCGGGCACCGCGCAGCGCGAGTTCCGCCAGATCTTCCCGCAGCCGGGCTGGGTCGAGCACGACCCCAGGGAGATCTTCGCCACGCAAAGGCAGGTGGCGCGCGAAGTCCTCGAGGCGAAGAGCATTCCGCTGAAGAACCTGATGGCGATCGGCATCACCAACCAGCGCGAGACCACCATCGTCTGGGACCGCCAGAGCGGCGAGCCGATCCACAACGCCATCGTCTGGCAGGACCGGCGCACGGCCGAGATGTGTGCGCGACTGAAGTCCGAGGGAGGAGAGAAACTCGTCCAGGACCGCACCGGGCTGGTGATCGACCCGTACTTCAGCGGCACCAAGATCGCGTGGCTGCTCGACGAGATCCCCGGCGCGCGGGCGCGCGCCGAGCGCGGCGAGCTCGCCTTCGGCACGGTGGACACCTGGCTCACCTGGCACCTCACCGGCAACCGCACGCACGTCACCGACGTGTCGAACGCGTCGCGGACGCTGCTCTTCAACATCCACACCAACGACTGGGACGCGGAGCTGCTGCGCCTCCTGCGCGTGCCGCGCCCGCTGCTGCCCGACGTGCACCCTTCCGCGCACGCCTTCGGCATGGTGCCGGCGTCGCTGCTGGGCGAGCCGCTGGTGATCGCGGGCATCGCCGGCGACCAGCAGGCGGCGCTCTTCGGCCAGGCCTGCCATGCCGCCGGCATGGCGAAGAACACCTACGGCACCGGCTGCTTCATGCTGCTGCACACCGGTGAGCAGGCGATCGAATCCGCGCACGGCCTCGTCGCCACTTCCTGCGCGCAGACCAGCAACCGCAAGGAGTACGCGCTCGAGGGCAGCGTCTTCGTCGCCGGCGCCGTCGTGCAGTGGCTGCGTGATGAGCTTCGGTTCTTCGAAACTTCAAGAGAAATTGAATTTCTCGCCGCCACCGTTCTCGACTCCGGCGGCGTGGTCGTGGTGCCCGCCTTCACCGGCCTGGGCGCGCCCTACTGGGACCCCAAGGCGCGCGGCGCGCTGGTCGGCCTGACGCGCGGCACCTCGAAAGCGCACATCGCGCGCGCCGCGCTGGAGTCGATCGCCTTCCAGAGCGCCGACGTGCTGGAGGCGATGCAGAAGGACGCCGGCGAGGCGCTGAAGGAGCTGCGCGTCGACGGCGGCGCGGCGGCGAACGACCTGATGATGCAGTTCCAGGCCGACATCCTCGGGGTTCCGGTGGTGCGCCCGCGCGTGCTCGAGACCACGGCGCTGGGCGCCGCGTACCTCGCCGGCCTCACCGTCAACCTGTGGAAGTCCCGCGAGGAGCTCGCCTCGCACTGGCAGGCCGAGCGCCGCTTCACGCCCCAGATGACGCCGCAGAAGCGCGAAGAGCTGATGCTGCGCTGGCGCGACGCGGTGAGCCGCTCCAGAAACTGGGCATAGGTGAAGATCGCCACCTGGAACGTCAACGGCATCCGCGCGCGCCAGGCGCAGTTCTGCGAGTGGGTGGCGCGCGAGCGGCCCGACGTCGTGTGCCTGCAGGAGCTCAAGGCGGAAGCCGCGCAGGTCCCCGAAACGTGCCGGCTCATGGACTACCACGCCTTCTGGCACGGCATGCGGGCCTATTCCGGCGTCTCACTGCATATCAGGAAGGACGCCTTTCAAGAAGAACCTGCTTTCAGCCATCCCGAATTCGACATGGAAGCGCGCATCGTGCAGGCGCAGGTCGGCAACCTGGTCCTCGCCTCGGTCTACGTGCCCAACGGCAACAAGAACTATCCGGCGAAAGTCGACTTCATGCGGCGCCTCGGCGCGTGGGCGAAGCGGGTGCACGACGACGGGCGCGAGCTCGTGCTCTGCGGCGACATCAACATCACCCGCACCGAGATGGACGTGCATCCGCGCGAGCGCCGGCCCGGCATCATCGGCCAGCTCCCCGAGGAGCGCGAGCTCTTCGAGCAGCTCCTCGGCGGGCACCTCGTGGACGTCGGCCGCAAGCTCGAGCCCGACAACGCGAGCTACTTCACCTGGTGGGCGCCGTGGCGCAACATGCGCCAGAGGAACATCGGCTGGCGCCTGGACTACATCCTCGCCTCGCCCTCGATCGCCGCGCGCGCCGTGAGCTGCCCGGTGCTCGCCGGGGTCGGCACGAGCGACCACGCGCCGGTGATGATGACCACCGGGCCCGCTAACGCGTGAGCCAGCCGCGCGCGCGAATGGTCAGCGCGGCGTACGGGAAGATCCACGTCAGCGCGAAGAAGGAAAAGTAGCCGTACAGGATGCCGTAGACGAAGTCCCAGGAGCGCTCGCTCCTCAGGTAGTAGAGCGCGTAGAGCGTCGACACCACCATGATCGCGAGCAGCATGCGCACGATCGACGACGGATCGTGCATCGCGTTCGCGAGCCACAGCGCGATCGACAGGTAGGCGATGGGGAAGCGCAGGTTGGTGACGGTGGTCTCGTAGATTGCCGCCATGCGCCACAGCAGCGGGCGCTTCCAGACCACGCGGGCGAAGCGGAACTCCTCGCGGATGTAGCTGCGGTCCCAGCGCAGGTACATCTTGCAGAGCTTGGCGTAGGTCTCGGGCACCACGGTGTGCACGACCGCGGTGCGCTGGTACACCGCGTCGTAGCCCGCGCCGAGGACGAGGTTGGTGAGCGCCCGGTCCTCGCCGTAGGTGCAGGGCACGCCCAGGAAGGTCTGGCGCTCCCACTGCTCGAGCACCCCGCGCAGGACCGGGAGGCGGTAGGCCGAGAGCGCGCCCGGGCAGCAGTACACGGTGCGGAACATGGATTGCGCGCTGCGCAGGAAGTCGAAGGAGAGGACGAAGCGCACGTGCAGCATGCGCGGGATCAGGCCGGCGTCGCGGTTGTGGACGGCGACTTTTCCGGCGACTGCGCCCACGCGCGGGTCGCGGAACGGGCCGGCGATGGCGGCGAGCGTCTGGCGCTCGATCACGCTGTCGGAGTCGACGGTGACCGCGACCTCGCCCTTCGCGCGGCGCAAGCCCTCGGCGAGCGCGCCGCGCTTGCCGCGGTTCGCGGGCAGCCGGATGGCGGTGACGAGCCCCGGGAAGCGGCGCGCCGCGCGCTCGATGTAGCGCCAGGTGTCGTCGGTGCTGCCGTCGTCGATGGCGAGGATCTCGAGCCGCTCGCGCGGATAGTCGGCGGCGGCGATCGAGGCGATCGCATGCTCGACCATCTCGCCCTCGTTGTACGCGGGAACGATGACCGAGAGGAGCGGCGCCTCTTCCGGCGCCGCGGCGGCGAAGGGGCGGTAGCCCAGCCACAGCAGCGTGCGCACGAGCAGCAGCAGCATTCCCATCGAGATCCAGATCACCGTCGGGCGCAGCCACAGCAGGTGCCAGTCGTCGCGCAGCGCGATCGCGAACAGCGGCTCGAGCAGCGTGGTGGCGAACGCCGCGTACGCGAGGACGATCATGCCCGCGAAGATCGACGCGACGAGCAGCCGGTCCCAGAGATCCCGCGGCGGCGCTGCAGGCAGTACTTCCGCTGCGACTTTCGTAGACACGGCGCGATATTAATCATCGCGTCATGCCGCCCGTTCGCGATTGCCGACCGTATGTCGGGCTGACAACGCCGTAAGCCGGAACCGCCACGCCGAACAATTCGTTGGACGGCGCGCGCCAATGCCTGTATAACGATGGAGCAGGATTCTCAAGCAGCGACTACGCTGGTCAGGCAGTAGCAGTTCGTACCGTCCTCGACGTTCGTTCGTTCACTCCTTGATTCTCCGCAGGCCGCAGGCATTTGCCGGCGCCTCTCCCAAGACGACATCAAGGAACTGAACATGAGCACAGGTACAGTCAAGTGGTTCAACGACGCGAAGGGCTTCGGCTTCATCACGCCCGACGACGGCAGCAAAGACCTCTTCGCGCACTTCTCGGCCATCCAGGCCGGCGGCTTCAAGAGCCTCAAGGAAAACGACAAGGTACAGTACGACGTCGAGGACAGCCCCAAGGGTCCGCGCGCCGCCAACATCAAGCCGATCTAAGCCTTCCAACAACCACCCGGAGCCGGAATGGACAAGCGCAGCAGGTGGCGCACGCAGGAGCAGGAGCTCGTCGCGCGCTGGAATGCAGCGGTTGCCCGGCACCGGGACGTGCTCGCCGAGATCGCCCTCGCCGGCGGCAACGCCACCAGCGAGGCGCTGGTCCTGAAGGCCGACCAGGCGCAGGCCGAGATCGTGGCGCTGCGCCGCCAGGTCGCCCGCCTCAAGGTCGAGTTCACATCCGGAAAAAGGTACTAACCATGAGCCTCGTTGGCCGCGGCCGCATCGCCAAGTGGAGCCGGGAGCAGATCGACAAGCTGACCACGCCCGAGCTGCGGGCGCTGCTCGACAACGCCAGGCGCCTCAAGGAAACCGAAGTCGCCGAGGTGTGCAACTCCATCCTCGACGCCCGCCCGCGCGGGCATCCGCCCGCCCCGCGGCGCAAGGCCGTGCGCAAGTAGCACCGCCCGAGCGCAAGTAGCCTCCGGCTGCGCCGGCAGGTTTGCTAGACTCCCCGTCAAGGGGAGATCCAATGATCAGAACGTCCATCGCGCTGTCCGCGGCGCTCGCGCTCGCCGCACCGTCCGTCCTCGCCCAGGGCAAGGACGACCTCTGGGAAGTGAAGACCCAGATGAGCATGCCCGGCATGCCCGCCGGCATCCCGGGGATGGGCCAGACGCTGCAGATCTGCGCCGACAAGGATCCCAAGAAGGCCGCCACCCAGCGCCCGGACATGGAGAAGTGCAAGGTCGGAGACATCAAGGAGTCCGGCAACCGCGTCACCATGACCGTCACCTGCCCCGACGGCAAGGCGCAGATCGAGCAGACCTTCAACGCCGCGCGCACCGAGTACAAGCAGACGATGAAGATGCAGACGCGCGACGGCGAGATGACCATGAACTCGACCGGCCGCAAGGTCGGCAGCTGCGACGCGCAGCAGGCGCGCAAGAAGCAGGACCAGCAGATGGCCGCGATCCAGCAGCAGAGCGACGCGGCGATGGCGCAGAGCAAGGCGCAGATGGCCAAGTTCGAATCCGACCAGATCAAGCAGTGCACGAGCGCGCTCGACGGCATGAAGGCGCAGGGTTTCGGCATCTTCGGGCAGTGCAGCACGCAAAAGAGCGCCTGCGACTCGATGGCGCAGAGCCAGCCGAAAGCGGCCAAGGCCTGCACGGCGAACACCGCCGAGTACTGCAAGCGCTACCGCACCATGGAAGGCTTCCTCAAGGCGAAGGGCGACGAGACCGGCGCGCGCATGTGCGGCGTCTCGCGCCAGCAGGTGGCCGCCTCGCACTGCCCGCGCGCGCAGAAGACCGAGAACCTCGCCTACCTCGGGCGCTACTGCCTCGCCGAGGCGAAGCCCATCGCCGAGCAGCACTGCGTCGGGCGCTCCTACACCTCGGCCGCCGGCGGCAAGTACGGCGACTTCTGCACCGCCTATCTCGCGCAGGCCGGCATCGAGCAGCCCGAGGCCGCGGCGCAGCCCGAGGCGAAGAAGGACGCCAAGTCCAAGGTCACCGAGGGCGTCTCGCAGGGCATCAACAAGCTCAAAGGCCTATTCGGCCGCTAGCCTTCCTCGTCGCGCTGTGGGCAGCGGCGTGCGGAGCGCCGGCCGCCGAAGGCGGCCCTGCCTCGTCTGCCGAAGACCGCTATCCGCGCGCCGCGCAGGCGTACCTCGTCAAGCGCGGCGACCAGGTGCTGTGGGCAGGACAGGCCGGGCGGCGCCTGTCGCCGGCAAGCCTCGCCAAGCTGATGAGCGCGCTCCTCGTCCTCGAGCGCGGCAAGCTCGACGAAACGGTCTCGGTCAGTCCCGCCGCCGCGCGCGCCGGCGGCGCGCGCATGGGGCTGCGCGCGGGCGAGCGATTCGCCGCCCGCGACCTCCTCGCCGCCATGGTGGTGCGCTCGGCGAACGACGCCTGCCGCGCCCTCGCCGACCACGTCGCCGCGGACTTCGTCGCGCTCATGAACGCGCGCGCCGCGGCGCTCGGGCTCGCCGACACCCACTATGCCGACCCCTGCGGCCATGACCGCGAGGGCCAGTACACGAGCGCCGCGGACCTGGCGCGGCTCGCCGAGGCGGTCACCGCCCATGCAGAGTACCTGCGCCTCGCCCGCCTGCCGCGCGTGCGCATCGCCAGCGCCGCGGGGCGCAAGTTCACCCTCGCCGGCACCAACGCGCTCATCGGCCGCTACGAGGGCGCGATCGGCCTGAAGACCGGCTACACCAAGGGCGCCGGGCATTGCCTGGTGGCGCTCGCCGAGAAGGACGGCGTGCGCGTGCTGGTGGTGATGCTGAACTCGCCCAACCGCTGGTGGAACGCGGTGGGGCTGCTCGATCGCGCCTTCCAGGCGGCGCCGTGAGGCGCGCGGCGCTCGTCGCTGCCGCAGCCCTCGCCGCTTACCTGCCCTCCTTCGGCGGCGCCTTCCAGTTCGACGATTACAACGTCATCGTCAACTACCCCACCGTGCACTCGTGGGAGCTGCTCTACGAGCGCGCCGGCGCCGGCGTGCGCGCGCTGCTCAAGGCGAGCTACACCCTCAACTGGACCCTCGGCGCCGGCTCGACCTTCGGCTTCCACCTCGTCAACGTCGCCCTGCACGCATTCAACGCGGTGCTCTTGTTCTTCATCGGCAGAAGAATATTTCCTGATCATCCAAACGCTTCGCTCGTCGCAGCCCTGCTCTTCGCGCTGCACCCGGCGCAAACCGAAGCCGTGACCTACATCAGCGGCCGCTCCGTTTCGCTGATGGCCGCGCTTTACCTCGCTTCGATACTTTTGTATCTCAGAAAATCTTTCTACTCGGTCATCCCCTTCATCCTTGCCCTCGGCGTCAAGGAAACCGCGGTCACGCTTCCCGCCGCGCTGCTCCTCATCGAGCTCGTCCGACCCGGGCGCGCCTCCTGGCGACTGCAGCTCCCGCACTGGCTCGTGCTCGCCGCCGGGGGCCTCGTGATCCTGCTCGTGCCGCGCTACTTCGATCTCATTGCCTACGGCTTCTCGCAGCGCGGACCGATCGACAACCTCCTCACCCAGGTCGGCGGCATCTCCTACCTGCTCGCGCGCCTTGTCACCCTGCAGGGCTACAACATCGACCCCGGCCTGGCGGTATTTCAGGGTTTTGATTCTTTGTTTTTCCTGCAGACAATTCTCATAGCAGGCTTGCTTGCGCTCGGGCTTTCCAGCCTGCGCTCGCGGCCCTGGCTCGGCTTCGGCATCCTGTGGTTCTTCCTGCAGCTCGCGCCGACCAACTCCATCGTGCCGCGCCTGGATGTCGCCAACGACCGCCAGCTGTACCTTGCCTGCTGGGGCCTGTTTCTCGGGGTTTCGATACAGGCATCTCTTCTTTTCCCCCGGCGGGCTTCCCTTGCCCTCACCGCGGCCGCAGCGATCGCCTTCGCCGCCGCGAGCGTCTCGCGCCAGCTCGACTACCGCGACGAGATCACCCTCTGGGAAGCGAGCGTGCGGGAGAACCCCGCCAACCCGCGCGCGCGCAACAACCTCGGCTATGCCTACTACCTCGCCGGCCGCAAAGGCGAGGCGCGGCGCGAGATCGAGGCCGCGTCGCGGCTCGACCCCGTCTACGAGAAGCCGCGCGCCAACCTGCTGCTTCTCGACTGGCGCTGACTAGGCCAGGTGCTTCTTGAAGTGCGCGATGGTGCGGTCCCACGCCAGCTTCGCCGCCGCCTCGACGTAGCGCGGCGTCGAGTTGTTGTGAAAGCCGTGCTGCGTGCCGGGATAGACGTGGATCTCGTAGGGCACCTTCGCCGCCTTCAGCTCCTGCTCGAAGGTCGGGTACATCTCGTTGAGGCGCGGGTCGTTCTCCGCGAGGTGCGCGAGGATCGGCGCCTTGATCTTCGCCACCTCCTCCGTCGCTGCCGGCGCGCCATAGAACGGCGCCGCCGCCTGCAGGTCGGCGCCCATCGCCGCGGCGATGAAATTCACCGTCCCGCCGCCCCAGCAGAAGCCGGTGGCCCCCAGCTTCTTGTTGGAGACCGGCAGCTTCTTCAGCCACCAGGCGCCGTTCAGCATGTCCAGCCGCAGCTTCGCCTGGTCGAGCTTCGACTGCATCGAGCGCCCGTCGTCGTCATTGCCCGGATAACCGCCCAGCGGCGACGTGCCATCCGGCGCGAGCGCGAGGAAGCCCGCCACCGCCGCGCGCCTCGCCACGTCCTCGATGTACGGATTCAGGCCGCGGTTCTCGTGGATCACGATCACCGCCGGCCACGGCCCCTGCCCCGCCGGCATCACCAGATACCCCCGGACCGTCGGCGCATTCCCGCCCGGCGACGGAAAGCTCACGTACTGCGCCTTGATCCGCGGGTCGGTGAACGAGATCGTCTGCGCCCTCGCGTAATTCGGCATCAGCCCGTACGCCATCGCCAGGCCTGCCGCTCCGAGCGCGCCCGCCCTCGCCAGGAACTCGCGCCGGTCGATGCGGCCGTGGCAGTACTCGTCGTAGAGGCTGAAGACCTGCTGGTCGATCTGCGATTGCGTGACAACCATTTCCTTCTCTCCTCGTTAGTACCGATACGGCGGTAAACAGAGCGTAACCCCGAACGCTTCCATTCCTGTTGTCGGATTCCGGCGACAGCAGCACCGCACAGGCGGACATGCGAAAATCGATCTCGCTGACGCAGAAAGAAAGTCTTTGAAGCTTTTCCAATCCAGCATCCGCGGGACGGCAAGTCCCGGCCCGGGCTCGCCGCCGGCGGAACTTGCCGCCTTCTACTGGCATTTCGTCAGGCAGACGAAAGGCTGGTACGCGGCCATGTTCGCCGCGAGCCTGGGCGTGGCGCTGCTCGACACGGTGATTCCGCTCTTCATCGGGCGGCTGGTGTCGCTGATGGAGGCCACGGATCGCAAGAGCGCGCTGGCGGAGCAGTGGCCGCTGCTCGCGGGGATGGTGCTGCTGGTGCTGGTGGTGCGCCCGGCGGTGATGCTGGTGGACATCGCCATCCGGCACAACGCGCTCATCCCCGGGGTGACGAACCTCATCCGCTGGCAGAGCCACTGGCACGTGATCCGGCAGAGCTGGCCGTTCTTCCAGAACGACTTCGCCGGGCGCATCGCCAACCGGGTGATGCAGACCGCGCACGCGCTGCGCGAGAGCGTGATGTCGAGCATCCGCTCGGTCTGGTACATCGGCTCGTTCGGGGTGATCGCGCTCACGCTCATGGTGGTGGCCGACTGGCGCCTCGGGGTGCCGCTCGCGGTCTGGTTCGTCGGCTATTTCTTCTTCCTGCGCCGCTTCGTGCCGCGGATGCGCGACCTCGCGCGCGCGAGCTCGGAGGCGCGCTCGCTGGTGATGGCGCGGGTGGTGGACAGCTATACCAACATCCTGACGGTGAAGCTCTTCGCGCGGCTGCGCGACGAGGATGCGTGGGTGCGCGAGTCGGTCGACGCGCACCAGGGCGCGATGGCGCGCCACATGCGCCTCATCACGCAGTTCATGGTGAGCCTGACGGCGATGAACGCGGCGCTGCTGGTGAGCACGGCGGGCATCGGCATCTGGCTTTGGGCCGCGGGCGCGGTGAGCGCCGGGGTGGTGGCGACCGCGCTGCCGCTCGCCTGGCAGATCACGAACGTCGCCGGCTGGGTGAGCTGGGAGGTGGCGGGCATCTTCGAGAACATCGGCGTGGTGCAGGAAGGCATGCAGAGCATCGCCGTGCCGCACTCGGGCGTCGACAAGCCCGGCGCGAAGCCCCTGGAAGTCTCGCGCGGCGAGGTGCGCTTCGATAACGTCACCTTCGGCTACGGCCGCAAGGATGCCCCGCCCGTACTCGATTGCCTGACATTGAGAATAAACCCCGGAGAAAGAGTCGGCCTGGTCGGCCGCTCGGGCGCCGGCAAATCGACGCTGGTCAACCTCCTGCTGCGCTTCTATGACGTCGAATCCGGAAAGATTCTCGTCGATGACCAGGACATCGCCCATGTGACGCAGGAGAGCCTGCGCGCGGCGATCGGCCTGGTGACGCAGGACACTTCGCTGCTGCACCGCTCGATCGCGGCCAACATCCGCTACGGCCGGCCCTCGGCCACCGACGCGCAGGTCGAGGCGGCGGCGCGGCAAGCGCAGGCCCACGAGTTCATAACAACATTAAAAGATTGGAAGGGAAATACGGGCTACGCCGCGCACGTGGGCGAGCGCGGCGTGAAGCTCTCCGGCGGGCAACGCCAGAGGATCGCGTTGGCCAGAGTCGTTTTAAAAAATGCTCCCATTCTCGTGCTCGACGAGGCGACATCCTCACTCGACAGCGAGGTCGAGCTCGCCATCCAGGAACAGCTCCTCGACTTGATGGAAGGCAAGACGGTGATCGCCATCGCGCACCGGCTCTCGACGATCGCGCGGATGGACCGGCTGGTCGTGCTCGAGCAGGGGAGGATCGTCGAGGCCGGTACGCACGCGGAGCTGCTGCGGCTCGCCGGTCTGTACGAGAAGCTCTGGCGGCACCAGGCCGGCGGCTTCCTCGCCGAGGAGGTCTACGACCCGCCCGACACCGACCCCGAGACGCGCATCCCGGCCATGGTGGAAGGCCGCCGCCGGTCGGAAATGTAACCGATCGTACCCATTTCGCAGGCGCTAGCCCTGCCAGACGCCGAAGCCCTGCTCGCGCAGGGCGATGGCGAGCTCGACCTCCATGTCGCGCGCCGCGTCGTAGGGCATCGGGTTGTAGGCCGCATAGAGCCCGGGCAGCAGGCGCACGCCGTACT
>Ga0247825_10000341_pt1 | contig 29301 bp, 31 predicted proteins | sample 13C_Vanillin_Day_FD_194413 | JGI IMG/M metagenome (GOLD analysis project Ga0247825, IMG submission 194413) | Soil microbial communities from agricultural site in Penn Yan, New York, United States - 13C_Vanillin_Day48 | ecosystem: Environmental > Terrestrial > Soil > Agricultural land | place... | reverse complement strand
AAGAGATTCGGGCCCGCACCGCGATCCTGGTCACCGGCATCGCGGCGACCGTGATCGTGCTCGTCGTCTTCGCGGTGCAGACCCTGCGCACCTCCCCGCAAACGTTCACAGCGATGGTGGCGGTTCTGGCTCTGGCGGTCGCCCTCGAGCTGATCTGGGATCGACTCCGCACCCGCCGCCGGGTGTGACCGCAGACCCAGACCAGCTCAGCGTTCACCTGCACCACCCCAGCACCGGCCGGCGCCGATCGACGCCGGCCGGTGCTCTCGGCTTCGAGCCGTCCAGCCGCTGAACTGCTACCCGTCCGGTGACCTTCCCATTGCCGGGGCGCCGAAACTCACCCACGACCAGATCGACCTCGCTCAACGTCTCTATGACGCCGCAGAACACACTGTCGCCCAGATCGCCAGCATCCTCGAAGTGCCCAGCACCACCGTCTGCTATCGGGTTCGGGCTGGTCAGCGAGTTCCGGTGAGGGGGCCGGCTTTCGGGACGAGCCGGTCAGCGTTCGGCTTGCGGGACGACCGGCTCACGCAGCTCAAGCGATGAGTTTCGGGGCGGAGAGGGATCTCATTGGGAGGACGACGACAGTGTTGAGTGTGTCGGTTCCGGTCGCTGACCAGGATGCCGCACTGACGTTCTACACCGGGGCGCTGGGCTGCGAACTCCGCACCGACGTGGAGGTTTGGCCGGATGCACGGCTGGTCGAGGACGTGCCCCGGGGTTCGAATGAGGAGTTGGTGCTCCTACCGCCCGACAGTGAGATCCCGGTGGCAATTCGGTTGGGCACCTCCGATGCTCAACATGCCCTCGACAAGGTCCGTGAGGCTGGCGTGACGCTACACAATGAGGAGCTGGTCCGGATGGAAGGGGTGCCGGCGATGTTGTCCTTTACCGGCCCCGACGGTAACGGTCTGGTCTACTTTGAGGAGACGGACGAGCCTCGCTAAGCACGCCAGCCCCCGGCCAGCAGCGCGAAGGAGCAGAGCATGGCAGAGCCCCGACCCCTGGACATCACCTTCACCGCTCGGCTGGGCAAGGTTCGCCCCGGGGACACTTGGACGTGTGTGCAACTACCCGACTCAGCACGGATCTTCGGTACCCGTGGTCTGGTCAAGGTCGCTGGGACCGTCGACGCGCACCCGTTCACCGGAGCGTTCATGGCGCTGGGAGACGGCACCCACAAGCTGCCGGTGGCTGCTGCCATCCGCAAGGCGATCGGCAAGAACGACGGTGACGAGGTCGAGGTCCACCTCACCGAGCGACTGAACTGAACTCACCAGAGGCAGGACCTCCGGTACGGGATCCTTGACCGGATACCTTCTGGTCGGTGATGGTGATCGGAGGTGACCCCGAGTCGGCGGCCGTCGCGCAGCGGTTCCCCGATTACTCAGGGCCTAATGTGCACAGGTTGACCGAACCGACCTCCGACCGGGTATCTTCTGCCATACGTCCGCGCTCTGCGGGTTGACCGGTCGACTTCTCGCACCTGGTTGCGTCCATGAAGATGGTGTATGAACCGGTTCCGCATCTGACCGGCGTGTCGTAGCCAACGAAGGTGGCCATCGCGTGACTCTTCGAGAGACCTACCAAAGTCACTCGATGAAGGAAGACGCGATGACCAGTGCCCACGATATCGACCTGCAGCAGATCCTGACCGACCGACTCACCGGGGCAAGCCCCGACCTGCTGCGCGAGCTACTGACGATGTTCATCCACACCCTGATGGGCGCCGAAGCCGACGCACTGTGCGGCGCCGGCTACGGACAACGCTCCGACGAGCGCACCAACTCGCGTAACGGATACCGGCACCGCGACTTCGACACCCGCGTCGGAACCCTCGACGTGGCGATCCCCAAGCTGCGGTCCGGTTCGTACTTCCCCGATTGGTTGCTCGAGCGCCGCAAACGCGCCGAAAAGGCTCTGACTACCGTGGTTGCCACCTGCTACCTACTCGGGGTCTCCACCCGGCGGATGGACCGGCTCGTCGACACGTTGGGCATCACCAGCCTGTCCAAGTCGCAGGTGTCCGTGATGGCCAAGGACCTCGACACCCAGGTCGAGGCGTTCCGCAGCCGCCCGCTCGATGCCGGGCCGTACACCTTCGTCGCCGCCGACGCCCTTGTGCTCAAGGTGCGGGAGAACGGTCGGGTGGTGAATGTGCACACCCTGGTCGCGGTCGGCGTCAACGCCGAGGGCTACCGCGAGATCCTGGGCGTGGATGTGACCTCGTCCGAGGACGGTGCCGGCTGGCTGGCGTTCTTCCGATCGCTCGTCGCCCGCGGTTTGAGCGGGGTGCGGTTGGTGACCTCCGATGCGCACGCCGGGTTGGTGGCGGCGATCGGTGGGACCCTGCCGGGCGCCTCGTGGCAGAGGTGTCGAACCCATTACTCGACGAACCTGATGGCGGTGACCCCGAAGGCATCGTGGCCTTGGGTGAAGACGTTGCTGCACTCGGTCTACGACCAACCCGACGCGGATTCTGTTCATGCCCAATATGATCGAATCATCGGCGCACTGTCGGAGAAGTTGCCGAGGGTCGCTGACCACCTCGACGCAGCACGACCGGACCTGTTGGCGTTCACCGCATTTCCCAAACAGATTTGGAAACAGATCTGGAGCAACAATCCGCAGGAGCGCCTCAATAAGGAAATCCGCAGGAGAACCGATGTGGTCGGAATCTTCCCGGATCGTACCGCCCTGATCCGGCTCGTCGGTGCGGTCCTGGCCGAACAACACGACGAGTGGATCGAAGGACGCCGCTATCTCGGCCTGGACGTTCTGGCCCGCTCCCGCAACGACAAGCCCACCGACAGCAGCACCGAGTCCACCGAGGAGGTGACACCGGCCTTGACTGCCTGACTCACCAACGAGGAGTCACGCGACGACCCTCGTACACCACCCGCAAGGACTTGACCCACGCACCGCAGCCGAAGAACGGTCCCCGGCTGCTGAGTCTGCCGAGACAAACGATCATCAATCGCTGAAACCATCTCCTCATAGCCCGCACAGAGTGTCGTTCCCCCGCGATCGAAGCGCTAAAGGTTGAAGGCCTGGGGATCGCGGCGGACGGACTAGAACTCGAGTCGACCCGGAGCACAAAGGCTCAGTACGTGCGGTCGGTACGCCCCAGTGAGTGATACGGGGTTGAGGGAAACTGGCGCAGGATGATCGCCGGTCCCCCAAGACTCGTTGTCAGATGAACGAATCTTGGGGGAACACATTGCCGAAAGACCGGCGAGTACCGCGACGACAGGGCCGCCGCAGACCCCCACTATCAGCCACCTCTTGCCCACACCTCCGATATTCGTCAACGTCACCAGCCGGGACCTCGCCTGCAGGCTCTTCGCCTCGGTGAGCTCGTGTCGGCGGCCGACGAAACTCGTCAGTGTCAGGAATTCATCTCGCGGAGACGGGAACACCCATCACCGTGAGAAGCGCAGATCAGATCTGGTCGCCATCGCGACCCGCGGATTCACCGACCAGCTCCGAGGGCTCACGGATGAGTGTCCTTTTTGCACCGAGCACGCGGTTGACCATCCACGTCAGTACCCAAAGGAGGACACCAAGCACGAGCAGCCCACCGCCAATTTGATAGTGCTCGAGCGGGCGACCAGAGAAAGGAAGCACCAAGAACAAGCAGGCGATCGCACCTACGACAGGGAGCATTGCCGGCGTGACGAAATGGGCCGAATTCTGTCGGTCTTTGCGCAGCACCAGCACGGTTATGTTGACGATCGTGAAGACGCCCAGGAGCAGCAGAGAGGTCGTCCCACCGAGCGCCGAAACTGCGTCCGAACTCGCGAACGAGACGTAGGTGATGAGACCGAAGGCGATGACTGTGGTGAAAAGAATTGAAGCATGCGGTGTTCTGCTCCGAGGGTGCACTCGTCCAAGAAACGCCGGTAGAACACCTTGCCGGCTCATTCCGTAGAGCAGGCGCGAGGCCATGAGCATATTGATCAACGCCGAGTTCGCGACGGCAAACATGGAGATGAACGGCAACAGATCATTGATCGGTATGCCTGGCGCCGCACGCTCGACGACCGTGACGAGCGGGGTATTGCTCGCAGCAAGCTCGCCAACCGGCACGATCGCGACAGCGCACAGTGACACGAGCACGTAGATGAGGCCGGCAATCCCGATGCCAGTAATCATGATCCTCGGGAAGATCCGCACCGGATCTTTCGTCTCCTCGGCCATGTTGACAGCGTCCTCGAAGCCGACCATCGCAAAGAATGCCAGCGAGGTGGCCGCCGTCACGGCGAAGAACGTCGACTTGTCACTCGGCGACTCAAAGATCATCGTCCTGGAAAAGTCACCCTCGCCAGCGAAGATCGCGAAGAATCCGACGAAGATCACGAGCAGGAGCCCGGACAGTTCCACCAGGGTCAGCACGACGTTCGTCTTCACGCTCTCACCGACACCTCGCAGGTTCACGAGCGCGACCACCGCCATGAACGAAAGGGCGATGAGCATTAGCAACCATTTGTTCTTCTCGTCAAGGTCGAATCCCTTGGCGAAATTCGAGGCGAAGGCGCGCGACGCCGTCGACGCCGACGTGATGCCCGAGCACATGACGGTGAAGCAGACCATAAATGTCAGGAAGTGAACACCGAAGGCTTTGTGTGTGTAGAGGGCCGCTCCGGCGGCCTGCGGATACTTTGTGACGAGTTCGAGGTACGACAACGCCGTCACCAGCGCAATCACGAAGGCGACGATGAAGGGTGCCCACGCCGCGCCGCCGACCTCGGCGGCAACGTCGCCGGTCAGGGCGTAGATGCCGGTGCCGAGGATGTCGCCAAGAATAAATAACAGCAGCAGCCCCTTGCCCATCACCCGTCTGAGCTCACCGTCTACGGGCCCATCTTGGCCGACCTTAGCTTCGGACATGGCGTTCTCCTTGCAACGTGCGGCGCGCGGCTGGTGTTGTTTGGTAGGGCGCAGAGGTCAGTGCCGACGACGACAGAAGTGCATCGATCTGGCCTCTGGTTAACAAACCCTTGGCTTCTACGATGTCGGCGACACCGCCGCCGGTAAGCAGGGCTTCTTGGGCGACGATGGTGGCGTTGTCGTAGCCGATGACGGGACTCAACGCGGTCACGACCCCGATCGAGTCAGCGACGCTCTTGCGGAGCAGGTCACGATTCGCTGTGATTCCGACGATGCAGCGTTCGGCGAGGGTCACCGTCGCGGCTCCTAGATGGGAGAGACTTTCGAAGAGGGAATACGCGATGATGGGCTCGAATGCGTTGAGCTGCAGCTGTCCTCCTTCAGCGGCCATCGTGATGGTCACGTCGTTGCCGATCACTTCGAATGCGACTTGGTTAACTACCTCAGGGATGACGGGGTTGACCTTGCCGGGCATGATGCTGGAGCCGGCCTGACGGGCTGGAAGATTGATCTCGTTGAGCCCCGCACGCGGTCCCGAGGAGAGCAGACGCAGATCATTGCATGTCTTCGACAGCTTGACGGCCACCCGCTTGAGGACGCCGGAGAGTTGGACGAAGACGCCGACATCGGAGGTGGCCTCCACGAGGTTGGTCGCAGATGTCAGGGTTGGAATTCCGGTAACTTCTCGCAGGTGCCTGACGGCGAGTTCGCGGTATTCGGGGTGGGCGTTGAGTTCGGTGCCGATCGCTGTTCCGCCGAGGTTCAGCTCGTGTAATAGCAGTCTCGCCTCTCTGAGTCGATCTTGGTCTTCGGCTAGAGTTGCCGCAAATGCGGTGAATTCCTGACCGAGGGTCATGGGAACAGCGTCCTGAAGTTGGGTGCGCCCCATCTTCACGATGTCCGCGAACTGGGCCGCCTTCGTCTCCAAGGCCTCGCGCAAGATGTCGAGAGCCGAGATTAGCTGACCCACATAGGAGTCCAGGGCGATCTTGATGGCCGTGGGATAAACGTCATTGGTGCTCTGTCCGGCGTTGACGTCCTGCAGAGGATGCAGGCACGAGTAGTCCCCCAGCGGGCGGCCAAGGTACTCCAGCGCACGGTTCGCTATGACCTCATTGGCGTTCATGTTCGTGGAGGTTCCCGCGCCCCCCTGGATCATGTCGACGACGAACTGATCGTGAAGCCTGCCGTTGAGAAGGTCCGTGCATGCGGCGGTGATGGCGTCAACCCTGTCGGCGGAAAGCACCTTGAGGTCACCATTAGCCTTGGCCGCCGCCAACTTCACCGCCGCCAGCGCCTCGACAAAGCGCGGGTACGCACCGACGGGGATGCCGCTGATCGGGAAGTTCTCGACCGCTCGGACCGTGTGCACGCCGTAGTAGGCGCTTGCGGGCACCGGGTGCGAGCCGAGGAGATCGTGTTCGATGCGGGGCTCTCCTGGAGCGTCGTGGGACATGATTTGGTTCTTCCTATTATCGTCCGCGGTGTCCTTCGAGATTGCATGGACGGCGGGCGGAGACCGGGTTTGGTTAAGGTGCTCTGACTGATTCCGGCGCAAGCACGCACTCCAGTCCGGAACTCGCTGCCGGAAGGGTGCAACCGAGCTGTAGGCCACACTCTGGCCCGCCCACCCGAGCGTGTGACTACTTAGTCCACTCAGCTGCAGCGGGAGCGCTTGCTGATGTGGGTGGTCATCGCTTTGTTCGGCGCCGTGGCATCAGGCCGTTCACGTGCGTCGAGCAAGGGCGCTCGCGTGTCGGGGCGAGGCTGTGAGCTTCGTCGGTCAGGGTTTCCGAGCCAGGTTAGAATGACCGTGGCCCGCACGGAAGTCATCGCGCGAGAGCCACGGTACGGAGAAATACCGTCGGCACGGAGCCGTTGTTGATGTATCGGTAAGCGCGGTCGCTTCGCAGACGTCCCGATTCCCCTGCGGGGATAGTCACCTCCACGGAATCGGCCACGATGGTCAACTCGCCGGCTGTGACATGGAATAACTCGAAGGACCCGGGAGGGTCCGGTAGACCACCGTAGCTGTCACCGGGCACTAAGCTCCAGGACCACAGATCGGCCGCCCGCACGCCCGGCGTGGACACCAGCAAGTGAGCGGTGCTGCCGACCCGAGAACTCCAGACCAGCAGGTGGTCTTCGGACGGGACGCGCTCGACGGGCGCCTCACCGGGGACGGCGTCACCGACGAGTTCGGTGAAGTCGGTGCCCAGACTGCGGGCGATCCGCGTGACCGCGACCAGGCTCGGGTTTGCCTGTCCGTGTTCGATCTGTGTCAGCAACCGCCGGCTGACGTCGGACATGTCCGCCAGTTGCTGGACCGTCAGCGACCTGCTCGTCCGACGAGCCCGAATACGAGATCCCACCTGCTGTAGAAAGTCTCGGGTAAGGACACCGTCTTCGGTGGTGTCCTTTACAGCGGGGAGATCCCGATCACCGTCGGCGTTCACACGGCGAATAGTTGATCGAGGTCGCGGAAAGCCTTGAATTCGAGGGCATTTCCGGACGGATCCAGGAAGAACATGGTCCACTGCTCGCCCTGCTCGCCGGCGAAACGGACGTACGGTTCGATGACGAAGGATGTCGATACGGCCTTCAGCCGCTCGGCGAGCTCCTGAAACTCCTCAACCCCCAGCACGAGACCGAAATGCGGCACCGGAACATCATGTCCATCAACGGGGTTGGTGCCGCGGATACCGGAATTGGGATCGCCGCCGACCTCGTGAGTCACGACCTGATGTCCGCGGACGTTCCAGTCGGTCCACTTGTCGGACGATCGACCGCGCGAGAAGCCCAGCACATCACCATAGAAGCGCCGGGCGGCCTCGATATCGTGCACCGGGATCGCGAGGTGGAAGGGCGGAAGGGTGGAGGCCTTTTCGGAGGTTGTCATATGAGCAGCGTAGTGCACATTCAATGCGCAGACAAGTGCGCATTGACGGGGATTGGGTGGTTACGCCGCACCGTGCCTCAGTTCTTCTTGCAACGGGCAGCGGCGTAGCCGTACTGCTCCAGCCACGGCGCCTCGACACCGAGTTCCGCGGCCGCATGGTTGACCCAGAACGGATCCCGCAGCATTTCACCCGATTTCGTCGACCGTGAGTACACGCGCCTCGCCAAGGCCCTCGCACGGCTTAGTTCATGGTTGGGCGGTTATCACTGGGCAGCCCTTGAAGGGAAGCGTGTGGCGGCGTCGGTCAGAGTATCGAGTACGAGCATGTGCCCGGCTAGGTGCGTGATGGCGTACGTCAGCTTCGCCGCAGGAATTGCCATTTGAGGTGTCACCCCACATGCCCAAAACACCGGAGTGGAACCAGCGGGCACCCCGGGGTAGACCCCGAAGGCCGGCTGGGCAAGATCGGATATTCCGAGGAGGGATGGATCGCCCACATGCATGGGGACGCCGTGTCCGGTCGGGTATCGGCCAGTTACCTCGATTGCTGCGTTGACCAGCGATATCGGAACGGGTCGCATGCTGACCGCGAGGGGTCCTGCGAACACTCCGGCAGGGGCGGGCGCTCGATTGGTGACGTAGACCGGCGGGGCATGATGGCTGACGGAGATTCCGGCCCGGCGTAGAGGCGCGTCGAAGGTGTGGCTGCATCCCAACGCAAAGGCGACGGCGTTATCGCGCCAGTGTTCGATCAGGTCGGTGGGTTCGGCCACGAGTTGGTTGCGCTGCCAGACTCGGTACCGCGGGAGCATGGTGCGCACATCGACCGTGCAGTTGTCGTAGGTCAGTTCCGGGTTGCCTGGAGCTGTCCGTGCGAGGAGCGGGCAAACGTCGGGGTTACGGCGGCAGTACTCCGCGAAGTCGTCGGCGGCATCGGACGGTACGACCAGGAGGTTGGCCTGCTGGTAGTCGTCGAGGATGCCGGCGGTCGGGGTGGTCCACTCCCCCGCTGCGACGAGTCGACGGAGGTCCCGCGGATGAGCTGGTGACGGCAACGTCATTGCAGTGCTTCCTTCGATGATTCACGCACGGTGCGGAGTGTGATCAGTGCGAGGACGGCGGCGCCCATCAGCAGGAATCCTGGAGCCAGGAGGTTGTCGGTGCGAGAGATGAGGTAGGTGGCCAGGTACGGGGTGAGACCGCCGCCGATGATGGTTCCGATGTTGAAGGCGATCGACAGGCCGGTGTAACGGACGCGGGTGGGGAACAGTTCGGCGTAGGTGGGGTAGGTCACCGATTGCACGATCGGCATCGGCAGGGCAAGCACCACCATCGCACCGACCGCGAGGGCGAAGCTGCCCTTGTCCATCACGATCATGGTGGGTAGCACCAAGATCGCGTAGCCGAGGAATCCGATCGTGATGACCTTCTTACGTCCGACCCGGTCGGAGAGTCCGCCGAAGAAGGGCATCAGGGTGGCAACGGCGAAGCTGATGGCGCCCATGATCCAGAAGGTGTTCGACTTCGGGTACCCGAGGTAGGTGGTCAGGTAGATGTTCATGAAGATCAGGCCGACCCAGTAACCGGCGTTGGATCCAATCGAGAGGAAGATGACCTTGAATACTGCGGCGGTGTGTTCGGTGAGAACCTCGACGAGCGGGGACTTCGCGGGAGGGTGCTGCTGGGTTGCGGCGACGAAGGCGTGCGAGTCTTCGAGTTTGCTGCGCGCTATCAACGTGACGGCGATCAGGGGCAGCGCCAGAAGAAACGGTATACGCCAACCGAAGTCGCGGAGTTGATCGTCGGTCAGTGCGCTGGTGGTGATTCCAGCTACCAGGGCGGCGGTTCCCCCGCCGAGGGCGACGCCGACCGGGGTGAAGGCACCGAAGAAGCCGCGGCGGCCGACCGGTGCGGACTCCGACAGATAGGTCGCCGATCCTGTGACTTCACCGCCGGCGAAGAATCCTTGCGCCAACCGCACGAGGAGCAACGCGATGGGGGCGGCGATGCCGATCGAACCAGCGGTGGGAAGGAGGCCGACCGCTGCGGTCGCCGATCCCATGCCGACGACGGTGGTGATGAGCACCGGCTTCCGGCCGATCCGGTCGCCGAGGCGACCGAGGACGATGCCACCGAGCGGTCGCATGATAAAGGCGCTACCGAAGACCGCCAGGGTGGCGAGGAGCGAGGCCGTCGGGTTGTCGTTGGGAAAGAACAGTGGGCCGATGATGACGGCGAGATAGCCGTACACGCCGAACTCGTAGTACTCCACTGCGGTGCCGGCTGCGGCGGCGACGGCCGCCCGGCGGGGTTGCATACGAGGTGGAGCGGGTACGTGATCGCCCGTGTGGGGGATAGAGGCAGGTACGGTGGTCATGGCAACTCCAACGAATAGGTGACTGAGGTGCTGCGGGAAGGACCCCCGATTGAGGGCCGGAAACGTGGCACCGCGGCGCTGGGGTGCCGAAGGGTGTCATCGGCGGGATGGCCGTCCTGCCAATGGCCGTGTTTGGGGGTTCAGACCGCGAACAGTTGGTTCAGGTCGGCGACTGCCTTGAATTCCAGTGTGTTTCCCGCGGGATCGAGGAAGAACATGGTCCATTGTTCGGTCGATTCGCCCTCGAATCGGGCGTAGGGGTCGATCACGAACTTCGTGCCGATGCAGGTGCGCTTGTCGGCGGGGACCTTGAACTCGTCGACCGGTAGAACCAGGCCAGCTGGGCGGTCATCAGCGTCTTCCTTCTCTCTACGGCGGAAGTCGATACGGGAGTGTCGGATTGCGTTGTGGGTCAGCGATCAGCGATCTTCGTTCTGGAGCGCTGTGAATCGGATCCGGGTGCCAGGCGCTGCCTGAGCCAGGAGGTCGACATCGCATTCGGTCACCACCCCGATGACCGGGTACCCGCCGGTCACGGGATGGTCGGCGAGGAACACGATCGGTTCACCGGAGGGTGGGATCTGGATTGCGCCGAGGACCATGCCCTCGCTCGGGAGATCCACGGACCCGATGCTCAGGGGTGGACCTGTCAGCCGCGCGCCGACGCGGTCGCAGTCCGCGCTCACGGTCCAGGGTGTGGCGGTCAGTGCGGCCCGATCTCGTGGGGTGAAGATGGTTTCGCGTGGACCCCAACGGAAGGATACTTCGACTGCCCCGACGGGAAGTCGCGGCGGCGTCAGTTCGAGCGGAATATCATGGGGCGGTCGGCGAGTAGCTGTTCGGAGCGTGAACACCGACCCGGTTCGCACCCTCGCCGGGCCGAGGCCGGACAGGCAGTCGGTGGCCGCGGAGCCGAAGACTTTCTCGGTCTCGATTCCGCCTTCGATCGCAAGGTACGCACGCAGCCCTGTGACAGGCCGGCCCAGGGTCAGAACCTGCCCTGCCCGCAGAAGTGTCCGCCTGCCTTCGGTCGGGGCGCGACCGTCGATGTGGATGTCGACGGTGGCGCCGGTGACAGCCACGTACCGATCGGTGGACAACGTGATTGCGAGCCCGCCGAATGTGGTCTCGAGCGCGGTTGCGCCGTCCGGATTGCCGACGAGGCGGTTCGCCAGCGTAAGGCTTGTGCGGTCAGCGGCACCGGACGCCGTGACCCCGAGGTGGGCGAATCCGGGCCGGCCCAGATCCTGGAGCGTCGTGCTCAGACCGGCGTCGAGAACAGTCGCCCGTGCGGGATCCGTTGTGTCTGAGAGGAGACGGATGGGGTCGGCGAGCGTGGTCGTCATCTACTCCACCGCCTCGAAGATCACCCGGTCCCCCACGGACAGTCGGCTGGGAGTTGCGGCGGTGATGTCCCACAGCACCTCGGATGTCGATCCGATCAGGTGCCACCCGCCCGGTGTTCCGCCCGGATAGACGACGGTCTGCGTGCCCGCGATCGCGACGAGGCCGGCCCCGACGCGAGGGCGCGGCGAGGTTCGCCGGGCCAACTTGAGTGACTCGGGCAGGCCGTCGATGTACGCGAAACCCGGTGCGAAGCCGAAGAAACCGACGCGATGCACGGCGGAGGTGTGCGCCTCGACGACTGCCTCCGCGGTCATCCCCAGTGTGCGAGCCACCTCCTCGAGGTCGTCACCGTCGTACCGCACCGGGATGACCATCGGTGCCCGGTCGGGGGATGCAGCCGACGCCTCGGTAGCGGTAGTTGTCAACAGATTGCGAACGTTGTCGGCGAGAACTCCCATATCGGACGATGTGTGGGCGCGGAACATGATGGAGCGTGCGGCGGGAACGACGTCCTCCACCAGTGCCGACCACGTCTGCGCCCTCGCGGCGGCGACGAGTGCAGCGATGCGACTTGGGGTGACGTCGACGATCCAGGCGCGATCACCAGCCCGGAGAAGGCCACCGGACTCAACCATGGCGCACACCACCGATCGGAACCAGCGTCTCGCCATTCTGCTCGAGCATCGACCGAGTCTGCCGAGCGATGTCGACCGCACCCGGGGTGTCACTGTGGACACACAGCGCAACGGTCGCGGCATCGTCTGGAACCACCGTGACGGACCGGACGTTCACCGAATCGACCGACCCGGTCCCCACCATGTGCACGGCGCGTTTCGCAGCCTCCGAGGGATCGACGATGAGGGCAGCCGGGTGCGACCGCGGCACGAGCAGACCGTCATCCGTGTACGACCGATCGATGAAAACCTCAGCATGAGGCGTTAATCCGGCGTCGAGGGCCGTTTTCCACAGCACCGTGTCGTACTGACAGAGCACGGGAAGTTCCGAATCGAACAGGCCGATCGCTTCCACGATCGCACTTGCCTGTCCCTGATGCCGTGCGGCGGTGTTGTAGAGCGCGCCGTGCGCCTTGACGTAAGACACGGTTGTCCCGGCAATCCGGGCGAAAGCCTGCAGGGCACCGATCTGGTACAGGATATCGTTGACCAGCGTGGGCGTGGGGACATCGATGAAGCGACGACCGAAACCGACCAGATCTCGATACGACACCTGCGCACCCACCGAAACCCCACGTGCAGCAGCCATTTCACAGGTTCGGTGCAAGATGTCGGGATCGCCTGCGTGGAACCCGCACGCGATGTTCGCCGCGGTGACCTGGTCCATCAGTGGCGCCTCGTCGCCGACCCCCCACACCCCGAATCCCTCGCCGATATCGGTATTGATCGAGACCGTCCGAGGGCCCATCAGCTGCGCTCCGCCCAGTAAGTGCGCATGTCCTCGGCAGAGTTTTCCCACGCCCGGTGCAGACCGGTCTGCCCGCCGTCGATGTGCAAGACGATCTGGCGCGCCAGTTCTTCGGAATTGCCGTCGGCGAGTGCTTGGACCATGGCCTTGTGCTCGTCCTGCACCCTGCCGTAGGCACACGTCCCGTGAACGTAGTAGCGGGAATACGGCTCGAGCCGGTGATACATCTGCGCGATGATCTCGTAGCGCATCGGCAGGCGCGACAGCCGGTACATGTCAAGGTGGAACACCAGATTCGTGCGCGACCACACATCGGCCCCGGTCTCTGCCACCTGATCCATCTGTTCGGCCATCGCCTCGAATCGGCTGATGTCTCTCCGTGACACCCGCTCGGTGACGTGCTCGGCGAAGCTCGGCTCGACGAGGCGGCGAAGGTCGTAGATTTCGTCGATCTCATCGAGATCGAGCGCTGTGACGAACGTGCCGCGGCCGGGGACCGACCGCAGCAGACCCTCCCCCGCGAGGGTCCGGATGGCCTCCCGCAGCGGGATCCGGGACACCCCGAACCGGTCGGCCAGTTCCTCCTGCACCAGTCGATGCCCAGGGGGGTAAATGCCCTCGACGATCGAGGTCCGGAGCTGGGACGTCAGGTCCCCTTCTGGAGACCCGAACTCTTGTGATGTAGGCGACATATTCACTGTATACACTGGATCCAACGGTGCCGTCCAGCCCTGCAGAGCCAAAACGCGCGTTGTTTACAAGAACGAATCACCGCGTAACAGTCGCCTGACCGGTTCCCTCGCCCACCGCGCAGCGCACTGGTCTCGCAATCCTGGCGACGGACTCGACGTCTGGTGTGGCCCGCCGCCAGTTCCCGCGGTTGGATCCGCGAGAACGCCCAAGGTGATGCACCATGCATCACTCGCCCTACCCTGGAAAGTAATCAGGCGCGAGGCGGTACCAACCACTGTTTCTGTCAACGGCGCGGGCGTACGAAGAAATCGACTTGGTGCGGGGTCGGCGAAGCGCCGACCCCGCACCTTTGCCCAGGGCCAGCGCCGAATCTCCGTGAGAATGCCGTCGTCCGGCCGTCCTGCTCAGCCGTCGCCTCGTGGTGAACAGAAGCCGAGTCGTATCCGCATTTCGTTGTGTGAGGGCGGGCCGATTACCCGGCCTTACCCCGCCATTTGCAGCGCTTTGGCCAGCCCGCCTCGGCGAGCGTCGGCGAGCGCCGCAATGATGACTGACACCGGCTGCATCTACAACCGGGCGATGATCCGTACGTGCTCGACCTCCCCGCGCCCGACCACCAAGTCCGCTGAACACGAACCCGAAACCGCGCTGATCCCCCGGCTCGACCGGTCACCGCGTCATTCGTCGATTAGCACCACCACCACGTCGTCGACGACGACGACGACGACAACTTCCACAACGACCTGTTTGATCCTCAACAGGAGCCCGTCTGAGCCGACGAAAACCTGAAGGCCGAAAGACAGGTAGGGCGGCGGCGACGTACGACCGCGCAGGAAGGTGCGCCGACGAGAGCGCTCGTCCTCACTCGCCCACCCGCGCTGCACATCGCAATCGATGACACCTCGTGGGCACAGGACGCAGATCTACTTCCGCACGGCGAGGCCAGCAGAATCGTGGCCTCGGCCGCCTCGTTGAGTTCAACGCACCGATTCGAAAACGACCCTGTGTTCTCCGCGCTCGGTTACGAACACCGCCTTTACCGGCATGCCCACTTCAACGTTCTCTGCACCGATGATGTTGCTGATGAGTTTCGATCCTTCATGAAGCTCGACTACCGCAACAACGTACGTCGGCTGCTGGGCGGGTCGGGGGAAGTACGCCTTATGGAAGGTGCAAAAAGACCACACCCTGCCGAGACCGGATGCGGCTATCCACTCGCCGGTGTCGCGGGCGGAGCAGTGCGGACACGCCATTCGCGGTGGGAATTGTGCCCCTCGGCATGCTGTGCACCGAGTGGTGCGCAACTCGCTCGTGGCAAGTCCTTCGAAGTACGGCTCGAGCATCACAGGTCCTTCCCATAGATCACCGATGAAACGATTGGTGATGCACATGCGTACTGGATCGTTTCGGCCCCCTCGATCTGCCGGTCGCCGCCATCACCGCGAAGCTGTCGGACGGCCTCGATGTTCAGACCCCACCCTTGCATGTAACTTTCCGAGAGGTGGCCGCCAGAGGTATTGGTAGGCAGGGGACCTCCACGCTCGAGTCGGCCGCTCTGAACGAAATCGCCGGATTCCCCTGGAGCACAGTATCCGAGTCCCTCGAGAGTGAACAGAACATTGCAACTGAAATTGTCGTAGATCATCAACGCGTCCACATCGGAGCGCTCACGCCCGGACAGAGCCAGCGCCGTCTCACTCACCTCGCGGATGGCATTGCGCCAGAAGTCCTCGGGCGGGAAGTCCGAGTTCACGAGTTGGGCTCGCTGGGCCGTCCCGAGGATGTGGACCGGGGACTTCGGGTGGTCGTGAGCGCGGTCCTCCGCCGATAGGATCATGGCCACACCCCCGTCATTTATAAGGCAATAGTCGAACAGTCGCATCGGTTCGACGATGTAGCGCGAGGTCATGTAGTCGTCGATTGAGAGCGGACCTCTCATCACGGCTCCTGGGTTGAGCTGTGCGTGCTTCCGAAAGGTCATGGGAATAGCTGCCAATTGCTGCTCGGTCGTACCGTACAGGTACTGATGGCGTTGCAGCATCAGCGCGTAATATGCTCCTGGCGAGGTCATGCCGTAGGGAAGTGTCAACTCAGTGGAGGCGCCGTAGGCCTCCCCGAAACCACCGTAGGTGGAGTTGGCGGTGGCGCCGTTGTTGCCATACACCAGTGCGACTCGATGGCACTGTCCTGTGGCGATGGCTGTGACGGCTTGCTGTATTGCGGGGCCGGTCATTCTGCCCTCCGCAGGTAGGCTCGCCACCCAACGTGGGCGCAGGCTCATCATGGCCGCCACCGCCTCGTAGCCCACTCGACATGCGATGAGACCGTCGACGTCGGAGGCCGTGAGGCCAGCGTCTGCTAACGCGTTGTCCAGTGCCCAGGCGCCGAGCTGTTCAGCCGATTTTCCTGACAGTCTTCCGAATGCCGTTGCGCCGACCCCAACGACAGCGGCAGCTCGATTGAGCGAATGCATAACCCTTCCTGTTCCGTTTCGTCAGCCCGGACGAGGTCGAGGCGCGATCCTCGGTGAAGCCGTTTCACTACTGTGGACTCGACTGCGATGGTCGCCCCGCCACGAAGCTCCGAACGCCGATCACGCCTCGCCCTCGAATTTGGCCTGGAACCGCGTAGTCGTTCCTTGCCGTCGATTTCCATGTTGTCGGGTTGGTGCCGTCGGGCTTGTTTGTCGCCCAACTAGCGCGCACTCGAGCACTACGGCTCACCGTTCTCTGTCCGCGGTGATGCCGGGACCTTCACTGCAAAGGTGAGGACGGCAGCGGCCAGGCCATAGTGGAATCCGCGTCCCGGATGACGTCCGGAGCTCCCGGGGGTGGCCAGATCCCGGCTTCGTACACTTCTCTCCGGACGGCGAGCCGTTCGTTCGGGCTCTTGAACGGCCAGATGTGAAGGAGCCGGTCAGGACCGTCGAGGGCATACATCACTACCGTTATCGGGTCAACCGGATTGCGAAGCGGAAGTGCCTTACGCCAACCCGCGATGGTGTCGGTGAGCCCACCGGGGACGAGCCTGTAGTCGCGGATCTCGTACGCAGGTCCGAACGTCCCGGTTTCCACGAGGGGCATGAACGGCAAGGGTGCGAACGACTCCACGCTGACGGACTCGATCGCGTCGATGGAGGCGAGAGGGTGGCCGTCGAGGCGGAGTCGTTCTCGTGCGGCCAGCATGGCCGCACTGTCGGGGAAGCGGCGCAGGACCCAGATTCGGCCGAGTCTGCCATTTTCCGACGTCCAGGCGCCGAGGTAGATTCCGCCGTCGTCCCCGTCCTGAGCCCATCGATCAACTGCTGAGGATGCGGCACTTTGGTTCAAGAGCTGAAAGCCGATCGTGCTCCATTCGTAACGGACTGCCTGGGCGTCACGATCCTGGTCCTCGCCGGTGATGTGCGCGGCGCGCGGACTGGACATTTCGACACTTCCCTTCATTTTGCGCGACCGTCTCGGTCGCGTTGTGGATCCCCGAGGGTGGGAAAAATAGGCCAAGCGGCGCGGTAGAGCCGAAGGATCGCCGATCAGTCGCGATCGACGAGCATCACCCCACTCCTATAGCGAGACAGGATCTCCGATGGAGCGGCCACCGCAGACGGTCAGGACCTGCCCGGTGACATAGGAGCCCTCGCAGACCAGGTATCTGACGGCGGCCGCGATATCGTCCGGGACGCCTCCACGTCCTACCGGGATGGAGTGCAAGGTCTTTTCGAGTACTTGCGCAGGAAGCGTCGCCGACAGTGGGGTTTCGATGTACCCCGGTGCGATGCAATTCGCGGTGACTCCCAGCGCGCCGATCTCGAGCGCCAACGATCTCGTTGCGCCTATCAACCCGCCCTTGGAGGCGGAGTATGCGCCGGAGCCGAAAATCCCCAGCCACGCCCGTGATGCGATGTTGATCACCGCGCCCCCTCCCGCAGATTCCATCAATGGAAGCGCCTGGCGAACGAGCGAGAGCGCTCCGATGAGGTTGACGTCCAGAGTGAGCTCCAGGTCTCTGTCGGTGATGTTGGTAAGGCGGGCATCTCTACCCAGACCTGCGCAGTTGACCAAGACGTCCAGGCGGCCGTACTCGGATGCCACTGTTTCGATGGCTTCGATGCGGGAGCTGCGGTCGCCTACGTCCAGGGGAAGTGGATGCACGTTCGCGGGCAGGGTCTGGTGCGAGTGCTGCTCGATCACGTGTGGGAGGTCTGTGAGGACTACCGTGTAACCCTCGCCGGAGAGCATGGCTGTAATGGCTGCTCCGATTCCGCTGCCGGCGCCGGTGACCAGAGCGATCTTGTTTGTCCGAACGCTCACGGTTTGATCCTTCCCAGATTGGGTCCGTCCGCGGTGAAGATTTCCTGACCGGTGAGCGCGGGGTTGCACCGGAATACGTGGAGAAGTGATGCGATCGCGGCGCACTCGGCGACGGAGAAGTCACCGTGCAGGACCGTGTTCAGCGAGACGGAGTCCTTCTTCAGCTCGATGGCAATGGTGCGGCACAGTGAGAGCACCGCGCCTCCAACCAAGCCCGGTAGTACCGAACTCTCCTCTCCCAAAACTGCTTTGGAAGGTAGTAGAACGGCGATGCTGCCGTGGGCAACCCCTTGTTCCCGGAATTTTGTTACTGCGCTCTGAAGGGAATGCACAACGTCTGTGATGAGGGTCTTCGCGTCTTCGAGGTCTTCTTCCGTCGATGCCGCGAAGTGCAGGGGTGCAGGCGGGGTGACGACGATGCAGACCTGTTGGGTGGCTCCTTCTGCTGCATACACTTCAAGGTCAAGTTTGGCGGTGAGAGCCTGTGAATCTGAGCCGATACCGACCAGCGTGGTCGCAGGCAACAACAATGGAGTGGTGGGGTGGTTCATGCTTGCATCACCAGCGTCGTGACGGAGGCGCCGTCGGTTCCCGCCACGGTGCCACCCTTGCAGTACGCCAGGCCCGTTCTTGCACCTGTGACTTGACGGTCGCCGGCCTGCCCACGCAGCTGCCAGGTCAACTCGCAAGCCTGGGCTACGCCGGTGGCTCCGACCGGGTGTCCTCGGGAAAGGAGTCCGCCGCTGGGGTTGACGGGGAGCTTTCCTCCCAACGCGGTCAGTCCTTGTTCGGCCCACCGGCCACCTTCGCCGCGTGGAATCAATCCGAGACCTTCCATCCGGACAATCTCCGCGATGGTGAAGCAGTCGTGCATTTCGACGAAGTCGACGTCGCTGGGGTCGATCCCTGTCATGTTCCAGGCGGCTTCGCCGCCACGGCGGGAGATGTCCTCTTCGTTGATCGAGCGGGTGCCGTCGCGCAAGGTCCCGCTGACAAGTCCACATCCAAGGATTCGTGGATGGTTTCGGTCGACACCGAGTCGTGCGAGGCCGGCCGTATTCGCGACGACCAGTGCGGCGGCGCCGTCGCTGATGGGGCTGCAGTCGAGGAGTCCTAGCGGATCGGCAATGGTCCTTGCTTCGAGGACTTGAGCCAAGCTGATCGCGTGCTGATACTGCGCGAATGGATTATGTACCGAGTGTGCGTGGTTCTTGACCGCGACCGCGGCGATCTGTGCCCGAGTGGCGCCGTGGTCGTGCATATACCTGCGAGCGCTCATCGCATGATTGGCGGCCATGATCAGGCCGGTTGCCGCGTCAAGGTCAGAGGGGTCGGCGAGAATCCCGCCCGAAATTCGATCGGTCATCTTTTCCGCACCGACGACCAGAACGACATCGTGGAGACCCGACGATACTGCGACCCAGGCGTCGCGCACTGCGGTTGCACCGCTTGAACAGGCGTTCTCGAGATTTGTGACGGGTTGGCCCGACATCCCCAGTTGCGCGGCGACCCGCTGGCCTGCGACCGATCCCCCAAGAACGGTTCCGAGGTACAGGGCGTCGATGTTCTGGGGGGTTGCATTCGCCTCGGAGAGGGCGCTGCGGGCGGCACTGACCGCCATCTTCTCGAGTGTGACGCTCTTCGGGTACTTGCCGAATCTGACCATGCCGGCCCCGACGGCATGGACCGCGGTCCTTGTCATGCGTGCTCCTTCAGTTCGAAAGCGAAGGTGAGCTGGTCTACGTCGTCAACCCGCATAAGGGACGGAACGACATGGACCTCGTCGCCGATCTTCGGTTCCACACCGGTCGCGAGTTGCAGCCGGGACAGCAGAACCACGGGACCGGGAAGCCTTACGAAGGCCAGGTGATAGGGAACTGTCACCCCGGGTGGGGCTTGGTGAACCGTGGTGAACGTCTCCACGGTTCCGGAACGAGGCAGTTCGATCGGTTGGACGTCGGTGGAATAGCAGACCGGGCAGAAATCTCTGCTCGGGAACGAGGCATGCCCGGACTCACATTGTGTGCCGAGCAATGCGAACGGCTCCGTGGTGAACAAGTCCGACCTCAACGGAGGGAGATCGAGCACGTTAGTCACATGCCCTCCTTAACTGGTTGTGGGATAGCATCTGCGCTGCACCATTGCTCGACGACATCGTGTAGAGCGCGTGGTCGGATGGATGAATCGCTGAGTTTCAGCTCCGTGCGACTCAATCGCGGCGCAGCCGCGGGAAATTGAATTCCGTTCTGGTCCAGAATCATTGCGCGTGCACGCACGTGCGGATCGGATGCGACTTCTTCGACAGCGTTGACAGGTGTCACACAGGCTTCGGCGCCGGCGAAGAGTGTTGTCCATTCAGAACGAGTTTTGGTGGCGAAGACATCAGCGATGCGGCGCTTGGTCTCCGACCATCGGGCCCGGTCATGTTGCAGGGCGCGCAGTTCGTCGGGGAGCCCGAGCACCCGCAGCAGGTTCGCGTAGAACCTCGGCTCGACGCTGCCAACGGCCATGTAGTGGCCGTCGCTGGTTCGGTAGCTGTTGTAGAAGGGGGCACCGGAATCCATGTCGTTGGTTCCCGGAACCGGGGACCAACGACCCTCGGCTTTGCGCTGCCACAGGCCCGACATCAGCAATAGTGCCGCATCGGCCATGGCTGCGTCGATCACTTGGCCCCGACCTGAGGCACGGCGTTCGAACAACGCGAGACCAATTCCGTAAGCGAGCATCAAGCCGCCCCCGTAATCGGCGATCATGTTCAGGGGCGGCACCGGGTCCTCGCCCTCTCGGGCGATCGATCGCGCGGCCCCCGACATGGCGAGGTAGTTCAGGTCGTGGCCCGGCTCATGGGCGGCCGGCCCGGACTGCCCCCAACCGGTCATTCGCGCATATACCAACCCCGGATGGTCGTGGCAGAGGTCGCCGGGACCGAGCCCCAGCCTCTCCATGACTCCCGGCCGGAATCCCTCCACGAGAACATCTGCTCGAGTGGCGATTTCCCGCACTCGTGCGTAGTCGTCCGCGCTCTTGAGGTCCACTTCGATTGTGGTGCGTCCACGAAAAGTCGGCGACGGTGTCGTAGGCGTTCCGCCGGGACGTTCGATCCGGATCACGTCCGCTCCGGCATCCGCCATCAGGCTGCACGCAAAGGGTGCAGCGCCCAGGCCAGCGAACTCGAGGACGCGGATACCGTCGTACGGGCGGTCACTCATGGCACCCGCACCTCTTTTGCCGAATCGACGATCTCGTCGAGACGCGTCACCGGCAGCGGCTGTCCTGGGTGAATCGCCGGCAACGCAATGACGGAGCCACCTTTTGCGACGGTGACGACGAGTGTTTCGAGTCGATCCCCGGCGAAACAGACACTGGTCACCAATACCCCGTGACCGAATGACAGTTCGTGGCGCACCTTCCCAGCTGGGTCGAATGCGACGACGTTGTCGCCCGTTCCGCCGGCAACCCACAGCCATCCCTGACTGTCGAGGGCGATACCGTCCGGGGTTCCGCCCGGGACTTCGGCTTCCCACCCATCCCACTGACATTGGGCCCCGTCGAACCGGTACCGCCGCACAACTCCGCGCACGGTCTCGGCCACGTAGAGGTGGCCGGGTTCGCGCGCGAAGCACAACCCGTTCGGAAACTGCAAGTCTTCTAGCAGGGTGCACACGTTCGACGTCTCGGGATCAAGCACACGCAGAGCGCCTGAGGCATTCGCCGCACTGGTGCCGTGACTTGCCGGATCGGTGAACCACAGTCTGCCGTCGGGGCCAAGGACGCAGTCACTCGGGGCGGACACACCGGTGTGGAGCACCGTGGACACCACTCCGTCGTCGATCCTCTGGATAGACGGGGGCTGGGACAGGGCAGATTTGCTCGCCATGGCGGTGGCACCGTTCTGAGTTACCCAGATCTCTCCCTCGGTCCCGATGGCGAGGCAGTTGGGACCACCACCGGTCTCGGCGACCTCCCGTGCGCCCGCACCCTGCAGGTCGACCGCATACACCCTTCCGCGGTTGATACTCACCACACCGACTTCGCCGGTATTCAGCGCCGCCGGCCCCTCGGTAAACCCGAGGCCCGCGCCGATCACACGAGCGGCGGGCGGCAGCGTGAGTGCACTGGCACTGCTGTTGCTATCTCTCACCAGATTCTTCTTTCCTTGTACGAATGTGAGCGCAGATCCGCCTGTTCACTCGCGGACTCTCGCCCACGCCGTTCTCCGTCCGGTTCCGTCCTGGACGTAGGCTTCGGCCCCGTTCCAGCAGATGAACATTCGTCTGTTCGCGATGAGTGGAGCGACATATCGGTAATCGAGCGCACGGGGAGGCTGCGGGCGCCTCGTCCGTAGGCCCTCGGCCATCAGAATTGTTTGAAGCGGGCCCTGCACCACGAGCCCGGGATACCCCTCGACCTCCTGCGCGTACTTCTCGTCCCAATGAATGCGGTGCGATACACCCGCCGCGGCGGAGAAACGAAACAACAGAACTGGATCGATGGAAACTTCGACAAAATCCGGGCCGATCACCTCGGTCGGTCGGTCGCCTTGCTCGCCGGCCCCCGCGGAGCGCGGCGGGACGTCGACAACGTCCTGCCTCTCACGGATGCAGATCCGGCCGTTCTGAACAATTTCATGAACGACTGTCGTGAATTCGAGGCCGCCTGACCTCCCCGCCTTCGTCTGCCGGCCGGCCACGACCGAGCGGCGTGTCGCCGAGTGGCCGATCCGCAGTTCGGAGACGAGCTCGACGGTGCCGCCTGCGAGTAGTCGTCGACTGCCGGTGGACGAGGAGGGAACGAGCGATCCGTATGTGGGCAGACCGTCCTCTCCGAGATCGGCCCGGTTCGGGCGCTCCGGTAGGTACATCCAATGCCACAGTGGCGGCAGCGCGGCGTCCTTATCGGGCAGCCGGTCCGGGAGGCCGAGGAGCATGGCCAGCTCGAGAGCCGGCCCGTGGCAGAGCATCTCGCTGCGCTCAACGCACGGCGAGATCGATTGGGGGTTCACGGCACCAGAACCGCGCGGCCCAGCACCGCCGAACTCTCGACCGCCCGATGAGCATCGACGACCTGATCGAGGGAGTACTCGGTGGTGACACCGGTGACCGATCCTGATGCGACGAGATCGATCGCTTCGAGAAACGATTTCGACGAGGTCGAGGCCGAACCTGTGATGACGGCCTCCTTGAAGAACACGAAGGCCGGGTACAGGCTGATCTTCTCGCGCTCGAGTTGGCCGGTGAAGACGTAGCGCCCGCGGCGGGCCAAGGCTCGAAATCCGGTGTCGAAAACGGCCGGAAGCCCGACGTTGTCGAGTACGACGTCGACGCCATGTCCTCGGGTGAGATCCGCGAGATGCGTCACGGGATCATCGGTGGAGAGGACGACGTCATGTGCACCGTACTTGCGAAGGGATTCGATCTTCGACGACGACGACGTCAAGGCGACAACCCGTGCCCCCTTCGCGGCGGCCACCTGCAGCGCGTGAATGCCGAGGCCGCCGCCGGCGCCGGTGATCAGCACCGTGTCTTCGGGCCTCAGATTTGCGGCGCCGTCGAGTGCCTGCACGCAGCTACCCACCGCACAGGCCGCGACCGCAGCGGTGGCCATGGACACCTGGTCGGGCAGCACAGCAAGGGTGTCTTCCTCGAGTACGGCGAAATCGGCATAGCCGCCATAGACGAAAACGGCTTGCGTACAGTCGAGTTCCCGTCCTGTCCGACATGCCGGGCACCATCCACATGTGTGGTGTTGCTTGCAGGCCACTCGGTCGCCCACCTTGATGTGGGTCACTGATGCACCAATGTCCACTACGGTGCCCGCGATTTCATGGCCCAGCACGCACGGTGTCGATATCCGGGTCAAACCGGCCCGGTCGGCGGTATCGTGCCCGCACACCCCCACGGCTTCGACCTGGACGATCACCTGGGTCGCACGGGGTTGCGGATCGGCGGAATGGACGATGTCGAGCACCTCAGGTCCACCGAATCGTTCCATCATCACCTGACGCATGTGTTCTCCTCCGCGCTGGCCGGCAGTCCGATGAACTGCTCGCCAATGAGTCGTTTACTGATCTTCCCGGTCGCGGTCATCGGCACCTTTCCTTCCTCGATGACGACGAACCGGACGGGGACTTTGTACGATGAGATTCGTTCGCGGAGCCAGTGGCCGAGCCATTGGCCGACCTCTCCATCCGTTCTGCGGTCGGACGAATTCAGCACGACCGCGCAACACAACTTCTCCTCCGTGTCGTCGATCGGCCAACCGAAAACAAATGCGTCCTCGACATTGGGGTGCTCGGTGATGAAGGCCTCGACCTCGGCTGGGGAGATAGTGATTCCGTTGATCTTGACCACCTCCTTCACCCGCCCCGCGAAATGCAGTCGCTGCTCGCCGTCGATCCATCCGAGGTCGCCGGTACGGAACCATCCGTCGGAGGTGAAGGACGCCGCGTTGGCTTCGTCATTGTTCAGGTAGCCGGGTGTCGTGCACCCTCGAAGCTGGATCTCACCGAGCCGGTCTGCCGAACCCTCGGCTACGACATCCCCCGTCATGCGGTCAACGCATCGAATCTCCTGGGTCGGCAATGCCCGTCCCTGGGTGTGAACAAGTGCTGCTGCATCGTCGCCCGGCTCGGTCATCGTCGCAAGCCCGTAGCACTCGGTGAGCCCATACACGCTGCGGGCGTTGCCGAGTCCCAGCTTATCGATCGCCACTCTCTTGTCCTCGGCTGTCACCCCGATCACCCCCTTCGTCAGGCACGACAGGTGTCGGGGGTTCACGGCCTGCTCCTTCGCCAGACCGCGAGCGATCGGGCCGACGCCGTAGAACACCGTGCACTGGTGCTTCTCGATGAATGCGGCGGATCGTGCCGGATCGAACCGTTCTTGCAGGCAGAGCGTCACCCCATGGGTGAGAGCGACAGTCACAGCGTTGGCGCAGCCGAGTCCGAAGAACAGCGGGGCGGCGAACCAGATTCGATCGCCCCCTTCCACCCCGAGTCGCTGTCCCATCGCGTATCCGTTTCGCATGAGATCCCCGTGTCTGAGCACGACGACCTTGGGCTCGGCGCTACTGCCGCTGGTGAAGACGTACATTGCCGTGTCCTCGTGCGATGTGACGACGGAAGCGGGCATCCGGGTCGGCACCGTCGACAGACCGGTCGGCAATTCCCCGTCCCACAGGAACGCACCTCGGTAGCGCTCGTCCAGGTCGGGCTCCAGCAGGGAGGACGCTGCCAGCAATGAGACGTAGTCCCGGCCATTGATCTCCGACTGCGAGATCACGGCGCGCAACCGAGACTTTCCTCGCGCCGAGCGCAACTCTGCTGATTTGTACCAGGTGTTGAGTGGCACGGCGATGTATCCGCCGCGTACCAGCGCCAGGGTCGCTGCGAGCCACCTCCACCCGTTGGGGAGCAGGACGCCGACCGCCTCACCCGGCTCCAGCCCAGCCAGACCCAGGTTGTGTTGGAGCGTCTGCACCACGTGCAGCATCTGCCGAGCCGTCACAATACGGTCCTCGTCGACAACCAACGGCTGTTCCGGGCGACGGGCGGCATAGGCCTCGAAGACCGCCGCCACGTCCGGTTCGTTTGCCAGGGCGTATGGGGTATCGGTTACATCCACGATGGACCACCTCTTTTACTATTTTCTATAGAATATGCGGATGGCAATATTGTGTCAACCATCAGCTGCCAAGGGGGCGGCGGCGGGGAGAGTTGCGGCCTCGGCCTAGCCGGCCAGGTCGGGAACGCTTCCTCGCACTGCCTCACCATCGGCACGCGGGCGACTCGCGGGCCCGAACTGCCGAGCGGTGAGCAGGTACGAGCACACTATGCCGAGCGCAGCCATGACGAGGACATAAATGGAAATAGCCGCATTTGTCCCGGTCGCATTGAGAAGAGCCTGCGCGATGACCGGAGCAGTACCGCCGACCACCGCGGTGGGAAGGGCATGACTCAGGGCGGTGCCGGTATAGCGGGCGAGCGGAGGGAATTGCTTGCTGTACACGACCGCCTGAGGCGCTTGAATGAGGGCATGCGAGAGCGCCAGATACAACGCGAGTCCGACGAACACCCCGACGACTCCGCGCTCGAGGAGCCAGAAGAAGGGGAAAGACAAGGCCACGCCGAAAACGAACCCCGCCGTCAGCACCACCCGCGCACTCCACCGATCGGCACACCATCCCGCAAGCGGAATCGCGACGGTGTACACCACCGCCGCCAGTGTCAGCGCATCGAGAACCGACGATCGATCATACCCCAACGCTCCTGCAGCATAAGCGATTCCGTATGTCGTGATCGTGAAGTACACCACGACGCCCCCGCCGGTGACGAAGAACCCGAGGATGATCGGCTTCCAGAAAGCCCGCACGGTCTGCACCAACCCGAGCGCGTCGCGTTCGTCGGCATTCTCCCTTGCTTCGGTGTACTCCACACCGTCTTCGATGTTCCTGCGCACCCAGAACGTGAACAGAAACAGAACGAATCCGACCAGAAACGGCAGACGCCAGCCCCACGTCATGAAAGCGTCCCCGGTCAGTTTCGACGTCACAGTAGTGGCAAGACTCGACAACACCAGTCCGAGCGAACCCATTTGGACGGTGCTCGCCATGAAGTTTTCGCGTCCCGGAGCAGAATTCTCGACGAGCACGAGGGACGCTCCGGCCCACTCCCCACCCAGTGCGAGCCCCTGCAGAAACCGCATGACCACCAGGACGATCGGGGCTGCCACCCCGATCGTGGCGTAGGTCGGCATGATGCCGATCACCAGTGTCGAGAGTCCCATGAGTGTCAGCGAGATCATCAGGGTGCGCTTGCGGCCGATACGGTCTCCGAGCCGACCGAAAATCAGACTGCCGATCGGCCTAGCGATGAAGCCGAACGCGAAGCTAGCAAACGCCGCCAGCGTGCCGGCCGCAGGGCTGAAGGACGGGAAGAACAGGTGATTGAAGACGAGCGCCGCCATCGTCCCGTATAGCAGGAAATCGTAGTACTCGATGGTCGACGTGGAGATGCCAGCGACGATCAGTCGTCGCTGACTGGGCCGTCGCTGAGCTGGAGTAGTCGGCATGGGCAGACCTTTGCTTCAGAGGGGTGAAGATTTTCTATAGAAAATATAGACGTGGTGCCCGTCACGTCAACACCTAGTTGTGGCCGCACTCGCTCCGCGGTGAGCACGCAGAGGTCGGAATACCCTCACACGAGTTCAGCCGGTGCACTCTCACACGGTCATCGACTGGCGCCGCCTGCCTCAGCCGATTCTTCATCGATTGCGGGCGCGATACGAAGCGATCGCGCGCACCCCGAGTTCTACAGCCGCGCCGGCAAAAGTGGTGGTCAGCGCTATCGCCGCAACCACCTGATCCTTCGTAGCACCGTATCTCAGAGCATTCTGGATGTGAATCGCGGCGCCCTCGGTGAACAGATGGGTGGTGGACATGTCCGCCACCACGAGGGCTAGTTCCCGCCACCGCGGCTCCAGCTCAGCTTGACGCCAGATCACCTCGCCCAAATTTCGGTAGGCATCGAAAAATCGCGGTAGCTCCGCGGCCATCATCCCGTGCACGCCTGGAAAACGCTCCTCGAACGCGGCCCAGTATGCCCCCCGGGTGGCATCCGGAACGTCATACCGGTCACGGTCGAGAACGAGCGGAAGTCCCTCACTGAGGCCATGTATCGCGATGAACGGCAGGAGGAACAGGACGTCGAGCACTTCGCGCTCAGAGGCTCCGACCTCGAAGGCTCGCCTCACCCGCAGCTCGACTCCGTCAACATCGCGCACTGTGACCGATGCGTCATGCGCCAGGAGGAGCAGTTCGCGAATATGCGCCGGTAGTACGTCCGACTCATATGCCGACGCAAGGTACGCAGCGAAAGCTTCCGCAAACGTCGGATCCAGGTCGAGTAGGTTCTCCCACTCAGCGGGAACCGCTCCCCGAATCTGCACTATCCGCCGTCGAGCGTGTTCAGTCATTAGCCGTCCTCGAATCTCTTGAAGTTGCACACATGCTGCGTGGAGGAGGTCGGCGTGGGCGACCTGTCAGTTTCAGGAAGATGACGCGGCTTCTACCCGCGACTCCACTCGCGGCACCGGCGGGTAGGCCGGCCAAATACTGCAATCGAGAGTTCTACCGACCCTCTTGTCGCCGACCACGAAAGTGGAGCAGACCCGACAGGATCTCCCCCATCCTGCTGGATAGCCGCCATCTCGACACCAAAATAGTATTATCTATAGAGTTTGTAGTAAAGTGATACCGAAGTCGGAGCTTGAACGGGGAGAGGGCGGTCATGCCGAAGGCAGAGCACCAGAGTGGGCTTATTGGCCGACCCCAACTCTCCACAGAGGTCGAGTCCCACATCCGGGAACAGATTCTGACCGGACAGTATCCAGCGGGCTATCGAGTGCGGGCGGAGATCCTCGCGGAGGAACTCGGCGTTAGTCCGACGCCAGTGCGCGAGGCACTGCAGGCACTGCGCGGCCAAGGCTTTCTCAGCCTCGAACCACGGAAAGGCTTTCGAGTCCTCACTCTCAGTCGCACCGATATCGCCGATATCTTTTTGGCTCAGGCCTTCTTGGCCGGAGAACTCGCGGGAAGGGCCGCGCTGAATCTGACTGCCGATCACCTCGCGGCCCTCGAACGAATCGATCAAAAGATCGACGAGTACGCAGCCAAAGGGGACAGCGCGCGTGTGCAAGACCTCCACGACGAGTTCCACAGAATCATCAACAGAAGTTCAGACTCGTCAAAGCTCAAACTCCTGTTGACCACCACCTTGTTGTACGTTCCGAGCAGATTCTTCGTGACCACACATCGCTATCCCCCTGCTGCCGGACGCAAGCGTGTGCTTGACGCACTACGCAATCGCGACTCCAAAAAGGCCAGTGAAGCGATGATGGACCACATCAAACACTCCGGCGAACTCTTGCAACAGTTCCTCGACGAGCAAAGCCCCCAAGCCGCCGGATAAGAGCATTTCGATCCATGACAAACGGGACAATCCTGGTCGCAGACCCGATGCAGCGACTTTCTGTCACACGACCCGACCGGAACCGAGGGCTTCTCCCTGCTTGAACGTCCGTTTCCGACGGACGCCGGGGCTGTCCGACATCACGCAAACGTCTATAAGCGCCGCATGCATGAGTTAGTGGCAAATCGTTCACTGGACCGCAATGGTTGCCGGTGCTTGACGGGACCTGACCCACATAAGCATTCATGAACGATTCCGCATCGCACACGTCCGTCTGACGTCGCGAATCCGTCGACGGCTGGGATCAAATCGCCTCGACGTAGAGGTCGACAGCACTGACTGAGGTGCCTACTGGCGGTGGGTGGGCCTTCGGGCCTCGATCACCGGTGCTGTTCGC
>Ga0247825_10000340_pt1 | contig 29304 bp, 29 predicted proteins | sample 13C_Vanillin_Day_FD_194413 | JGI IMG/M metagenome (GOLD analysis project Ga0247825, IMG submission 194413) | Soil microbial communities from agricultural site in Penn Yan, New York, United States - 13C_Vanillin_Day48 | ecosystem: Environmental > Terrestrial > Soil > Agricultural land | place... | reverse complement strand
TGCCGCCGCGTGCTGCACACCGGCCAGGTCGGCAACGGCGCGGTGATGAAGCTCGCGGTCAACCTGCCGCTGATGATCTACTGGCAGGCGCTCGGCGAGCAGTTGTCGCTGTGCAAGGATTTGAAGGTCGATCCGGGCGAGTTGCTCGATTTCCTGTCCGACACGTCGGGCGCGGCGACCGTGCTGAAGCAGCGGATGCCCGGCATCGTTTCGCGCCTGAAGAACGAGAAGTCCGACATCGGCACGTTCAATCTCGATGGCGGCATCAAGGACGTGAAGGCGATGCTCGCCGAGAGCAGGAAGCGCGGGCTCGACCTGCCGCTGCTGCAGCAGACGCTCGCCTGTTACGAAGAGGCGCGCCGGACCATGCCCGGAAACGACGAGGTTTCCAACGTCGCGGCTTACTGGCCCAATCGCAAGAAAAACTGAAATCATCCAGGGAGAATTTCGATGAAGCTCTATTCGTTCTGGCGCTCGCTTGCGACCTATCGCGTGCGCATCGCGATGAACCTCAAGGGCATCAAGCCCGACGAGGTGATCGACATCAATCTGATGAAGGGCCAGCAGCGGGAGGAATCCTTCAAGAAGGTCAATCCGATGATGGCGATCCCGGCGCTGGTCGACGGCGAGGGGCCTGCGCTGTTCGAGTCGCTTGCGATCATGGAGTATCTCGACGAGACGCATCCCAATCCGCCGCTTCTGCCGAAGGATCCCAAAGGCAGAGCGCGGGTGCGCGGGCTCGCGCAGATCGTCGCCTGCGATTCCCATCCGCTCGTGGTGCCGCGGGTGCGCGAACACCTCGCGCATGAATACAAGTTCGACGAACCGACCGTGATGAAGTGGGCGCAGCACTGGCACGGCGCGGCGCTGAAGGCGCTCGATACCCATCTCGCCGACAAGGCGACCGGCAAGCATGCCCACGGCGATCAGATCACGATTGCCGACATCTGCATCGCGAGCCAGGGCGCGGGCGCGGGATTCTTCAAGGTCGATCTCGGGCCGTTTCCGAACTTCAAGCGCGTGCTGGACGCCTGCATGGCGAATGACGCCTTTGCGCGGGCGCATCCGCTGAAGCAGCCGGGCGCGCCGGCAGCGGTGTAGCAGCTCGTGTCCCGGGCGCAGCGCAGCACGAAGTGATGCGCTGCAGACCCGGGACTGTTACGAATACCGCCTTCGGAACGGTCCCGGATCAGCGGTGCACCACTCGCTTCGCTCGCACTGCACCGCATCCGGGACACAGGCATCACTACCGCGCCGCCCGCCGCCCACGCGCCGGATAGACCGCGGGCGGGATCGTCTTCGCCCAGACCTCCTGGATGCGGGCGATCTCTGCCTCGAAGCATTCGAGAAAGAGCTGCGCCTGCGTCGACAGCGTGCGCCGCGCCGGCGAGATCACGACGAACTCCGCGATCAGCGGCGGATCGTAGATCGGACTGATGACGCGTCCCGCCCGTCCGATGTCGGAGATGCAGATCAGTCCGGACAGGATCGCGACCCAGTCGGAGCGCAGCACGAATTGCAGCGTGCTGATCATCGCGTCCATCTCGATCATGTCGGCGATCTCGACGCCGTGGGTCTGGAAATAGATCTCGATGTTGCGTCGGCGGACATTGGCGCGCCCGGGCAGGATGATCTTGAGCGGCCCGCAATCGTTCAGGCGCACCGGCTGAAGCGGCGTGAGGCCGCGGCTCGGATTCGACACCAGCATCTCGCGGTCGCGCACGATCAGCCGCGATTTGAGGCCGACACGGCTTTCGGACGCCGGCACCACGGCGAAGTCGAGCTCGCCCGCGTGCACCATGTCGGTGAGCCAGCCGCTGTAGCCCTCGACGATGTGCAGCCGCACGTCGGGATGGCGCGCCTTGAACTCCGCGAGCGGCGGCGCGAGCGCCGCGCGCGTGACGGTCGGAATGAGCCCGATCCGGAGATCGCCGCTGACCCGGGCGGCAAAACCGCGCACCTCCTCGTTGGCGTTGGCGATCTGGCCCACCGCCTCGATGCAGCGCCGGTAGTAGAGCTGGCCGGCCGGCGTGGGCTTCACACCTGCGGCGGAGCGCTCGAACAGTTTGACGCCCAGCGTGCGTTCGGCTGCCGCCACATGCTGGGAAATGCCGGACTGGGTGGCGTTTTCGCGCGCGGCGGCGCGCGTGAACGAGCCTTCCTCGCACACTGCGATGATTGCTCTGATCTGCCGCAGCGCGATTTCGGCCATTAGAAATCCTGATGCCTGAGGCCATAGTATATTAATTCGGATGTGGACGCCACCGCGGCTAGATTCGGCGAAACGGCGCCCCCCGACGTGCGCCGGCTGGAGAAGCACCATATGAAGCTCGGCTTTTTCACCATGCCGATCCATCCCCTGAACAAGGACTGGCGGCAGTCGTTGCGCGAGGATCGCGAGGCGTTCCTGCTCGCGGACAAGCTCGGCTATACCGAAGGCTATGTCGGCGAGCACTCGACCGACCGCGCCGAGAACATCACCTCCTGCATGATGTTCATCGCCAGCCTGATCCACGAGACCAAGACCATCAAGCTCGGCACCGGCACCGTCAACATGCCGAACCAGCATCCGGCGGCGGTGGCGGCCAACATCGCGATGCTCGATCACATGCTCGACGGCCGTTTCATTTTCGGCATCAGCCCGGGCGGCCTGCTGTCCGACGCCGAGGCGTTCGGCGTGCTCGACAACGACCGCGGCGCGATGTTCCTCGAAGCGATCAACACCGTGCTGGCGATCTGGGAGCGCGAGCCGCCCTACAACATCGAAGGCAAATACTGGAACGTCAAAATCGAACGGCAGTACATGCCGGAGATCGGCCAGGGCTTTTTGCCGAAGCCGTTGCAGAGGCCGCATCCGCCGATCGTGGTGACCGCCGTCGCGCCGTTCTCGAAAGGCGTCACCGAGGCCGCGGCGCGCGGCTGGGATCCGATCTCGGCGAACTTCCTGATGCCGGAATGGGTGAAAAGCCACTGGCCGAAATACGCCGAAGGCTGCCAGCGCGCGGGACGCCCCGCCGATCCGGCGAACTGGCGCGTTGCCAAGAGCGTCTTTGTCGCCGACGACGACAAGACCGCGGAGGCCTATGTCAACGATCCCGGCAGCCCGTATCGCTATTACTACAGCCAACTCTACACCAAGCTGAAGCGCGGCCGCCTAGAGCTGTTCAAGACACGACGCGACCAGCCCGACAGCGAAGTGACGCTCGACGGCATCTGCAAGGATCTGATCATCTACGGCTCGCCCGACAAGGTTGCGGACGAAATCCTCAAGTTCCGTGAGCGCGTCGGCGATTTCGGCACGCTGCTCTATGCCGGCAAGGACTGGCGCGACGTGACGCTCGCCAGGCGTTCGATGACCTTGCTTGCCGAGAAGGTGATGCCTAAGGTCAACGCCGCCATCAAGCCGGTGGCAAAGGCGTCGTAAGTCACATTCATCGAGTCGCGGGCTATGAGTACAGTATTGTGAGCAAGCCGCGGGTTTTCGTTACGCAGCCGATTGCGGAAAGTGCACTGAAGCGGCTTCGCGCGGTGGCCGACGTGGAAATCAACACCGACTCCAGCCGCGTGCTGGACAAGGCCAAGCTGATCGAGGCGGTGAAGCGCTGCGACATCCTGCTGTCGCTGCTGCACGACACGGTCGACCGCGAGGTGCTCACGGCCAATCCCAAGCTCAAGGCCGTGTCGTCGATGAACATCACGCAGGACCGCATCGATCTTGCGACGGCGACGGATCTCGGCATTCCGGTCACCAATATTCCGGCCATCGTCACCGACGCCACCGCGGATATCGGCTTCGGGCTGCTGCTTTCGGTCGCCCGCAACATCGCGGTCGGCGACCGGCTGTTTCGCCAGGGCGTCTATCCCGGATCGCAGTCCAATCACCTGGCCGGCTCGGCGGTGACCGGCAAGACGCTGGGCCTGGTCGGCTTCGGCCGCATCGGTCAGGCCATGGCGCGCCGCGCGCTCGGCTTCGACATGAAGATCGTCTATTGCGACCCGCGCAGGCTCAATCCCGACAAGGAGGCAGCGCTTTACGCGGACTATCGCACCTTCGATCATCTGTTGGGCGAGGCGGATTTCGTCTCGCTGCATCCGCAGCTCACGCCGGAGACGCGGCACCTGATGAGCGACCGGCAGTTCTCGCTGATGAAGCCCACGGCCTTCGTCATCAACACCTCGCGCGGGCCGGTGATCGACGAGGCGGCGCTGGTGCGCGCCTTGAAGGAAAAGAAGATCGCGGGGGCGGGGCTCGACGTCTACGAGCACGAGCCCGCGGTTTCGCCCGAGCTCGTGCAGATGCCGAACGTGGTTCTGACGCCGCATCTGGGCAGCGCGGTTCTCGAATTGCGAGAGGGCATGGCGAACGTCGTGGTCGACAACACCATCGCGCTGATCGAGGGCAAGCCGCCGGTGAGCTGCCTCAACCCGCATGTGCTGAAGAAGCTGTTCTAGCTATTCGGCTGTCCAGCCGCCGTCGAGCACCAGCGCCGAGCCGGTCATCAGCGACGACGCGTCGGAGGCGAGGAACACAATCGCGCCGGTCAGCTCGTCGAGCTGACCGAGTCGTCCCAGCTTGATCTTCGACAGCACCTCTTCGCGGAATGCCTTGTTCTCGAAGAACGGCCGGGTCATCGGCGTTTCGAGGAAGGTCGGCCCAAGCGAATTGACGCGGATGTTGTGCGGGGCGAGTTCGATCGCCATCGCCTTGGTGAAGCCCTCCATGGCGTGCTTCGACGCGCAATAGACGGTGCGCCGGGCCGCGCCTACGTGCCCCATCTGCGACGAGATGTTGATGATCGACCCCGGCAGCTTCGCCTCGATCAGCCGCCGCGCGATCGTCTGGGCCATGAAGAAGGCCGCCCGCACGTTGAGTGCAAAGATCGCGTCGAAGTCCTCGACCTTGACGTCGGGGAAAAGCGCCGGGCGGTTCATGCCGGCATTGTTGACCAGCACCTGATAGGGCGCCTGCGCGGCGAGCACCTGGCGCGCGGCTTCGATATTGGTCACGTCGAGAACCAGCGCATCGGCCTGCTCGCCGCGGGCCCGGATGGCCGCGGCCGCGTCCTCGATCTCGTTTCTGGTGCGGGCGGCAAGCGTCACATGCGCACCGCATGCGGCCAGGGCGCCAGCCGCCGCAAGGCCGATGCCGCGGCCGCCGCCGGTGACGAGAGCGCGTTTTCCGTCGAGGCGGAAGCTCGGGCCTTTGGCGATCTCGATCGAGGTGCTCATGCCGGTGCCAACATCCGCAATCCCGAATAGACGACGACGCTTGTCGCCGCGATGAACAGCGTTCCGAACGTCATGATCATGGCGGCGCGCCTGTGCCGGATGTCCTCGTTGGTGCGGCCGACGCAATAGGCATGCAGGCACCGGCCCAGGATCAACGCGATGCACAGGGCATGGATCAGCCACCGGGCGCCGCCATAAAGCTCCATGAACGTCAGCAGGATGATCGTGATCGGCACATATTCGGAGAAATTGCCCTGCACGCGGATACGGCGTTCCAGCACGTGATGGCCGCCGAAGCCGACAGTGACGCGGAAATGCCTGCGCGCCGCGATCACCCGTGCCGACAGGAAGATGAAGATGAAGCCGAGGATCGCGGCATAGAACGGCACGATGACCGGCATGGCTGTTGACCCCCGTTTGACGCTCTTTGGGCGCTCGCTTATTCCGCCGCTTGCGCGTAGGCGACGTTGCGGCCGCCGTAGCGGCGCACGCGGACATTGGCCTGCTCGGCATGGGCCGAGAAGCCTTCGAGGATGCACAGCCGCGAGCAGTATTCGCCGATCATCGACGAGGCCTGGTCGGTGGTCACTTTTTGATAGGTGCAGGTCTTGAGAAATTTGCCGACCCACAGGCCGCCGGTGTAGCGCGCCGCCTTCTTGGTCGGCAGCGTGTGGTTGGTGCCGATCACCTTGTCGCCGTAAGCGACGTTGGTGCGGCTGCCAAGGAACAGCGAGCCGTAGTTCTTCATGTTGTTGAGGAAGAAGTCGGGATCGCGCGTCATCACCTGGACGTGTTCGGAGGCGATGCGGTCGGCCTCCTGCACCATCTCGTCCTGGCTGTCGCAGACGATCACCTCGCCGAAGTCGGCCCAGGCCTTGCCCGCGGCGTCGGCGGTGGGAAGGATCTTCAGGAGCCGTTCGACCTCGTTCATGGTGTCGCGTGCGAGCTTTTCCGAATTGGTGAGCAGCACGGCGGGCGAGGTCGGGCCGTGCTCGGCCTGGCCCAGCAGATCGGTGGCGCAGATTTCGCCGTCCACGCTGTCGTCGGCGATCACCAGCGTCTCGGTCGGCCCCGCGAGCAGGTCGATGCCGACGCGGCCGAACAGCTGCCGCTTGGCTTCCGCCACATAGGCGTTGCCGGGCCCGACGATCATGTCGACCGGCGCGATGGTCTCGGTGCCGAGCGCCATCGCGGCAACGGCCTGCACGCCGCCGAGCACATAGATCTCGTCGGCGCCGCCGAAGTGCATTGCGGCGACGATCGCCGGGTGCGGACCGCCCTTGAACGGCGGCGCGCAGGCGATGATGCGTTTGACGCCCGCGACACGGGCCGTGACGATGGACATATGCGCCGAGGCGACCATCGGATAGCGCCCGCCCGGCACGTAGCAGCCGATGGCGTTCACCGGGATGTGGCGGTGGCCGAGGATGACGCCGGGCAGCGTCTCGACCTCCAGGTCCTTCATGGTGTCCTTCTGCTTCTGCGCAAAGTTGCGGACCTGGGCCTGGGCGAACCTGATGTCGTCGAGGTCGCGCTTGCCGACCTGCGAAATGGCCTTCTCGATCTCGGCCGGCGTCAGGCGGAAATCCTTGGGCTCCCAATTGTCGAACTTCTTCGACAGCTCGCGGATGGCGGCGTCCTTCTTCTCGTCGACCTGCGCGAGGATGCCTTCGACGGTGCTGCGCACGGCGGCGTCCGCGGCCTTGATCGCGCTGGCGTCCATCCCGCGCTTGAGAAAGCGAGCCATGATTTGTTTCTCCGGTTTTTCTCATCCGACTCTATCAAGAAAAATCGACCCCCGGGTCAAGCGTCTTGACCCGGGGGTGACAGTGGAACGCGTGACGAGGTTTGCGATCGGGGAGGACCGCGTCAGCCTCGGTTAGAGCCTTCGCCGCGCTTCGGCCGGCCGGCGCAGGCGCGGACGAACTCGCGGCGCTGCTGGCCGACGATTTTCTTCTCGACCGCTTCCTTGACGCAGGCGAGCCGCTGCTCTTCCACGCAAACCTGAATGGCGTCGCGCGCGGCCTGGCCGCGCAGGCCCTTCGACTGCGCCTGTCCGCGGCAATCGGCCGGCGGGGTGCTTGGCGCGGGCACGTTGGATGCGGCGGGAGGCGCTGCGGATGGTGCCGGGGCCGGCGCGGGCGCCGTTTGCGCCGCAGCCGCCGTGGTGAAGCCGGCGAGGACAGCGGCGATAACAATAAGTCTCATGTCGTTCTCCTGAATCGTCGTTCCCCGGGCGACAATCGCCCAGGGTTTTGTCACCCCCGCCGACAGCGCCAAGTCTACTTGATGGCCTGCGGATTGATAGGGGAGCCGGTTCCGCCAGTGATGATCAGCGGCGGGCCGCAGAAGAAAAATTCATAAACCCCGTCGCTGTCGCAATCCTCGGCCAATTCCTTGAGATAGAAAATTTCGCCCATGCAAAGACCCATCGCCGGGATCACAACCCAGTGCCACGGCTGGTTGGCCTCGGTGGTCTCGTTCGGCCGCACCTCGACGCCCCAGGTGTCGGAGCAGATCGCGGCGATCTGCTTGTCCTGGCACCAGTAGCAGTTCTCGAACCTCACGCCGGGCGCATCGCCGCCAGCGTAGCCGCCCCACTGTTTCTCCTCCAGACAGCGTTCCATCTGGCCGGTGCGGACGATGACGAAGTCGCCCTTCCTGATCTCGACATTCTGGTCCTTTGCGCACTTGTCGAGCTCGTCGTTGGAAATGCCTTCGCCGTCCTTGAGCCACTTCACCTTGCGGTGGCGGGCGATGTCGAGAAGCACGCCGCGGCCGACCATCTTGCTCTTGGAATGCTCGATGCCGAGCACCGAAAGACCGCGCGAGTCGATCAGCTTGGCGTCGTGGCCGTTGTAGCATTTGTCGTCGAAGAAGATGTGGCCGAGCGCGTCCCAGTGCGTGGCGCCCTGCACGCAGAGGTTCAGTGTGTCGTCGGCGTAGCGGATCTTGTTCCAGTCCTGCTGACCGGCCACCGCGTCGGTGCCGGTCGCGAGCATCTGGTGGATCGGGTTGAAGCGGCCGCCGAACAACCCGTTCTGGGGGCCCTCGCGGTCGAGCGGGATGCCGAGTGCGAACACCTTGCCGGTCTTGATCAGCCTGGCGGCGTCGGCAATGTTTTCCGGGGTGACGTGGTTCAACGTGCCGATGTGGTCGTCCTTGCCCCAGCGGCCCCAGTTCGACAGCTTCCTGGAGGCTTCTTCGATCGCTTTCCTGCCGACCTTGATATCCATTGTTCTCGTTCTCCCGCTATCGGATATGGCAGAATAGTGGACCGGCGCGGCAGGCTGCAACCGGATGCGGCCTTCGGCCGTTGATTGTGACAACCGCAAGAGGAGACGACATCATGCTCGACCGGCGCCTTGTCATCGGCGGGATCGCCGCGGCGGCGTTCGCGGGCGTTGCCCGTGCCCACCACGGTTGGGACTGGGCGGAAGATGCCGGCTTCGAGATCACCGGCGTCATCAAGTCGGCGAAGCTCGGCAATCCGCACGGCGTGCTCAAGATCGACGTGAAGAAAGAGGAATGGACCGTCGAAGTCGGTCAGCCCTGGCGCAACGAGCGGGCAGGACTCAAGGACTCGATGCTGGCGAAGGGCGTCGAACTGACGATCCAGGGGCACCGCGCCAAGGACCCGAAGCTGAAGGTCGTGAAGGCCAACCGTGTCGTCATCAAGGGCCAGACCTACAACCTCTATCCCGAGCGAAGCTGATCCGGCCGCGTGATGCTGGTGGAATGGCTCACGGCGTTGCAGGAGTTCGCGCCGGTCGCGGCGCTGCGCTCGGCGCGCTGGACCTACGCCGCGGTCAATGCAGGCCATATCTCCGGCATTGCCATCCTGTTCGGGGCCATCGTGCCGCTCGACCTGCGGCTCCTGGGATGCTTCCGGCAGGTCCCGATCCGGATGCTGGCGCGCGTGCTGGTGCCGGTCGCCGCCGCGGGCCTGACATTGGCCATTGCGGCCGGGTTTCTGTTGTTCTCGATCCGCGCCGTGCAATACGCCGGCACGACGCTGTTTCAGGTCAAGATGGCGCTGGTCGTCTGCGGCATCGCCAACGCCGTGCTGCTGCGCAAGGCCGTGGCATGGGAGGTGGCGTGCGACGATAGGTTGGGCATGCCGCCGCCGCGGCTGCGTGTAGCCGGCGCGCTGTCCATCGCGCTCTGGCTTTCGGTGATCTTCTGCGGCCGGTTTGTCGCGTTCGTTGACTAGCAGTCTGCGGGAAACAGCACACAGCGTCATTCCGGGGCGCCGCGAAGCGGCGAGCCCGGAATCCAGGGACACGAACGAAGACCGTTGTTTGGCTCTGGATTCCGGGCTCGCGCCTTCGGCGCGCCCCGGAATGACGCGGAGGATTTTGCCGGCAGCCTGCTAAATCTTGCCCAGTGCTCTCAAGATCTTGTCCGGCGTGAACGGCATGTCGGTCAGCGGCGCGGCTCCAAGCGGCCGCAGCGCATCGTTGATCGCATTCATCACCGAGCCTGGTGCACCGGCGGTGCCGGCCTCGCCCGCGCCCTTGGCGCCGAGCTCCGAGTCCGCGGTCGGGGTGACGACGTGGCCCACCTCGATGTCAGGCATCTCCACCGCCATCGGCACCAGATAGTCGGCCATGTTGCCGTTGAGTAACTGTCCGCGCTCGTCGTACAGGCAATGCTCGAACAGGGCTGCGCCGATGCCCTGCACTACGCCGCCGCGCACCTGCTCGTCGACCAGTTGCGGGTTGATGACGGTGCCGCAGTCCTCGACGCACCAGTGCTTCAGGAGCTTGACGAAGCCGGAGTCGGTGTCGACCTCGAGATAGCTCGCCTGGATGCCATTGGTGAACGAGAACGCCCAGGCGCGTGGAACATAGTGGCGCGTTGCCACCAGTTCGGCCTGAATGCCGGAGGGCAGCGTGTCCGGCCGGAAGTAGGCGATGCGCGCCACCTCGTCGAGGCCGATGCGCTCCTTGCCGGTGTCCTTGTCGACCACGATGCCGTTGCGGATATCCATCGTCTCGGACTTGGCCTGCAGGATCGAGCCTGCGACAGCCAGCACGTTCTGCCGCAGCGCCTTGCCGGCCTGCCACGCAGCTTCGCCGCCGATGCCCGCCGCGCGCGACGCCCAGGTGCCGCCGCCATAGGGCGTGTTGTCGGTGTCGCCCATGATGATGCGGACGCGATCCATCGGCACGCCGAACGACGAGGCGACGCATTGCGCGATCACGGCTTCCGCGCCCTGGCCCTGCTCGGAGACGCCGGTGTGGCAGAAGATAGCCCCGGTTGCGTCGAGCCGCACCGTGGCGCCGTCCTGCGCCGAGATGCGGGCGCCGCCGACGCCGTAAAAGGCCGCGCTCGGATTGGTCACCTCGACGAAGCTCGCAAAGCCGATGCCGCGATAGATGCCCTGCTTGCGGAACCGCTCCTGCTCGGCGCGCAGGCCCGCGTAGTTCATCATCGCATCGAGATGGGCAAGCGCCTCGTGGTGCGACAGCGCTTCGAACTTGATGCCGGACGGTCCCTGCGAAGGATGCGCATCGTCGGCAATGAGATTGCGCCGCCGGATCTCCAGCGGATCCATGCCGATCCGCTGCGCCGCCATCTCGACCAGGCCTTCGGTGACGGCGGTGGCGATCGGATGCCCGACCGCGCGGTACTGGCACATCACGTTCTTGTTCTGGAATACGACGCGGGCGCGCGCCTTGTAGTTGCCGCAGGTGTAGGGCCCGCCAGTCAGGTTCACCACCTGGTTCGCCTCGATGCCCGAGGTGCGCGGATAGACCGAATAGGGCCCGATGCCGGTGAGGTCGTCGATCTCCCAGGCCGTGATGGTGCCGTCTTTCTTGACGCCGATCCTGGCCTTCACGCGATGGTCGCGCGCATGGATGTCGGTGACGAAGCTCTCGATCCGGTCGGCGACGAATTTTATGGGTCGCTTGAGCAACTTCGACAGCGCCACCGTCGCCATCTCGTCGGCATAGGTGTGCACCTTGATGCCGAACGAGCCGCCGACGTCCTTGGTGATGACGCGGATCTGGTGCTCCTGCAGATCGAGGTGCTTGGCGAACAAGTTCTGCATCATGTGCGGCGCCTGCGTGCCCTGGTACACGGTCATGCGCTGTTCGCCGGGATTCCAGTCGGCGACGATGGAGCGGGCCTCGTTGCAGACACCGGTGTGGCGGCCGAACACGAACGTGGTCTCGACCACCTCGTCGGCCTCGGCAAAGCCCTTGTCGGGATCGCCCGCGACATGCACGCGCTCGAAGGTGAGGTTGTCGCCGAGTTCGGCATGGATCACCGGCGTCTTCGGGTCGAGCGCGGTCTCCGGATCGGTGACGGCCGTGAGCTCTTCGTAGTCGACCTGAACCAGTTCGCAGCCGTCCTCGGCTTCGGCGCGGGTGCGCGCCACCACGGCGCAGACTGCTTCGCCGGCCCAGCAGGCGCGGTCGACTGCGATGGCGTGCTGCGGCGCGGACTTGATGCCCTTCAGATGCGTCAGCACGCCGACCCAGGGGGTGATGACCTTGTCAAGCTCCGCACCGGTGACGATGGCGATGACGCCCGGTGATTTCTTCGCCGCATCCGAATTGATGCTTTTGATTTTCGCGTGGGCGTGCGGCGAGCGAACGAACGCCACATGCGCCATGCGCGGCAGCACCACGTCGCTGACATACTGCGCGCGGCCCTGCATCAGCCGCGACATGTTGGGCCGTGGCACCGAGCGGCCGATATAGGAGTTCGGCCGGTCGAGCGCGGTGAGGACGGGCGGGGAGTCGTCGACGATTTTCATGTCTGTCCTCCCGCGCGCGCCTTCGCCACCGCTTCGATGGCGTCGACAATGGCGTGGTAGCCGGTGCAGCGGCAGTAGTTGCCGGAAATGTGCTCGCGGATCTTCTCGCGGCTCGGAACGTGGCCGGTGGCCAGCAATTCCTGCGCGGTCAGCAGCATGCCGGGCGTGCAGAAGCCGCACTGCAGGGCGTTGCGCTTCTCGAACGCCGCCTGCAGATCGGCGATCTCGCCCGAATCCGACACGCCTTCGATGGTCTCGACGCTCGCGCCCTCGCATTGGGCGGCGAGCATCAGGCAGCCGCGCACCACCAGACCGTTCACGCGCACCGTGCAGGCGCCGCAGACGCCATGCTCGCAGCCGATATGGCTGCCGGTCAGCACCAGCTGCTCGCGCAGGAAATCGACCAGCGTCTGCCGCGCGTCGACCGTCTCATGCACGGTTTCGCCGTTCACGGTGAGCGAGATATCGCAACGCATATCGCTCATGGCGACACCCTGATCAGCATGAGCTGCCTGGCGACCCGCCGCAGCAGCACACCGGCGAGATGCTTTTTCGTGGCTCCGGTCGCCTGTACGTCGTCGTGCGGGTCGAGATCGGTTACCAGCGCCTTCACCGCCGCATCGACGTCGCCGCCGGCCAGCGCAGCTTCGGCCTTCTTGGCCCGCATCGGGGTATTGCCGACGCCGAAATAGGCAAGGCGGACATCGCCCAGCTTCTCGCCGTTTCCTTTGGCGCTCGCCGCGAGCCCGACCATGGCGTAATCGCCGTGGCGGCGGGCAAATTCGGCAAAGCCCATCCGGGTCTCGGCCGTGGCCGCGGGCACGCGGATCGCGGTCAGCACGTCGTGGGGCCCGAGCGCCGTCTCGAACAGTCCCTTGAAGAAGTCGTCGGCCTTCACCGTGCGCTTTCCCTTGGGCCCGGCGATATCCAGCTCGGCACCGAGCGCCAGCGCGCAGGCGGGCAGCTCCGCCGCGGGATCGGCAAACGCGATGGAGCCGCCGAGCGTGCCGCGGTTGCGGATCGCGGCATGGCCGATGTGGGGCATCGCCAGCGCAATCAGCGGGACGTACCTGGCGATATCGGTCGAGCGCTCGGCTTCGGCATGGCGGGTCAGCGCGCCGATCTCGGCCATGCCGCCTTTGACGGCGATGCCCGACAGCCCGCCGACCCCATTCAGGTCGACCAGCAGCTTCGGCGCTGACAGCCGCATGTTGAGCGTGGCGATCAGGCTTTGCCCGCCGGCGAGCAGCCGCGCCTCGCCGTCCGGGCGGGCCAGCAGTTCGATGGCGTGCTCCACCGATTTCGCCCGGGCATAGGCAAATGGCGCGGGCTTCAAGGCGCGTCCTCCCTGGTCAGTTTTTGTTTTTTCTTATTCTGACCGGGAACGCGAACGCGGGCAATGCGCACCGCTGTCATTCCGGGGCGCACGCGCAGCGTGCGAGCCCGGAATCCAGACGAGCATTCAGAGTCTGTATCTGGATTCCGGGCCCGGCGCCTTAGCGCGTCGAAGACGCGCGTAACGCGGTTATGGCGCCGCTCCGGAATGACTACGTCTGGACCTTCTTGACGATGTCGATCGCCCGCCGCAGCAGCGTCATCGACGCCTCCAGCGTGCGGAAGGCGGCGTGGGCAGCAAGCGTGACATTGTCGAGCTTCGCCACGGGATTGTCGGCCTTCAGCGGCTCGTTGTGGAACACGTCGAGGCCGGCGTGGCGGATGTGGCCGCTGTTCAACGCCTCGACCAGTGCCGCCTCGTCGACCAGCGCGCCGCGCGCCGTGTTGACCAGGATCACGCCGGGCTTCATCCGCGCGATGCGGGCCTTGTCGATGAAGCCGCGCGTCTCGTCGTTGAGCACGAGATTGAGCGAGACGATATCGGACTTCTCCAGAAGCTCATCCAGCTCGACCATCGGCACGCCGGCGTTGGATTTGGGCGTGCGGTTCCAGGCGATCACGTTCATCCCCATGCCTTCCGCGATCCGCGCCACCTCCGCGCCGATGCCGCCAAGGCCGATGATGCCGAGCGTCTTGCCGAACACCTGCATGCCTTCGAGCGGCTGCCAGGTGCCGGCGCGGATCGTGCGGTCCATGCGCGCAAGATCGCGGCAGGCCGCCATCATCAACGCGATGGTCTGCTCGGCCACCGCCGTGTCGCCGTAGCCCTTGATGGTGTGCACCCTGACGCCGATCGCCTCGATCTCCGGCACGGTCATGTAGCTCGCCGCGCCGGTGCCGAGGAATACGATGTGCTTGAGGTTCCTGCACTGCCGGACCAGATCGGTCGGCATGTAGCTGTGGTCGTCGATCGCGATCTCGCAATCGCCGATGACGCGCGGCAGGTCGCTCTTTTCGAACGGCGTGGTGTTGATCGTCACCGGCGGATCGTCCGGACGATAGACGCGCTTCCACACCGCGCCGAGCTGGGCGTTGCAGTCGATGAAGATGGTTTTCATGGATCCCGCTATTGCTGCATCGGGCGCCGCACCTGGCAGAGGCGGTTGATTTCGTTGCGGGCGTCCGCCGCGTCCCCTTCCAGCTTGGCGAACATGTCGGCGGTCTCGCTGTTCTGCATGGTTTCAAACCGTTCGCAGACCTGCGTCAGCGTGACGGCGCGGCTGAAATAGAGCCGGTCAACCGTCGCAAAGGCGATGGCGAGGACCAGCAGGACGAGCAGCTCCCACACCGAGACAGAAATCCGTCGCTTCAAGAATGACACGTGGGCCTCCTTTTTCTTCGACACGCTTTCGCGGAAATCTAACGCGCCACCACCGGCCGCGCCTCCAATACCGGATCGCGCACCGGCACGGAAGAAAACTCCGAGCCTTCCTCGAACCACGATTTGGGCGCGGGGTGCCCCCACAGCGTCTGGCGCTGCGGATCGGTCAGCGACCAGCGCAGCGGTTCGAGGTCCGGATCGACCGTCAGATAGTCACTGGTGAACAGCTCGATGCGATGGCCATCGGGATCGCGGATATAGAGAAAGAACGCGTTGGAGATGCCGTGGCGTCCCGGTCCGCGCTCCATGTTCGGCAGGTACCCCGACGTCGCCATCACGTCGCAAAGATGAAGAATGTCGAGCGGGCCCGCCGTCCAGACGCCGATATGGTGCAGCCGCGGCCCGCGGCCGTTGGTGAAGGCGAGGTCATGGACGTTGCCCTTCCGGTGCAGCCATACCGCCCAGAGCTTCGGATCGCGGGTGTCGTCGGTCTCGGTGTATTCGGTCAGGCGGAAGCCCAGTTCGGTATAGAAGTCGTAGGACGCCTGCACGTCGGGCGTGAAGCAGTTGATGTGGTCGATGCGCTGGATCCGCGCGCCCTGGTAGGCGGTGTAGCGCTGCAGCATCCGCTCGCTCTGGTCCATCCGGAAATAGAACTCCAGCGGCATCCCGGTGATATCGGCGGTGCGGAGCGTCCGGCCCTGGTAGGGCACCTCGGGAAACGAGGTGGGCAGGTTGCGGCGCCTGAACCAGGCGGCGGCGCGGTCCAGGTCCTCTTCACTCGCGACCTTGAAGCCCAGCGCGGTGGCGCTCGGTCCCTTGGCCTCGCGCAGCACGACCGAATGGTGGTTTCGCTCCTCCACCGCCCGGAGATAAAGCGTCCCGCGCTCCTCGGCGCTCGGCAGATAGCCGAGACAATCCACGTAAAAGGCGCGGGAGCGGGCCAGGTCGTGGACGGCCAGTTCCACGTGGCTGGCGCGGACGACATTGAAGGGAGGATCGAAGACGGGCTTGCGGATCGGCATTGAGGGTTCTTTTGGCAGGTTCTTTTGCCAAGTTCTTTTGGCGGGTTCTATAGCGGTCGCAGACAGCTTATTGTAACACGGGCGCTTCGCGCCGCCCGGTCCTTCGCTTGGTCCTGCGCCTGGTCCTGCGCCTGGTCCTGCTCTTGGCGGCGTGGCGCTTCTGCCGGGAGTTCTCATGAACCTTGCCACCTATATCATTCGCGGTCGCTCGAGCTTCGGGGTGGTCGCAGGCGACGGGATCGTCGATTTGCGGCCGCGGCTTGCGCCCCGGATTCAGTCGGTCCTCGATATCCTGCGCGTCAACGCGTTCGACGAGGTGAAATCGCTGGTGGCCGGCGTTCGCCCCGATTTCCAGTTGTCCGAGGTGGAGATGCTGCCGCCGGTGCCGGGCGGCGAAAAAATCCTGTGCATCGGCGTCAACTACGCCAAGCGCGACACCGAGTTGGAGGCCGCCGGCGGCAACACCGAGGCCAAATATCCGAGCATGTTCTTCAAGCCGCCGAACACGTTCGTCGCGCACAACGCGCCGATCCTGCGGCCGCCGGAATCCGAGCAGCTCGAATACGAGGGCGAAATCTGTCTGGTCATCGGCAAGACCGGCCGCCGTATCCCGAATCATCGCGCGTTCGAATGGGTCGGCGGGATCACCATGTGCAACGAAGGCACGATCCGCGACTGGATCAGGCACGGCCGGTTCAACGTCACCCAGGGCAAGGCCTGGGACTCGACCGGAAGCATGGGGCCGTGGATGACCACGGGTGTCGACCTGTCAAAGCCGCTGCACATCACCTGCAAGATCAACGGCGAGGTGACGCAGGACGACACCACCGACAGCATGATCTTCAAGTTCGCCGATATCCTGTCCTACGTCTCGACCTTCATGACGCTGAAGCCCGGCGACATCATCTGCACCGGCACGCCGATCAAGCTCAACCAGAAGGGCGATGAGCGGAAGTGGCTCAAGGCGGGCGACGTGTTCGAGATGACGGTGCCGGAGATCGGCACGCTGAAGAACGTGGTGCAGGACGAGAAGTAAGGCGCACCGAACGCGGAATGCGTAACGGTCCCGGGTCTGCAGCGCATCGTTTCACGCTGCGCTGCGCTCGGGACAAGTGTCAAATCAGGGGGAAGTGAAATGCCAGGCGAGTTTCAAGGTAAAGTGGTCGTCATCACCGGCGGCAGCCGCGGCATCGGCCGCGAGATCGCGGTCGATTTTGCGCGGCAAGGCGCGCAGACCGTCATCGTCTCGTCGTCGGCCGGCAATCTTGCTGCGGCAGCGAAGACCGTCGCGGCGGCCGGTGGCCCTGCACCGGTCACCATCAACGCGGATCTGAGCAAGCTCGAGGGCTGCCAGCAGGCGTTCAACACCGTCAAGGAGAAGTTCAACCGCTGCGACGTGCTGGTGAACTCGGCGGGTGCGACGCGCGCCGGCAATTTCGTCGATCTGCCGGACGAAGCCTGGATGAACGGCTATTCGCTCAAGCTGTTCGGCTGCGTCCGGATGTGCCGGCTGTTCTGGCCGATGCTGAAGGCCGCCAACGGCTTCGTCGTCAACATCGGCGGCGGCGCCGCGCGCTCGCCCGGCGCGGACTTCTCGATCGGCGCGTCGGTCAACGCCGCGATGGGCAATTTCTCCAAGGCGCTGTCGCAGCTCGGCAAGCGTGACGGCATCAACGTCAACGTCATCCATCCGGGCGCAACCGAGACCGAACGCTTCTATGAGCTCATCGAGCAGCGCTCGAAGGCGTCCGGCAAGTCGGTCGAGGATCTCAAGAAGGAAGCGACCGCCAAGGACGGAATCCGTCGCATCGGCAAGGCCGACGACGTCTCCGCTCTGACGCTGTTCCTGTGCTCGGAGAAGGCGCGGCACATCCAGGGCACGGCCATCGCGGTCGATGGCGGCGCGACGGTCGGCTACTACTGAGCAGGAAGGCCCGCGAGGATCGGACATGGCTGAAGGCGTGCGAGCCGCCTGCGTGATCGGCTGGCCGATCAAGCATTCGCGCTCGCCGCTGATCCACGGCTACTGGATCAAGCAGCACGGCCTCGCGGCCGACTACCGGCTCGAAGCGGTCGCGCCCGAGGCGTTCGCGGATTTTATCCGCAATCTCGACGCGCGCGGCTATGCCGGCGCCAACATCACCATTCCGCACAAGGAAATGGCTCTTGAATTGTCCGAGCCCGACGACCGGGCGCGGGCGGTCGGCGCGTCCAACACGCTCTGGCTCGACAACGGACGGCTGCGTTCGACCAACACCGACGTCGAAGGCTTCACCGCCAATCTCGACGCCGCGGTTCCGGGCTGGGACCGTCGCTCAGGCGAGGCCGTGGTGCTGGGGGCGGGCGGCTCGGCGCGCGCGGTGGTCTATGGGCTGATCGAGCGTGGGATCAGCAAGATCAACGTCGTCAACCGGACGCCCGACCGTGCGCAGGCGCTGCGTGAGCGGTTCGGGGCCGTGGTGCAGCCGGCCAACTGGACCGCTCTGCCGCATCTCCTCGCCCGCGCAGGCCTCTTGGTGAACACCACCTCGCTCGGAATGACCGGCCAGCCGCCGCTCGAGATCGATCTTGGGCCGCTGCCCCGGCAGGCAGTCGTCACCGACTTGGTCTATGTGCCGCTGGAAACCGCGCTGCTGGCCGCCGCACGCAGCCGCGGCCATCCGGTCGCCGACGGGCTCGGAATGCTGCTGCATCAGGCGGTCCGGGGCTTTCAGCTCTGGTTCGGGGTCCGGCCCGAAGTGACGCCGGAACTCCGGTCCCTGATCGAGGCAGACCTGATAAGGTGAGGGAATAAGTCCCGCTCCGGGGGGTTACGGCAGAACGGGACATTTCCATGCGAGCGCCGGCGCAGGCCGGGCCGCATTCTTCAGGGAGGAACGACATGCAGAAAATCACACGGCGTGCGCTCGCAGCGGCCGGCTTGGCACTGATGGCTTCGGCCTCGATGGCTTTGGCTTCGACGGCATGGGCGCAGCAGGCGCCCACCGTGCGGGTGCGCGGCGAGATCACCAAGGTCGAGGGCACCACGCTCTCGGTCAAATTGCGCGACGGCCAGAACGCGACGGTCAAGCTCGCCGAGCCGCCGCGGATTGCCGCGATGGTCAAGTCGTCGCTTGCCGACATCAAGGAAGGCTCGTTCATCGGCGTATCGGCGATGCCGCAGCCGGACGGCAGTCAAAAGGCTTATGCGGTTCACGTCTTCATGGATTCGCAGAAGGGCGTGGTTGCGGACCGGTTTTCGGAGTGGGACAGCCGGCCCGGCAGCACCATGACCAACGCCAATGTCGCGACGACGGTGTCCGGCAATGACGGCCAGAACCTTCTGGTCAAATACAAGGACGGCGAGAAGAAGGTGCTGATCCCGCCGGGCATTCCGATCGCCAAGTACGTGCCGGGCACCGCCGCAGACCTCAAGGTCGGCGCCAAGGTGTTCGTCGGCGCCGCGCGCAAGGAAGCCGACGGTACGCTGACCGCGCCGAACATCGCGGTCGGCCGCGATATCGATCCGCCGCAATGAACGGCCGACGGATCACACGAAACTGACGTAGTGAACCAAGCGCGCCGTTGTCGAAACGGCGCGCGCCTTGCTTCTGGGAGGACACCATGAAAACGACGCTGAAGTTCGTTCTGGCCGGGGCGCTGGTTGCCGCTTCATGCACGCTCGCGTCCGCGCAACAGGCGCCGACCGTGCGCCTGCGCGGCACGATCGAGAAGGTCGACGGTCAGACGCTGTCGCTGAAGACCACGGGCGGCGAGGCGAAGCTTTCGCTGACGGCGGATGCGCGGATCGTCGCGGTGGTCAAGGCAACGATGGCCGAGGTCAAGGAAGGCACGTTCCTCGGCAGCGCCGCGATGCCGCAGCCGGACGGCACGCAGAAGGCGCTGGAGGTGCACATCTTCCCCGAGCAGATGCGCGGCACGGGCGAGGGGCACCGGCCCTATGCGCCGGTGCCGAACAGCACCATGACCAACGGGACTGCCTCGGGGGCGACGGTGGCCAGCGTGGACGGCTCGACCATCCTTCTCAAGTTCAAGGACGGCGAGAAGAAGATCGTCGTGCCGCCAAACGTGCCGATCACCCGTTACGAGATCGGCAGCGCGGCCGACCTCAAGCCCGGAGCGGCGTTCACGGTCCTGGCCGCGACCAAGAAAGCCGATGGCACCTATGAGGCGGCGCGCATCAATGTCGGGCGCGATGGGGCGGCGCCGAACTAGGCACCGCCTGGGGTCGGGTTGTGCGCCGCTGAATTCGTCGCGCGTTCGAAGCGGATGCCCAGAGTCTTGATTCGCGCCGCGAGCGTGGTTGGCTTGAGGTCCAGCAGTTCGGCCGCGCCGCCGCGGCCGAACACCTTGCCGTTGCAGGCCTCGAGGGCGCTGAGGATGTTGGCGCGGTCGCGCTCGCGGCGGTCGTCCTCGGTGAGAATGGACGGCTTGCCGCCGCCGTTGGCGGCCCGCCGTCCGGCATGGATCGAGCAGGCGGCTTCCGGAAGGTCGATTCGGACCCGGCCGTTGCGCGCCAGAATGGCCGCCCGCTCGATGACGTTCTGAAGCTCGCGCACGTTGCCGGGCCAGGCGTATTGCGCAAGCCTTCGTGCATCGCCCTCGGTCAACAGAAGCTTTCCGGAATTGAGCTTGCGCGTCGCCTCCTGAAGAAGATGAACGGCAATCGGCGCGATGTCGTCCGGACGCTCGCGCAGAGGCACGAGCTCGATCGGAAACACATTGAGTCTGAAGTAAAGGTCTTGGCGGAAGCGGCCGCGCCGCACCTGCGCCTTGAGGTCGCGATTGGTCGCAGCAATCACCCGCACGTCGACATGGCGCGTGCGTTCTTCGCCGACGCGTTCGAACTGGCCTTCCTGCAGCACGCGCAAAAGCTTGCCCTGGAGCTCAAGCGGTATTTCGCCGATCTCGTCGAGGAACAGCGTGCCGCCGTCGGCGAGCTCGAACCGGCCGTTGCGGTCGCGCAGCGCGCCCTTGAATGCGCCCTTGGCGTGGCCGAAGAATTCGCTTTCGAACAGCTCGGCCGGAATCGCCGCACAATTCACCCGGATCAGCGGCCGGTTGCCGCGGCGGCTCGCCTCGTGGATCGCGCGGGCGAGCAGCTCCTTGCCAGTGCCGGACTCGCCCGTGATCAACACTGTGGCATCGGTCGGCGCGACCAGCTCGACTTGCTTCAGCGTCTTCTGGATCGCGGCGCTCTCGCCAATGATGCCGTGGTGATTGCCGTCGAGCCGGATCTGCTCCTGGAGGTAGGCGTTCTCCAGCTCCAGCCGCTCGCGCAGGCTGTCGACCTCCTGGTGCGCGGCGCGGAGCTTTTCGTCGGCCTCGTGACGCTGACTGATATCGCGGAACACGATGACCGCGCCGATCAATTCGCCGCGGTCGCGGATCGGTGTCGAGGTGTAGTCGACCCGGAACGACGTGCCGTCCTTGCGCCAGAACATCTCGTGCTCGACGCGATGCACGATGCCGTCGCGGAAGGCCCCGTAGATCGGACAATCGTGGTCGTGATAGTGCGTGCCGTCGGGATGGGTGTGGTGCACCATCGAATGCATGTCGCGCCCGACCAGTTCCTCCGCCGTCCAGCCGAGCATCCGTTCGGCGGCCGGATTGACGAAGGTGGTCTTGCCCTCGGCATTGACGCCATAGATTCCTTCGCCCGCGGCGCGGAGAATGAGCTGGTTCTCGCGCTCGACGTCACGGAAGAAGCGTTCGACGCGCTGCCACTGCGCGATGCCGCCGCGCATCGCGAGATCGGCTTCGGCGTCGGCGGCGCGCCGGCGGCGCTCGGCGAGATCGGTCATGATGACGAGAAGCCGCGGTGTTTCGTCGTCCGGCCCGGAAATGACGCTCGCTTCGTATTCCAGCGCGAGTTCGTGTCCCGCCGCGTGCCGGGCCGAGAGGCTGTGGCTCCAGAATGAGCCTTTCGCCATGACCGCCTGGGTGAACACGATCAGGGCCGGCCGCTGGCCGGGATGCAGGTCGGTGAACTTCAGGCTGCGGAGCAGTTCCCGGTCATAGCCGAGCAGGCGGCACGCGGCGGGATTTGCGTCGACAATGCGGTTTGCGTTCGGCTCGACCGCCAGCATCGGCTGGGGTGACGCTTCGAAAATGCTTCCTAAAGAGGCAGCAGGCTGCCCGCCTGCTCGAATTGTGGTCATTGCCGATCCCGCTTTCCCGCCCCCAGTCACCCGGAATGCCATCGGCAAAACTACGAAATACCGTAAAACCCAAAATTTCGTAGTTTTGCAGTCGTCTGTTTTCAATGGGTTAGTTCAAGTCCTGTGCCAATTGCCGCAGCGCGAGGGCCTTGGCATTGAAGTTGCTCTTTCCCTGTCGAACCAGAGCGACGGGGGAACCTTCATGTCCACATTCGACAATCCGTTCGATGCCAACCGGCGGCTGCACGGCGGAGGCTGCTCCTGCGGCCGGCATGTCAGCGAGGCCGAGCACACTCGCGACGCTCAGCTGCAATGCGTGCCCGTCGAAAAGCAGACCGAGGAGAAGCGCTACGAGGGCGTCGTCGCCTCCGCGGTGATGCGGGCGGTGTTTCCGCACGACGCCACCCGGCGCGCCTTCCTTAAGTCGGTCGGGGCATCCACTGCGCTGGCCGCGCTCTCGCAGTTCTTCCCGCTGTCGACCGCGACCGATGTGTTCGGGCAGGGCGGCGCCATCGAAAAGAAGGACCTCAAGGTCGGCTTCATCCCGATCACCTGCGCCACGCCGATCATCATGGCGCACCCGATGGGCTTCTATGCAAAGCACGGCCTCAACGTCGAAGTGATCAAGACCGCCGGCTGGGCGGTGATCCGCGACAAGACGCTGAACAAGGAATACGACGCGGCCCACATGCTCTCGCCGATGCCGATCGCGATCACGCTCGGCGTCGGCTCCAATCCGGTGCCCTACACGATGCCGGCGGTGGAAAACATCAACGGCCAGGCGATCACGCTCGCGATCAAGCACAAGGACAAGCGCGATCCGAAGTCGTGGAAGGGCTTCAAGTTCGCGGTGCCATTCGACTATTCGATGCACAACTACCTGCTGCGCTATTATCTCGCGGAGCACGGCATCGATCCCGACACCGACGTGCAAATCCGCGCCGTGCCGCCGCCGGAGATGGTCGCGAACCTCCGCGCCGACAACATCGACGGCTTCCTCGGTCCCGATCCGATGAACCAGCGCGCGGTGTTCGACGGCGTGGGCTTCATCCACATCCTGTCGAAGGACATCTGGGAAGGCCATCCGTGCTGCGCCTTCGCGGCGTCGAAGGAGTTCGTCACGTCCTCGCCGAACACCTACGCGGCGCTGCTCAAGTCGATCATCGACGCCACGGCGTTTGCGACCAAGGCCGAGAACCGCAAGCAGATCGCGGAAGCCATCGCGCCCGCGAACTACATCAACCAGCCGGTCACCGTGCTGGAGCAGATCCTCACCGGCACCTTCGCCGACGGTCTCGGCAGCGTGCAGCGCGTGCCGAACCGCGTCGACTTCGATCCGTTCCCGTGGGAATCCTTCGCGGTCTGGATCATGACCCAGATGAAACGCTGGGGTCAGCTCAAGGCCGATATCGATTACGCGGCGGTCGCCAAGCAGATCTATCTCGCAACCGACACGGCGAAGCTGATGAAGGAGGTCGGGCTCACGCCGCCCACCGCCACCACGAAGTCGTTCTCGGTGATGGGCAAGACCTTCGATCCGTCCAAGCCGGAGGAGTACATCAAGAGCTTCGCGATCAAGCGCGTGTGAGAATGGCCATGCCGGGGCAAGTTCTGACATCATCCGCGCGAACGCGCCTTGTCCGCTTCGTGAAGTGGATCGCCGCGTCACAGGCGAGCGCAGCGATGACGCCGGCCGCGTGGATGTTCACGGTGCATCCATGACTCGGTCGCTGACGTTCCGCGCGGCGCTGGTCTCTATCGTGATCTTCGCCACCTTCCTGATGGCCTGGCATCTCGCCACCCGTGGCACCGGGTCTGTCCAGCAGATGGATCCGGAATACGCCAAGCTCATGGGGCTCACCGCGACCCAGGGCAAATCGGCGATGCCCGGTCCGCTCGACGTCGGCGCCAAGCTTTGGGAGCACCTGCGCCAGCCGTTCTACGACAAGGGGCCGAACGACAAGGGGGTCGGCATCCAGCTCGCTTATTCGATCGCCCGCGTCGCCATCGGCTATCTGCTGGCGGTGCTGGTCGCGATCCCGATCGGCTTCCTGATCGGCATGTCGCCGGTGATGAGCCGTGCGCTCGATCCGTTCATCCAGATTCTCAAACCGATCTCGCCGCTCGCCTGGATGCCGCTCGCGCTCTACACCATCAAGGACTCGGGATTGTCGGCCATTTTCGTGATCTTCATCTGCTCGCTCTGGCCGATGATGATCAACACCGCGTTCGGCGTGGCGTCCGTCCGCAAGGAATGGCTCAACGTCGCCCGCACGCTGGAGGTCGGCGTGTTCCGCCGCGCCTTCACGGTGATCCTGCCGGCAGCAGCCCCGACCATCGTCACCGGAATGCGGATCTCCATCGGCATCGCCTGGCTGGTGATCGTCGCCGCCGAAATGCTCGTCGGCGGCACCGGCATCGGCTACTTCGTCTGGAACGAGTGGAACAACCTCTCCATCACCAACGTCATCAACGCCATCCTGCTGATCGGGCTGGTCGGCATGGTGCTCGACCAGATGCTCGCCTTCGCGGCGCGCATGGTCACGTTCCCGGAGTAGCGCGATGACCGAGAAGTTCATCTCGCTCGAGGCCATTTCCAAGCGCTATCCCGCGCCGAACGGCCAAACCACCACGATCTTCGAGAACCTGTGGCTGGCGATGAATCGCGGCGAGTTCACCTGCGTCATCGGCCATTCCGGCTGCGGCAAGACCACGGTGCTCAACATCCTGGCTGGCCTCGACCAGCCGACCGACGGCACCGTGATCGTCGACAATCTCGCCATCGAAGGCCCGAGCCTCGACCGCGCCGTGATCTTCCAGGGCCACTCGCTGCTGCCGTGGCGCACCGTGATGGGCAACGTCGCCTATGCGGTGTCGTCGAAGTGGCGGCGCTGGAATGCGGCGAAGGTTCGCGCGCAGGCACAGAAGTTCATCGATCTCGTGGGGCTCACCGGCTCCGAGCACAAGCGGCCGTCCGAGCTGTCCGGCGGCATGAAGCAGCGTGTCGGCATCGCCCGCGCGCTCTCGATCCAGCCGAAGATGATGCTGATGGACGAGCCGTTCTCCGCGCTCGACGCGCTCACCCGCGGTACATTGCAGGACGAGGTGCGCCGGATCTGCCAGGAGACCGGCCAGACCACCTTCATGATCACGCATGACGTCGACGAGGCGATCTATCTCGCCGACCGGATCGTGCTGATGACCAACGGCCCCGGCGCGGTGATGGCGGAAATCGTCGAGAACCCGCTGCCGAAGGACCGCGAGCGCGTCGGCATCCACAAGCACCCGCTCTATTACGCCGTGCGCAACCACATCATCGATTTCCTGGTGATGCGGAGCCGCACCTTCGTCAGCCAGACGCCGGACTTCGATCCGCGAAAAGTGCCGGTGATCCGGCCGGGCGTCGACGGCCCGCCGGCCGATCCGGATTCCACCGTGATCCGCCTCGCCAGTCATGGGCATTGATTTGGCGGTCATTGAGCCTTTCAAGTCACCACCTGCCGGGAGAACCCCCATGAAGCGTGCCGACCTCACCGAAAAGCTTCTCGACATCAAGCGCGAGAAGGGCTGGACCTGGAAATACATCTGCGAGCAGATCGGCGGCATGTCGCCGGTGATGATCACCGGCGCGCTGCTCGGCAACCACAAGCTCACCAAGCCGCAGGCGGCCGCCGCGGCCAAGCTGTTCGAACTGTCGAAGGCCGAGCAGACCATGCTGAACGAGGTGCCGATGCGCGCCGAGGGCATGCAGATGCCGCCGACCGATCCGCTGATCTACCGTTTCTACGAACTGGTGCTGGTCAACGGCCCGGCCTGGAAGGAACTGATCCAGGAGGAGTTCGGCGACGGCATCATGTCGGCGATCGACTTCGACATGGTGATGGAGCGGCTCGCCGATCCGAAAGGCGACCGCGTCAAGATCTCGATGTCGGGAAAATTCCTGCCGTTCAAGTATTACGGCGCGACGGGGAATGCGCAGGCGTACGGCTACAAGGAAGAATAGCCTCGCTCGATCCACGCGGTCATTCCGGGTTTGCTCCATAGTGCGTCTAAGACGCGCGTGAATGCGCTTATGCCGCGAGCACCCCGGAATGACGTCGGTGGGTCACGCTGGCTTCACCACGTTGTGGTGATTTTGTACGGGCCGCCCACTGGCGGCCCGTATTTTTGGGCTTAGCTTTCGCGTCATGAACGATTCCCAAACCCAGGCTCAGATTCAGGCTCTGTTCAGTGCCCTCCGCGGCGCCGCCGATCCCGCGGTGTGCGACGCCATCGAGGCGCTGGTCCGCGACGGCGAGGACCGCGCGCTCTGCCGCGTCAATGTCGTCGATTTCGCCACCCGGCGCGGGCTCGACGAGGAGAAGGCGATTTCGGGCTTCCTGCATGCCTCGCGGATCGGCCTGTTTGAACTCAATTGGAACGTGCTGTGTCCGGGCTGCGGCGGCGTGCTCGACGCCAACCAGCAGCTCAGGGCGGTGCATAAGGAGGCTTACAATTGCGCGCTCTGCGCCTGCGGCTATGAGCCGACGCTGGACGAGATGGTCGAGGTCGTCTTTACCGTCAACCCGAGAATACGCCGGATAGCCGCGCACGATCCCCAGTCGCTGCCGCCGTGGGAGTATTTCCGGCAGATATTCTGGGGTTCCGGGGTCGATCTGCCCGAGACCGGTTTCGAGGCGGTGCTGGACGAGGTCACGATCGACGCGATTGAGCTTGCGCCGGGCGAGAAGGCGCAAATGTCACTGCAGCTGCCGGCCGACTTCGTGATCGTGTTCGAGCCCGTCACGCATGCCGCCCATTTCATCGACGTGAAAGGCGAGCAGACGCGCGAACGCCAGAGCTTTGCGATGGTCTTCAACAAGGCCCGGGCGCCGACCGGAACGACGGAGATGCAGCCTGGGCCGCTGCGGTTGTCATTCGAAAACCGCACCGATGCGCGCGTGCTGCCGTCGGTCTGGATCGCAGGCCACACACTGCATGACCTGCTTGGCAAGCGGCGGCCGTTCCTCACCGCCAAGCGCATGCTCACCAACCAGACGTTCCGCGACATCTATCGCACCGACACGCTCGACGTGGACCAGGGCCTCAAGATCACGAGCCTGACGTTTCTGTTTACCGACCTTAAAGGCTCGACCGCGCTCTACGACCGCGTCGGCGATCTTGCCGCCTATGATCTTGTCCGCGAGCATTTCCGCGTGCTCAACGAGATCGTGGCGTCGGAGGCGGGTGCGGTGGTGAAGACCATCGGCGACGCGGTGATGGCGACGTTCCCGACCCCGGACCGTGCGCTCGCCGCGGCGTTGCGGATGCGCGAGTCGGTGCGCGACATCAGGGACGGCGATCTCCTGATCAAGATCGGCATCCACGAAGGGCCGTGCCTTGCGGTGACGCTCAACGACCGGCTCGACTATTTCGGCCAGACAGTCAACATCGCCGCGCGCGTGCAGGGGCTGGCGGACGCCAAGGCCATCTTTGCCACCAAGCCGGTGGTGGACGATCCGCAGGTCGCCAGGCTCATCGAGAAGAACAAGCTGATGCCGACCGAGCAGCTCGCGGCGCTGCGCGGCGTCAGCGACAAGATGGCCGTGTTTCAGATTCCGTGAAATCTCTCCGCGAGTCATTCCGGGACAGCGCCGCAAGCGTGTTTACGCGCGTCTTTGACGCGCTATGGCGCTGGGCCCGGAATCCAGGGGCATCTCCGTATATGGCTCTGGATTCCGGGTTCGCTCGCTCCGCTCGCGCCCCGGAATGACAGCGGAGTGCGTTGCTACATCTTCATCCAGTCGCCCGACCGCTCGAACGCCGCGCTCGCGCGATAGATCGTGCGCTCGTCCCAATGCCGGCCGACCAGCATCAGCCCGACCGGCAGCCCGTCCGTCATCCCGCACGGGATGCTGATCGCCGGATGGCCGGTGGCGTTGAACGGGCACGTGTTGCGCGTCGCCTCCCAGCTCCGCCGCGTGATCTCCTGCGGCGGCGCGCCCTTCGGCGGGATCGGCGTCGCCTTCATCACCGTGGTCGGCAGCAGCAGCAGGTCGTATGCACCGAGCGCCGCGTCATAGGCCGCGCGCAGCCGCCGCCGCAGATTCTGCGCCTTGCCGTAGTAGTGCCCGCCGTAGCGATGCAGCGTGTATTTCGAGAAGATCGAGGCGATCTTCAGCGTGTCGGCGAACTCGTCGGCGTGTTCGCGCCATTTCATGCCGGCCTCGATGGCGCTGAGCGGATAGAGCCCTTCGTAGCCGATCCCGTGCCCATTCATTTCCAGCAGCATGACGCAGGCCGCGTCACCACGAATGGCCGCCCACACCGGAAAGCCGAGCGTCAGGTGCTCCGGCACCGACACCTCTTCGACCGCAGCTCCAAGCGATTTGAAGCGCTCCGCCGCGGCGCGCACCTTGGCGTCGACGTCGGGCTCCGAATTGCGATGGCCGAAGCCTTCCTTCAGCATGCCGATCCGCAGGCCCTTGACCCCCTGGCGCAGCGACTCGGTGTAGCGGTCCACGCGCGCCTGATGCTGCCGCGAGTCGAGCCCGTCCGGCCCGGCCAGCACCTCCAGCAGCAGCGCGTTGTCGGCGACGTTCGCCGTCATCGGGCCTGCGGTGTCGATGGTGATCTCCAGCGGACCGATGCCGGAATACGGGACGAGCCCGAAGGTCGGCTTCATGCCGACGATGCCGCAGAAGCTTGCCGGAATCCGGATCGAACCGGCCTGATCGCCGCCGATCGCCATCGGCACCTCGCCGGCCGCGACCAGCGCGGCGCTGCCCGACGACGAACCGCCGGTGGTGTGGCCGTGCTTGCGCGGATTCTGCACCGGCCCGGTCGAGCTGGTATGGCTGCCGCCGGATACGCAGTAGTATTCGCACACCGCCTTGCCGGCGATCTCGCCGCCGGCGTCGAGGATGCGCGTGACGATGGTCGCGTCGAGGTCCGGCACCGAGCCGTCGAGGAAGTCTGCGCCCACCATCATCGGCACGCCGGCAAGACAGACATTGTCCTTCAGCGCCACGCGGCGGCCCGCAAGCTTGCCGCCTGGCTTGCCCTTGATTGCGGTCTTTACGTACCAGGCGCCGAGGCTGTTCTCGTCGGCGCTCGGCCGTTTTCCGCCGTCGCGCGGATATTTCACCGGCGGCTTCTCGTCCGGCACGGCATCGAGCGCCGCATAGGCCGCGACCAGCGGTGCGAGGATATCCTGTGCCGAGTTGAGATAGTGCATGCTCGGGTTCATTCCGAGCTGTTCGGCGGCGTGGCGCAGATCGGCAACGCTGGGTTTTTCGAAGGTGGGCATGGTGGCTCTCCGCGACTGTCGCTGTTAGGACAGCACAGAGTTGCAAGCCAATGCTAGGCAGCGGGCGAAGGGCTGGGTCCCCTCTTTCGCGTTTCGCGTGGACGAACGGTTGAGGG
>Ga0247825_10000339_pt1 | contig 29333 bp, 23 predicted proteins | sample 13C_Vanillin_Day_FD_194413 | JGI IMG/M metagenome (GOLD analysis project Ga0247825, IMG submission 194413) | Soil microbial communities from agricultural site in Penn Yan, New York, United States - 13C_Vanillin_Day48 | ecosystem: Environmental > Terrestrial > Soil > Agricultural land | place... | reverse complement strand
TGGCCGACCCAAAAGCGGCTGGGCAGGACTGACCCTGTACGGCATCGTGCGCGAACTTCAACGCGCACTTGCCCGTTGGATCGGTACCTGCCCACTGTGCCACCACACCTACCCCACATAACAAAGTACAACTAGAGCTGGTGCATCGACTCGGGCTCTGGGCCCTTCGACGACGATAATCCCATGAATTCCGACTCATTTCCGGAATCTCGCGATCGCTAAGTTGCGCCGTCCAAGGACCAACCCCGGTGACGCTTCGCCTACGTGACGAAGCAATATCGCGGACGAAGTATCGTTCCTCGGCATGGATTCTTGGGCGGCGTACGACGCGATGGGACAGGATTTCGCAGATCATGCAGTGGTGGGGCGGCCAACACGCACTATGACCGGCCCGCGATGCTCGCTGCTCTAGGGACGGTCGCGAACCAGGATGTTTTGGACGCGGCGTGCGGCCCAGGTTTCTACCGACGTCTTTAGGTACGACGAGGCCCGAGCAATAGCCCGAGGCCGCCTCGCAACCCGCATCTCTGAACTACCCGTCGCGGCGGGGCGCTCCTGCAGAGGCCATGAGTCCGCCGTCCACGGCTATCGCTGCGCCGGTCACGTATGCGGCGCCCGGCGAAGCGAGCCAGCGGACAACTTCGGCGATCTCTTCTGGTTCGCCCATGCGGCCCAGGGGAATTGCTGCGTTGTAGGCGGCCAGCCGCTCCTGATTACTGCTGAGTCCGGCCGCCATCTTGGTGCGCACCAAACCGGGGCAGACTGCATTGACGCGGATACCCTGTCGCGCGTGGTCGAGCGCCAGCGCGCGGGTGTAGTTCAGTGCGGCTCCCTTCGCCGCAGAGTACGCCGCGTTACGGTGGTCCGCCGCCATTCCGAAGATGGAAACCACGTTGACAACGGCACTGCCGTCGGGCATGTGTGGAATCGCTTCTCGACAGATGTCGAAAAGTGCACCGAAGTCTACTGCGATCACGCGGTCCCAGTCCTCCGGATCGACCTCGGTAGTAGTACCGAATGCGGCGATTCCGGCGTTGTTCACTAGAACGTCGAGTCGTCCGTGTGTCGTGATGACCTGCTTGATCGCGGCACCGGTCTGCGCGCGCACCGAGAGATCGGCGTGTATGAAAGTTGCGCCGATCTCCTGTGCGAAAGCCTCGCCACCATGAGCATCGAGATCAATGATCACCAGTTCGGCTCCCTCGGCGGCGAGCGCACGTGCTGAGGCGGCGCCGATGCCGGCTGCGGCACCGGTCACCAGGGCAATGCGACCTGTCAGCTGGCCCATCAGATTGCTGCCTCTCGCGTCGGGGCGGGTCGATGCTGACCCTGGTACGAGGTGTGTTTCATGGGATGGCCTTTCAGTTGCAGGGAGCAACGTCGGATGGGGTGAGTTCCGCGGTTCGCGGATCCTCGCAGGGTGGATTCGCGATCCCGCTGTGCGGGGGCGGTAAGGCGCAGACGAAGCGCCATCCGGACCTCGGCCGGGGAGAGACTGCGCAGTAGCGCCAGAACTCGAGAACATGGTGCGGTTCTTCGTCGTCTTCACATGCCCGTACAGCTTGTCCTTACCGAGGTCGTACGCGGCGAACAGATGTCGCACCCCGTGCGGACGGATGTGGACCGCCCGACGCTGACGTCGCGGCTCGCCGCCCGGATCCATGTGTCGGCCGCCACGCTCGCCCACTGCCGGCCCGGATGGGACTGCAGGTTCAGCGGACCGAACTCGTCGAGGCAGAAGAGCAACCTGTGGCTTAAACGTCATCGGGGACGACCTCGCCGTCGGCGATGGCGTGCAGGGGCTCGACCCGAGCCTTCTGACTTCGTACTCTGAGTCCTCCGACCTTTGAAGGTTTTCACTTGGTTAAAAAGAGACACCCTCCTCGCGGAGCAGCCCGCGCAGATACTCGTGGCTGATGTCGTCGACCACCCCTCGGCGACCAGGAACTCGGCGAGTTTGGGTTTCAGGTCGAAACGGCAAGCCGTGCTCGACGGAGGTAGACTTGACAGTCTCTTTGATCTCCCGGCGTTCGGGCAGGTTGCAACTCTTCGGCCGGCCACCCGGGTATTTCGGGTACAGCGAGTCGAATCCGTTGGTGCCCGAAATTTTGGATCACGTCACGGACGCTGTCGGCGCTGGTGAAGCTAACCTCGGCGATCCTGGGCACTGGAATGCCCTGGGCGGAGCAATATCATCTGGGCGCGCCGCTATGTCACTTCCGGCCCGGTGCCGCGGCGGATGATCCGCATCAGGCGTCAGCCCTCGTCGTCGATCTCCCAGACCCGCACCCGTTCAGCCATCGGACCAGCGCGTCACACCATGCCGAGGCAAAGGTTCACTGACGCGGCACTAGAGATATCCCAACCCCCGGCGTTGTCAGATAAAGAGCATTCCCCCGTCGATGAGAACCGACTGTCCCGTCATGTAGTTCGAGTCCGATCCAGCCAGGTAAGATACGAAACCGGCGATTTCCTCGCTTCTGGCTGCCCGCCCAAGGGCGACGCGGGCGGCCACGGCTTTCACGGACTCGCCTTCACCGGCATGATTGATCGCGCTCAGATCCCGGTCGAGCTCCACCAACATGTTGGTGTCAACGATGCCGGGACAGTAGGCGTTCACGGTGATTCCATGTTCAGCCCATTCCTGCGCCGCAGCCTGAGTGAGTGCGCGAACACCGAACTTGGACGAGCTGTAGACACCCAGTAAGCCGAACCCCTTGTGGCCAGCGGTAGAAGATGCACCAATAATTTTCCCGCCGGTGCCCTGCTTGATCATATGCCGTGCCGCCTCGGTGTAGCAAAGGAACACGCCGCGGCCATTTACGGCATGAACATGGTCATACTCCTCTGGGGTGACATCAAGTAACGCTTTGGTCTGCACAATTCCCGCGTTAGCGACAAAGATGTCAAGGGACCCGAGCTGGCTTGCTGTGTCCGCAACCATCTGGCGGACCGAACTGTAATCCGACACATCGCAGGTAAGGCAAGTCGATCGCCTCCCGGATGCTTCAATTAGTGCGCGGGTCTCGTCGAGCTCGTCTTTCATCACGGATAAGTCCGAGACCGCTACGTCATGCCCGTCCTGGGCGAGTCGCACCGCGATGGCTTTGCCAATGCCGCGAGCGGCCCCGGTGACATGCGCAACTGTCACTGCTTGTTCTCCTGTCATGAGGGAAGGGACAAATGTAAAGTAGGGCCGACGATTGACTCGCTCAACGTGGGCGTACAGACGTTCGCGACTTTAGCTAGCTGCATTACCGCGAACTAGATCACGATCTACGGTTCTGCTCCACCAGAGCTTGAAACGATTCCGCACGGCAGCAGTCGAACGTTGAATCCATAAGAAGGAGAACAGGTGCTTCGCGAACGAGTACCGATCGCCTTCTAATAAAGGAATTCCCTGGCCCGGATATTCGCTGTTGCGGATCTCGAGGGCAGGACCAAAATTTAGCTTTCTACTGAGAGCTGGTCAAAGTTTGAAGACCAGCAGCTCAGACCCTTCCATTTAATTAGACAATCGTCATGGGTGTCAGGAAACGGAGGTTCCTAATGAATTCTCCTCAGGCTGGGAAGCGGCTGCCGTTTCGGTAAAGGAAAATCCTTGGAAGTTCTCAAAGACAATCTCGCGCCAGAGTTGCTCGTAGGTTCCAACTCCACCGGCGTATGGCATGAAGACAACCTTCTTTCCTGGGACATTGCGCCCGGTGTACCAGGAGTTAGCCTTCCATGCTTCCCGGTAGAGCGACTGTTGGGAAACTTCGGCGACGTGCTCCATCCAAGTCTTCTCCGCAGTTGCATCAGCCTCGACGACTCGGCAACCGGTTGATTCGGCGTGGCGAACGAGTGTGCTAATGAAGTCGACAGCCTGTTCGCCGGTCACCACCGCGTTGGCAAGAACCGACGGACCTCCTGGGCCGGTGACGAGAAAGAGGTTGGGGTAACCAGACACCTGCACCCCGAGGTACGTAGAGGGGCCGTCGCTCCACGAGTCACGCAGCAGCTCCGAACGCCCGCTGATGTCGATGGAGGTGAGAGCGCCTGTAATAGCGTCGTACCCCGTCGCGAAGACCAGGTCATCAACCTCATAGTGTCCACTGGAGGTCTGGAAGCCGTTTCGCGTAATACTGACGATAGGTTCCTTACGAGCATCCATCAAGGAAACATTATCTCGGTTGAACGTCTCGTAGAAGTTCGTGCCGATGCAGAGCCGGTTGACACCGATTGGGTATCCGTGCGGGGTCAATGTCTCGGCAGTGACCGGGTCGGTGACGATCTGCCGAATCTTCCCACGTGCGAACTCGGCCAGGATGTCGTTCACGGCGGGGTTCGTAATGCCCAGATGGGGTGCGTATGAGGATACGAACCTTATAAAGGTGCCATTGTTCCAGTGCTCTTCCAGGATGGCGGTGCTGTCCTCGCGCGGCAACTTGTCAAGTTCGACGGTGGGGTAGTCCACTGGTGATCCGTAGTCCGAGTACCGAGCCTGCGCACGGAGCAACGGATACATCTTCTTAGTCGACTTCAGTTCTTCAAAGGTTAAGGGCCGGTTCACCGCTGGAGCGACGAACTTCGGGGTACGCTGAACCACCGTGACTGATTCTGCTTGATCTGCAATGACGGGGATTGCCTGCACCCCAGTCGATCCGGTGCCGATGACGGCGACACGGCGCCCACGGAAATCAACCGTCTCGTCGCGAGGCCAACGCCCGGTATGGAACCACCGCCCCTGGAACGTCTCGAGGCCGGGAACCTCGGGTGTCTTGGCCGCGGTAAGTGTTCCTGTCGCCATGACGACATATCGGGCAACTATTTCTTCGCCAGTATCGGTTCGTACTGTCCACGAACCGGTGTGATCGTTCCAGTCGGCGGATACCACGGAGGTATTGAAGGTGATCTGGGAATACAGGTTCTCACGCTCGGCAATGTGCTTGAGGTACTCAAGGAGCATTGGCTGGCCCGGATAGAGTTCCGGCCACTCCCATTCCTGGTCGAGTTCAGGTAGGTATGAGACCGAGTAGAAGATGCTCGGCGTGTCGCAACGAGCCCCTGGGTAGCGGTTCCAGTACCAAGTTCCTCCAACACCGGAACCGCGTTCAATCACCTGTGCGGTTAGGCCCATTTTTCGAGCTTTAGTGAGTTGGTATAGACCGCCGAATCCGGCGCCGACGATCAGCATGTCGATGTACTGGGGGTTGTGCATAGTTGTTCCTCAATAAGTAGTAGTCGATCCGAGGGTGCAGGTCAGTAGTCGGAAAATGCAGTGCGCAGGCGGTGTCCGATCTCTGCGGCAACGTCACGCGCGGCGTCGATGGCGGCGGGAAACCAATAGAAGCCGTGAATTAGAGACGGATAGTACAGGTGCTCGGCAGGGGTGCCGGATTGCTGTAGTGCAGCGACGTAGGCGATTCCTTCATCGCGTAGTGGGTCGAAGCCAGCTGTAACCACCGTGGCGGGAGGCAGTTCCGCGTGGCTTTCGGCGAGAAGCGGAGATGCGTTGGCTTCGTCTGCGCTGGCCGGATCGGAAAGGTAATGTGAGTAGAACCAATCGATGTCCGGCTTCTCAAGCATGTATCCCTTCGCGTTGTCCACGCTCTTGGAGGGGTACTCGTTATCCGTAAGGTCAACGTTGGGGTACAGCAGAACCTGGTGCAAGATCTCAGGCCCGCCTTGATCCCTCGCCATCAGGGTGACCACAGTAGCCAGGTTCGCGCCGGCACTGTCGCCAGCTACAGCGAGTCTCTTTGGATCGACGTCAATCTCCGCAGCGTGTTCCGATACCCAGGTGATTGCGGCGAAACAGTCTTCAGGCGCTGACGGGTACGGGTACTCCGGAGCTAGACGGTAGCCAACGGATATGACAACGGCCCCAGCTTCGTTGGCAATCAACCGACAGCCTTGATCGGCAGTTTCGATAGATCCGATTACAAATCCTCCGCCATGGAAGTAGACGACGGCAGGAAAAGGGCCCACCCCGTGCGGGGTATAAATCCTGACGGGAAGGTCCCCTCCCGGGCCGGGGATAGTGCTATCGATTACCGACCCTAGAGGGAGTCGCTTGCCCTGGGCGAAGGCCGGGTCGGGGACTCTCAGGCGAGCCTCTAGGACGGTGCCTGCGGACAGGGGAGGACGGTTCTGACTGGCAACAGCTGCCAGGACTGCGGCTGCATCTTCATCCAGCTTCACGATTTGCTCCTTGCATGTTGGTCACGGAGACCGCGCGTTAATGACTGTGGGTGGCACCATCTGGACCGCGTTGTCCGGGCGTCTACGCGCGGTCGAGGACCGCATCATTGTCCTCGCCAATCAGGGGCGCCCGCCGTCGCGTCATGCCGGTGGAGAAGATGGTGGGCAACCCGATCCAAGGAAGGCCGACTTGGAGTATGTCGGCGCCGTCGGCAGTGGCGGTTGTGGTGAAGAAGCCGCGCGCATGCAGCTGAGGGTCGCTGCGTACATCTGCGGGCGACTCGACTCGGGCCCAGGGAAGCTGTCGCCGCTGCGCTTCGTGGAACACCTTGTCGCTGTCACGCCTCGAGAAGAAGTCTGCCATCACCGCGGCGATCTCGTGCATATGCGCAGTCCGACCTTCGATGGATGCAAACCGCTCGTCACGTAGTCTCGAATCGAGCCCGTCCTCGGCGAACCAATCCAGGATCTGAGCGAAGCGGCGGTCATTCATGTAGAGGGTGATGGCGCAGACGTAGCGTCCGTCTGCGCACAGGAACTGCCATTCAGGACTATGCAGCTCGGTCCCGGCGTGCCGACCAGTGTGCCGGAAGACGGTTTGGCCTCCAAACTCCCATAGCGACACAGGTATTTCGGTGGATACGGCAATGACGTCATGTTGCGACACATCGAGGCGAAGAACTCCCTCGGACGGGGGGGTGCTGAGAGCGGCTACTGCATAAGTCGCCGCCATGACCCCTCCGAAGTGAGCTGCGTGACCGCCAGTCGGCGTTATCGGTAGAGCGGGTGAGCCGTCCACACTGTCGTAGCCAGTGCCGGCGGTGACCCCGGCCGCCGCAAGAGAAACGACGTCCGAGCCTAGGCGATTCGCCCACGGCCCTGTTGCACCGAAGGGCGTGATCGCGACCACGATGAGGCCGGGACGCAACGAGCCGAGCACATCGTCGTCGAGCCCGTAAGCTGCCAGTTCGCCAACAGCTAGACCGTCGAGGAGCACGTCGGCTTCGGCAAGGATGCCCCGGCAGTGCTGCAACCCGATTTCGGTGGTCAAGTCGAGCTCAACAGAGAGCTTGGCCGTGTTGTAGTGGTCGAACGGCACGGAACGACCGTTCACGATGGGCTCTGCCGCGCGGGCGGGCGAACCTCCCGGCTCCTCGACCTTGATGACACGGGCACCGAGGTCGGAGAACAGTTTCCCAGCGTACTGAGCCTGGCCGCGGTCAATCTCGATGACGGTCATGCCCACAAGAGGCAGTGTATCTTCGGAACGGTTCACGCCGCGCCTCCAGTGGGTTGTACGGTGGCCTCTGCGGCGGGCCACGTGACTCCTTCGTCCCTCAGCTGCTCGATCTCTTTAGCGTCTAGCCCCAACCACTCACCCAGCAGTTCGTCTGTGTGCGTGCCGAGGGTCGGCCACACCCGCCGCACAGGCAAGGGCGCGCCGTTCACGACTACCGGGATCGACGACATGCGGTGTCGACCGACGAAAGGATGGTCGACCTCCTGGAATACCTGCCGGGCGGAAAGCGCCGGGTCTGCCACCAGTCGATCACGTCCGTTCTCCATCGCCGCCGCGGGAATGCCATGCATTTGAAGCAGGTCGGCGAGTGCGAACTTCTCCTCGCGGGCTGTCCAGGAAGAGACGATGGTGTCCAATTCGTCTTGTTCTCTGATGCGCAGCTCAAGATGAGCCCATCGTTGCTCGTTGAGCACCGGATCATCAATCAACTGGGCGAACGCTCGCCATTGAACATCGTTCTGCACGGTGATGGCGATGAACGCGTCATGATCGCCCGCGTCCGTGCGGCGGGTGGGGTACACCCCGTAGGGCGCTCCCTTCTCGTACCGATACCCCGGGGCGCCACGCACGGTGGAGCGATTTCCGGGAGGGAAGCTCTCACCGATCACAGGGGGATGCTCAAGGAGCGGCCCGAGCAAAGCAGCGCCCGTCTCAAGTTGCGAAAGGTCGATACGCGCGCCGACGCCCGTCGAGCGGCGCCGTTGCAGGGCCGCCACGACTGAAAAGGCCGCTTGATAACCCGTCATGACGTCCAGGAACGAGTAACCCCATCCCGCCGGTGCCTGCCCAGGCTCGCCACTGGCCGCTGTGATTCCGCTTGCTGCTTGCGCAGTGGGGCCGTAGCTGACGTAGGACGCGTGCGGCCCGGTATGGCCGAACCCCGAAACGCTGAGGTATACAACGCCGGGGTTGAGCTCTTGGAGCCTTTCCCATCCAAGGCCCCAACTTGGCAACACCCGGGCTGAGTATGATTCCACGACGAGATCACTCACCGAGATCATCCGCTCAAGCAAGCGCAACCCTTCAGAAGACTTAGGATCGACGGTGAAACTGCGCTTGCCCATGTTCAGGTCGGCAAAGAAGCCGCTGCTGTCGAAGGCCCCCGGGGTCACGGGCGAGAAAGAGAATGCCCGGCCTGGATCCCTGCGTAGGGGCCACTCCACCTTGGCCACGTCAGCACCGAGCGCTGCAAGAACCTTCGTCGAAGTGGGGCCAGCCACGTTCCACGAGAAATCGACGACGCGAATGCCTTCGAGGGGCGTGAATGCCATGAAACCTCCTTTTCGGCCGTGAGGCGCGCCCGATGATGTCGGGCAGCACAGTCGCGGGCTGCGGACAATTCTCACCTGGGCGGTCTCGTGACCGAAATGTTCAAGCGCTCAGGATTAGCGTCGCCTGCTTGTTCACCTGCCCAAGACGCCGCCGCCGATCTTGCTGACTTCACAGACGATGGCTAGATTGTGTCTGCCATTTGCGCAGACGGCGCGTTACGACTCTTCAAGCGAGGAGTACGCCAACGAGGTAGGTGATGACGCACTGTCTACCGAGTTGCTATACCGCGCCAGTGCTCGAGTCGATTGAAACCACGCTCAACGGTGTTGCGGGCCGGTAAAGCGCCGGGTCGAAGGCACCGTTCTCCTTCCGTCTGCGATCTGATCGGATCGTTCCAGAATCGTGTGCGAGATGCGCTTTAAGCGCAGGACCTTTCTAATCGAAGGATGGGAGTACGCCTTGTCGGCCAGCAACCGCATCGCGCCACCGTGCCGATCCGGATAGATCTCGACCAGCGGCGCCAGCTAGGGGTTATCGCCAGCGTGCCCGGTAGTCAGCAACAGGGCGACCGGAGCGCAGGTGCCGTCGATGAGGGCGTGGATCTTCGTAGTCCACCGGCGTCGTGACCGGCCCAGGGCGTGATCGGTAGGCTCGCCCGCAACCGTGTAATTCGACTCAGCCCCTGTGGATCTGACAGCTGGAGCACCCGCCGCATGCTGATGGGCAAGCACGCTGGTCGAGTCGATCCAGACCGGAGCCGCCAACGCCTCATCGTCGACATCACGGACCGCATGCACGGCGCAGAACATCGCCTCGTAAGTTCCATCGATCGACCAGCGCCTGCGTCGTTTCCAGATCGACTGCCAGGCACCGAACTCGTCGGGACCATCCCGCCACGGTGAACCGGCCCCGAACCGCCAGAAGATCGCCTCAAGTGTCACGCGGTGGTCGTTCCACGGCCGACCACCGCGTGACACGACGTGGGCATCACCTCCGCGAGCACCTCCCACAAGTCATCGGAAATCACACCTGAACGAGTCCCATGTCCACAGAAGGCCATCTTCGCCCACGAATTAGCAGACACGCCCTGATCGATGTCAAGAGGGCAGGGTGACGTGGCGTCCACGACCGTCGTCGTGGACGCCGCTTCCTGTCGACCGGAAGACCCCGTGGGTGGGGACGAGCGTTTCGGCATCGACGCGTTGTCAGTGCCGATACCCGCCCCGTCGTCTGGGCGTGAAAACGGCCGGCCAACGGGATTGGACTCGCTCAGGCCCTCTTCCATGAGGTGGTCGTGGAACAGCTGCATCGGCACTAGCCGCTGCTGAATCGTGCATCCACCAGCCCGGATCCGGAGTCGGGGAACCCACGTTCGCGCCTCGGCGGCTGGGCCGGTCGGTCAACTCCCGCACATAGACGCCGACATGCGCCCGGCTCACCGTGAGCGGGGCGACACCCTCCCGCTCGCACATCTCCAGCTACTCGGCAAGCACCGGTGCGTAGGCGTCGATCGTCCAAGCCTCCCTCCCGCGATCGGTCCACACCCGCAGCCAAGCCGCCTGCACACGCCGGCCCGACACCGGCCACTTCTCCTCCAACACCACCGTGCCGCTCAAGCCGTCTCCTCAGTTCCGTGTTCAACTCCGAGGAGACATGATCATCCCCACGGCCAGATTCCACGTAACTTTTGAGATACTCATGCGCCAGATGTACGGGCGGGCGAACCTGGACCTACTGCGGAAACCGTTATCCATCTCGAATAGTGCAGTGCGGCAGCGTTTCACTGAGAGTGCGTCAGATCTATTCTCTTACTGTGAGCGCCATCAGGACTACCCGACGACGAGGCGAGGGCTGCAATCTGGGCGGGATGTCATCCCCGCCGCTGCACGTCGCGTGGACCTAAGCTGTTCTCGTTGGCGCCTCGGAGGGCTTGACCCGCGGACATTCAGTTCGCAGCCCGCACGGCTGCCCAGAGCGCGTTGGAGCGCACATTGCAGCGGCGAGGACTTGCCACAATCCACAGATGACTATCTCGCTGCACATCGGGACAATCGTGCAACCGTCTCGCCCGAGGCCGTGATGCAGTTCCTTCAGGACACAAGGAGCACATGCCCGTATCTGAGACCCGGTTGGTTGAAGGCGTTCCTCACTCGCCGTGAGCCTCTCGGTCCTCCTACCACCGATTCCGGTGCAACCGCTGAGACATCCGCATGAACAGCGTCACGCATCGAAGATGCGTGACGCTGTTCATGTCGACGTCGAGAAACCAATGGGGCGCCACTACAACGGAGTGGTCCCGAGCATCAGCCGGAGACGCTGGTGCCCTCGAAGGCGTACTGCCAACGGCACGTCGGCTCGGGTTGATGCCGGAGCTACTGTGGTTGAGATTTTCGGCGAGGCATGGGCTGTAATCGGTCCGCCGTTCCCCGCTGCCGAAGAAACGGCCACGCGCAGCCGGATTAAGGCGCCGCTATCAAGTCTCTCACGGCGTAGCCCTAACAGCCTGGGCACGTACTGCCGTCGTTCCAGACAACCGCTCCATTTCCTGCCCCACCGTCCAGACAACGACCGCGGACGGGACGCACGGACACCCGACGCCAAGCGAGTCAGTCATGCCACGACTATTCGTTGCGTCCGCTGCCGATAAGTTGCCGTAGAAACGGCCTCGGGCTCAATCGAATCGGAGGACCGGCTTGATGCTCTTGCCGGAGAGTGCATCCTCGACGGCGTCGTTGATACCGGCAAAGGGATAGAACGTCGTGATCAGCTCAAGAGGGAGCGCACCCGCGCGGTAGTACTCAATCAACTTCGGAATCGTGGTTCTCGGGTCGCTATCGCCTTGCGTAACGCCCACCAGCTTACGCCCGCGCATGAGAAACTTGATGTCGAAGGTGAATTGGGATCCCGCCGCCGGCGCCCCCACGACTGCACATGCCCCACCGGGGGCAAGGAGCGAGAACGCCTGCGCAAGCACCGCGGGACTGCCCGTGGCCTCGACGGCGAAGTCGTAACCGGGCCCATCGGCGACGTCCGCGAGCTCCGGGCTGTCCGGGAGCAACGCCTTGGTGGCACCGCACTGACGGGCAACATCGAGCCGTGACGCAACACGGTCGACGGCGACGATGTTCTCGACTCCGGCAATCGCTGCGCCCATGACCGCCGCAAGACCCACGGCACCCGCGCCGAAAACGATAAGAGACTGATCGGGCCTCGGGCGCAGGACATTGAGCACCGTGCCGACCCCGGTCTGAATGCCGCAGCCCAACGAGGCGAGCACCGGCAGGGGCAGGTCGTCGGGAACTTTCACCACACTGCGTTCGTGCGCAAGCGCGACCTCGGCGAAGGATGACTGACCGAAGTAGTTCGCATTGAGCGGCTCCCCGTTCCAGTGCGCGGTCGTGCTGCTATCGGGTCGAGTCCCACGCTGAAGATTGCGTGCCCCCCACTCCACACAGTTCGAGGGATGCCCGTCGACGCACATTCGGCATGCGCCGCACGACGCAAAGGAAAGGAGGACACGGTCTCCAGGTCGGACCGAAACCACGTCGGCTCCGACTTCGACGACAACACCGGCGCCTTCATGGCCGAACACAGCGGGCAGGGGGAATGGTGTCCTTCCCTCTTTGGAACTGAGATCGGTATGACACAGCCCGCACGCGACCAACCGCACGACGACTTCGTCAGCGCGAGGAGGTTCGAGGACGATCGTTTCCAGGACGAAAGGCCCGTCGTGATCAGTTGCAAGCGCCGCCACAGCTTCGTGGGACATAGGGATCCTCCACTATTTTAAGGGAGGCCGGGGCCGCCGCTGCTCATCTCAGGACCCGGCCAGAATGGTTCAGGAACGATCTGAAGAGTGCCGGATGCTCACAGGAAGCCCGGTCGTCAATCATCCCAGGTAAATACGATCTTGCCGCAGTTGGCAGCGTCGGCCTCTTTGATCCAGATCGGGAACTCGGCGATGGGAACCACTCGTTCGACGGTCCTCATGACGTCGAGCTGATGTCGTCTGACGAAATCCAGCATCGGAAGCCAGTCGTCGACGTCGTATATCCATGATCCCTTGATAGAGAGCTGCTTGAGGATGATCTGCGGCACCGGACCCACGGCGGTCTGATGGCCTAGTCCGACCAAGACCACCGTACCCTTCGGCCGCACAGCGGTGACCAGCTTTTCATGCACGGCTCCGACACCCGTCGTGTCGATAACGGTATCCGGTCCTTCCCCGTGCGTCCGTTCGGTGAGTACAGCGACGATATCCTCTCGAGATCCATTCAGCACTTCCGCACCCAGCAACTCCGCCAATCTCCGGCGCGCTTCTGAGATGTCGATACCAAGGATTCGCAGGCCCATGGCCTTGCCCATGAGCACGATATTTAGCCCTACAGGCCCCAGGCCCCAGACTGCCACCGTTCCCCCCGGGAACGGGACCCCGGCCTTCAGGGCGCCCCACGCGGTACCGAAATTGCATGCGAGAACCGATGCCTCCTCATAGGAGAAGTCATCGGGCAACGGCAGGATCTGCCCGACTGTTGCGAGGTAGTGCGAGGCGTTCGAGCCGTCTCTGCTTACCCGACGGGCAATTCCCGTGGGGTCGGTGGGTGCGGTGACGAGGTTGTATGGGCACAGCTTGAATTGGCGGTTTTGGCAGTACCTACAGTTCCCGCAACCACGAACCTGATATGCAACCACTCGGTCCCCCACTCGCGGCCAATGCACACCTTCGCCAACCTGAATCACCTCCCCAACGGCTTCATGGCCGGTGAAGACGTTCGTGCTCTCAGCACGCTCGCTCTTCGACGCACGGTACGAGTGCAGGTCCGATCCACAGATGGTAGAAGACTTTTCCTTAATGAGCACCTGGCCCGGACCGGGATGTGGTGTGGGCTTCTCTATATCCCGTACCTCGCGGTCGCCGGTGAATACATATCCACGCATTGTCTAGAAGCTCCTCAGTGTGCAGATAGAAGAATTCGGTGAGGCGGTTTAGCCACGCAGATTTTCCACTCATCGAGTTCAGGCTCGACCTGGGTCGAACATTGCAGGGGTCATGAGCCGCCGCCGATCGACACGGTCTTGTGCCGCACGAACTCCTCAATGCCGGCACGACCACCCTCGCGGCCGAATCCGCTGCTGCCGATCCCTCCAAACGGCGTGTTTGGTTGAGCGAACCCTCCCCCATTCACGTACACGCCGCCCGATTTTATTTGAGAGGCGACTCGATGCACCCGCGTGACGCTGCGAGAGAACATGTAGGCGCCGAGCCCGAACGGCGTCGCGTTCGCGATGCTCACAGCGTCGCCGTCCGTACGGAACCGATGGAGGGTGACAACGGGACCGAATACTTCCTCTTGCGCGATCGCGGCAGACGGTTCCACGTCTGCGATGATTGTCGGTTCGACGAAGAACCCGTTGGCGAACTTGCCTCCCACTCGTCCTCCTCCGGCCACGAGGCGCCCTTCGCCGCTGTCGACGGCCTTGTGCACCATGCCGAGGATCCGCTCGCACGCGTCTTCGGTCGCGACTGGGCCGAATACCGTTTCAGGGTCGCCGGGATCGCCGGCGACGATTCCGCCGACTCGCTCCGAAAGCCGTGCAAGGAACATCTCATAGATGTCGTCCTGGACGACGACCCGTGATCCCATGATGCACGTTTGCCCAGTCACGGCGACGAGGCCGCGGGCAACGTGGGCGACAGCTTGATCGACGTTGGCGTCGTCAAATACGAGGGTCGGAGACTTCCCGCCGAGCTCCATGACCGATGGCTTCAGATTCTCCGCGCAGGTCGCGAGAATCTTGCGCCCCGTCTCAGGCCCGCCGGTGAAGGAGATCTTGTCCACGAGTGGGTGGGCAACGAGGCGCTGCCCAACGTCGGCGCGCCCGAGGATCAGATTCAGCACACCGTCCGGCAGACCAGCGTCCTGCGCGATCTCAACGACGCGCAGCATCGAGAATGGGTTCAGCTCGGCGGGCTTCATGACCACCGTATTGCCGGCAGCCAGAGCAGCAAACAGCTTCATGCCTACGGAATAGGTCGGGTTGTTCCAGGGAAAGATGATTCCGATGACGCCGTATGGCTCGTAGACGGAATAGCTGAAGTCAGGTGCGTCGCGGAGCGTATTATGAACGCTCCCTTCGAGCTTGTCTGCCCATCCCGCGTAATAGAGCGCCCACTCGCGCACCCTGCGTGTCACCGGGGCCCCATAGGACACGGGAAGACCGGTTTCGAGCGCCATCAGCATCGAGAGCTCTTCCGCATGATCCGCGATGGCCGTCCCGATCGAAATGAGAATGTCTCGCCGGTCACTCGGAGGCATGGCGCTCCAGACCGAGAAAGCATCCACAGCCGCCTGCACGGCGGAGTCGACATCTTGCGGCCCGGCGAGAGGAACGGAGGCCTGTGGCGCTCCCGTTGTCGGATTCACGTGCCGGTACTCGCCTCCCACACCGGCCACGATTTTCCGGCCGCCGATATGAAGCGCCGGTTGGGGAAGGATAATGCTTGTCACGAGTTCCTCTACTCTCCTCTTGCACAATCACGGTCAAAAAAGCGAACGAGGGCGCCACCTCTCATTTGTCGGTGGCCATCTGCCCAAGTTCCGGTTTGAGGACGGGTCGCTCCGACACCGACGCACCCGCACGGGGAGTTCGCAGCGCGACGGGAAACGCAAGCAGCGCAATGGCGACGAGGATCACCACATGTCCCGCGATGCTGCCCGTTGCCGCGATCAACGAAACCGAGATGAGCGGGAGCAGGCCCGCGAGGGCGTAGGCGAAGTTATAAGACAGCGAGACCCCTGTGTAAGCGACGTTGGCGGGGAACTCGTCGGCAAGAACCGAGCCGTTCGCAACTTGCAAGATGCCCACTCCGGCGTAGCCAAGGCAGTAAGCCACGACGATGACAACCGGGGCGCCCGTCGCAACAAGAGGGAAGAAGAGTGCGGCAACGACGGTGGTGAACGCCAAGCTGGCAATCAGCACCGTACGGCGCCGTGCACCATCGAGGAGCCTCGAAGCGGCGGTCTGGCATACGAGCATGAACACCAAGCCGACCATTGTCGTGATCAAGAGAAAGTCACGGTTCAATCCGTGGTGTTCCACCGCCCAGCCCACGGAGTACGGGCTTATAGAATATCCCAGGGCAGCCGATATCAGAATCCAGCTAAGGCCTCGCAACAGCGCAAGCGGGTGATAGCGAAGCAGTGCGAGAAAAGGAACCCGTTGACGCTGGCTCTTCACCGCCTGCTCGAACGCCGGTGTCTCGGAGACGCGCCGGCGGATGAAGAGGCCGATGACAACCAGGATCGCGGACAGGCCGAACGCGATCCGCCAACCGAAAGTCGCGAACGCTTCCGGGTTAGCCCGCGAAACGATCACCATCACGCTGGTTGAGAGCAACGAGCCGAGGGTGGTGCCGAACGACGGCGCCGATCCATAGAGGCCACGCTTGCCTGTCCCTGCATGTTCGACGGCCATCAGGGCAGCGCCTCCCCATTCCGCCCCGGCGGCCAGCCCCTGCAGCACCCGGAGGACGACGAGAATAATGGGAGCCGCAACTCCGATCGTCTCGTACGTGGGCAAGAAGGCAATGGCGAACGTGACAAGCCCCATAGTGAGGAAGCTAGTGATCAGTACGGGCTTACGTCCAACGCGATCTCCCCAATGGCCAGCGATGACCCCCCCGATAGGGCGCACCATGAACCCGACTGCGAACGTCGCCAGCGCGCCGAGCTGCGCCGCCAACGCGTTCTCTGGCGGGAAGAACTGGGGAGCAAAGACCAAGACAGACGCCAAACCGAACAGCGTGAAGTCATAGAACTCGATCGTGGTCCCCACGACACTCGAAGCGAACGTCCGCCGCGCCGCCTTCGGATCAACCCCCTGCGGCCTCGGCGCAACGCTTACCGCAGCCGTCGTCGCATGTTCGGCATCAGCCATGATGGTAACCTCTATTCCAGTGATAGCGCGAGAATGGACCCCCGGTTCGATCTTCGATCTTATTCGGAACTGTTGTCCGATATCAAGAGGGATTCAAGGCACCCGTTCCGAATCTTGTACGGCACTCTGGAGAGAGGGTGGGGCGTTTGGTCCAGCGGCGCGGCCGCGCATTCCTGCCACTTCGGGCGCCCGGCTCCAAAGGTTCCGCAGGGATTCTCGCGGGGATGATGGTAGCGACTTTTTCTTCACATCCGTCATGGCACCAACCCCCATCGTCGTTGATATAGCGCCGAATTCGACCGATGGTTCGTATGGAATGGAGAAACGGTACATGGGTCTACCCCAAGTCCTGCAATGAAACTCTAAATTATGTGCCGGTCGCTGCGGGAAAGCTGATGCAGCCGGAGTGCGAGGTGGGTATCGAGGCTCCGCGCGCCGGATCGCCAGTGTGGCCCGAGCAGTGCATCGATCCGCGCGACCCGCTGGCGTACCGTGTTTTCGTGAACGTGGAGTCGTTGGGCGCAGGCCGAGACTCGCTGGTTCTCGTCTAGGAAGTTGAGGGCCGTCTCCACGTAGTTCGTTCCTCGGCTCTCATCATGGTCGAGGAGCGGGCCGATCGCATAGCGGATGATTCGCGCGGTGACACCGGTCATGTCGCCGCTGATGACGAGCGCTGCCATGCCGAGCATGGCCTGCGTACAGGGCTCACCCCGCCTGCCAAGCGCGAGTGCGGTCGACAGCACGGTAGCCGCGCTATCGTGCGCCGGTGGAAGCGCGGCGAGACCCGGGCCTCCGGCGAGTTCAGGGATCGTTACAAGCTCGGCCGCGACGGTTCCGTTCGCTCCCCGCAAAGCCAGCTGGCGCGCCCACTCGATAGCCAGAGGCTCGGCAGCGGACGCGTTGACGACCGCCACAACCTGATCACGCCGCACGGCAACGATTCCCCGGCTCTGCGATAGCGGTTCTAGGATGTCGTGAACGCGCCGCACGGATGCGGCTACCGGCTCGATGATCACGACAACCATGTCGGCACTGGTATTGAGCCCCAGTGCGCGCACGCGGCGGACGAGAGAAGGATGCTCATCCGCCGATCTGCCGATAAGCAGTGCATCGAGCACATCGGCCCGTTCTCGAGCCTCCTCAACTTCCAGAGTGCGCCGAGAGGTAAGAAGCGCGCCGAAGGCGAGTGCCGCTCGCTGCAGCACGAGCAACTGAACAGGATTGTTCAGTTGCCCGTACACGCCGACCGCACCCAAAAGCTGCTCACCGACGACCGCGGGCACGAGAGACACCACATTCGTGCGGTCCCCATCCGGGATCGTGATGGCGGTCGCCTTTGTGAGACTCCGGGCCAGTTGTGTCTCCAGATCCTCGGGCGCATAGCGGAGGCGACGCCTGTCGAGCAACAGCGTCACGGGGTCAGCGGCGACGGCCACCGCTGTAGTGCCCAGAATGTCGCTGAGCGCAGACTCGAAGCACTCTGTGGTGCTGCCCGCCGCGAGGACGGCCAGAAGGCGGGCATCCGCCTCCTGCAATTCACTGAGCTGGGTGAGCTGTCGCCCGGCGTCGGTGAGCGCAAGTTTTAGATGCGCCACCTCGAACGCGACGGCAGCGCACGTTACTAGTGACTCAACGGCACCCATCTCTTGCTGGTCAAAAATACGGACGCGGCGGTCAACGACGATCAGCCATCCCCTCAGTTCATCGCCTACCCGTACCGGCAACCCGAGGATGCTCAGGAGGCCATCAGACAAGTGGTCCCCAAACTCGACGAGACTGACACCACGCGGCAGCAGATTATTACCAGTTGTCTGAAAGGGCCTGTCCGCGACTAGACCCGGCAGGGGAGTCTCCAACGGGAGCCGAAGATCGCGGTACGCCGTGGGCGATACGCCGTCGGTCGCGCAGACGGATGTGAGCCCACCGCCCTCTTCTGCAAGGCTCACGAGGGCGTGGTCGGCATCGAGTTGCAAGCGAGCCAATCTCGCGAGCAAAGTCGCAGCTTCGCCGATGTCATGGGCAGCCACAAGCTGGCGCATCGCATCTGAGAGTGCCTTGTGAAAACGCAAAAGGATCGACTCATCATCATCCATATATAGGAAAGTTACAGTCCTCCGATCAAACAGTATGGATTTCTATGTACCGCCCGACTCGATCGGTGCCCCAGACTAGTCCCCATCCGGTCGCGGTCCTTTAATCCGCGACTTCGCCCGGCTAGGAGACTCGGATGAATCAGCAGCAAACTGTTCTCGACGCGGTGATCGTGGGATCGGGGTTTGGTGGGCTCGGCGCGGCCGCGCAACTCACGCGAGCCGGTCTTGGCGATTTCGTCATTTTGGAGCGCTCAAGTGCCCTCGGCGGAGTCTGGCGGGACAACAGCTACCCCGGGGCAGCATGTGATACGCAGTCCGTCATCTACTGCTACACGTATTTCCCACACCTCTCCGTCACCAAGCTCTATAGCGACCGGACTGAGCTTCTGAGTTATCTCGGAGGACTCGCCGACGCGCACGGGCTGCACGACCACATCCGATTCCACTCCGAGGTGACGCGCGCCGTGTGGAAAGAAGAGGAGGCGTTGTGGGAGATCACAACTGATTCTGGCGATCGCTACCAGGCGCGCGCCTTCGTGCCCGCCTGGGGTCAACTCGGCGTGCCGAATATCCCCGAAACGCCGGGGATCGACTCCTTCGCGGGACACATGTTCCATTCCGCCCGCTGGAAACAGCATATCGATCTAACCGGGCTGCGAGTGGCCAGCATCGGCAACGCCGCGAGCGCCGTCCAGTATGTGCCGGAGGTTGCGAAGGAGGCCGCGCAATTGACGGTCTTCCAGCGAAGCGCTAACTATCTCTTCCCGCGCGGCCAGGAAATCTTCAGTGACGCTCGGCGCTCCGAGTTTCAGCGAGACCCCAGCACGTTCGAAGCGTTGCGCTCCGAAATCCACACTCTCCGGGAGGCCGGATTTCAACGGGTGAGGCATGCGACTGCGGCCCAAGCCACCGGCGTCGCAGAGGCACTCGCACACTTGGAGGCGCAGATTCCTGATCCGGATCTGCGAGCAAAGCTCACCCCAGACTACGAGTTCGGCTGCAAGCGCGTTCTGCGCAGCGATGACTACTATCCGGCACTTATGCGTGAGAACGTCGAGCTCGTCACGGAGGGGATCGCGGAAATTACCGCGGAGGGCATTCGCACCATCGATGGCTTCATGCGCGAATTCGACGTGATCATCTTCGGCACCGGTTTCCGCAGCCAGGCTTTTCAGGCGGGCATGCAAATCGTCGGGAACGATGGCGTCACCCTGAACGAGCGCTGGGGTGACGCACCCGAAGCCTATCTCGGCTTGTGTGTGGACGGCTTCCCGAACATGTTCCTCGTCTACGGCCCAAATACGAATCTGAACCACAACTCCGTGGTGACGATGATGGAGGTCCAACACGAGTTCATCGTCGACGCAGTATGCCGCTTGCGCGCATCTCGACCGCTGGTCCTGGATGTACGCTCCGAGACCGTCGCCGAATACAACGACTTTGTCCAGACCCAGCTTCAACTGTCGGCCTACACCTCCGACTGCTCGTCCTGGTACAAGAATGCCGCGGGTCGGGTCGTCAATAATTGGTACGGGACCGTCGAGGAGTACCGACAGGCTGTCGCCGCCATCAACCCGACAGACTTCGGGCTCAACTCTTGGGAGAACCACCACCGCGAACCTGTGACCGCATGATCCCGCTCGAAGCCATTGCAGCTGACGCGCGGGAGTCGATTCGGATCTTCCGCGAGGCCCGGCAGGTGTCCCTTCAAGACGCCGGACCCGCCGAGGCTCGGGACACCTATGCTGCAACGTGTAGGGCGAGCGGTCCTCCCGACGATGGAAGCGTCCGCACCCGCGACGTCCTCGTCGCCGACATCCCTTGTCGCGTTTACCTGCTCGAGAATGACAGAGCCTCCGCACCAAGACCGGCCGTTCTTTTCCTGCACGGGGGAGGTTGGGTGATCGGTGATCTGGAGACACATGACCTGCTCTGCCGCGCACTCACTCGGGCCACCGGTGCTCGTATTCTCGCGGTGGACTATCGGCGCGCGCCGGAGCACAGGTTTCCCGCAGCGCACGACGATGCCTGTGCTGTGGCACGGACAATACTTAGTGGCGACTGCGGTCTACTCGATCCGGCTCGGGTGGTCGTGATGGGTGACAGCGCCGGCGGCAACCTCGCGGCCTGGGTCGCGGCCGAGTCCGCGCACGACCGCTTCGCGCACCGATTCGTCGGCCAGGTGCTCCTCTACCCCGTCGTTGACCTCATCGGTCCGCGCCCGTCGTACCAGCGGATCACCGAGGGGTTCCCACTGACCTCGGCCACCATGCGTTGGTTCGCTAAGAGCTACGCGCCGCAGTGCGAGATGTGGACCGATCCGAGACTGAGCCCCCTCCTTTACACCACAGTCGCGCAGGCGCCTGCATTTCTACTCACCGTTGGATTGGACCCTCTCGCCGACGAAGGCATCGCCTATGCGTCGGCGCTGGCATCTGCCGGCACCGCGATCGAGCACATTCATCTTCCTCGCCATAGCCATGGGCTGGCGACGGCGGCAGGCCGGATCCCGACCGGGCAGCGAGTTATTGGCCAGGCGGCCGCGTTCGTTCGCCGTTTAATTGGAGAACGCGCCGTTCATGATCGCTGACAATCGAGGCGAGGAAGCCGACGGGATCGGCCGCCACATCCCGGCGTGAAGCGAGACTCGACAGCGGCAACCGTCGCCGCGTCCGTGGTGTCAGCTGCACGGACTCGCATCTTTCCCTCGCCTCCCGTATCGACATCGGCACGTCGCGGTGGGGAATGGCGGTTCCTCGCGAGTGATGCGCTGCACTGAGCGAGTCGACGCATGATCGACTTGCCCTTGCCGACATTCTCGTCGTGACCAAGTATACGACGCGTCAGATCGCGGCGCCTTCCGTACTGATCTCATGTTCCAATCTTGATCTATATTTGTAACTGCGTTCCACTTTGCAGATCACTCTGCCACTACAGGAAGGAGGTCGGATGAACAACGCAGTCTCGGCCAATCCGCCACGACTCCGTCTCGACCAAGAGGAGATCCGCGCGCTCGTCGGCGCGGAGTTGGTCGACCGGCGGGACCAGGACACGTTCGACGTGACCAATCCTGCGACGGGTGACGTGCTCGCCGTTGTTCCCAACTTGGGTGCGGCAGCGACGGAGGCTGCGATCTCCGCCGCAGCGGCAGCACAGCGGGAATGGGCCTCACGGCCCACCCTGGAGCGCTCTGCAGTACTTCGAAGCTGGGCAGAACTCATCCGGCACAACAGGGACGCACTTGCACGCCTCCTGGTGATGGAGCAGGGCAAACCGCTCTCGGAGGCACGCGCAGAACTCGATTACTCGGCGTCGTTTGTGGACTGGTTCGCCGAGGAGGCGCGGCGCCCGCACGGGCAGACGATCCCCACCGGCCTCCCGAATACACGGATGTCGACGATTCGCCAGCCGATCGGTGTCGGCGCGTGCATCACCCCTTGGAACTTCCCCGCGTCGATGATCGCCCGGAAGGCGGCTCCGGCGCTTGCGGCAGGATGCGCGGTCGTCATCAAGCCGTCGGAGTTCACGCCACTCATCGCCCTAGCGCTGATTCGACTCGCCTATAAGGCGGGGATTCCTGCGGGAGTCGCGACCGTTGTCACGGGAGATCGCGCGGCATCCGATGAGATCGGGAGGGTGCTGACTCAGAATCCCTTCGTGCGCAAAATCAGCTTCACCGGCTCAACCGTTGTCGGGAGCCGTCTCATGGCGCGAGCTGCGGAGAACATCAAGAGCGTGGCGCTCGAACTCGGGGGAAATGCACCTTTCATCGTCTTTGCCGACGCGGATCTCGATCTCGCCGTCGACGGTGCCGTAACGGCGAAATTCCGCAACGGCGGCCAGGCTTGTATCGCCGCGAACCGCATCCTCGTGCACCGCGCTATACACGACCGATTCGTCGCGCGACTTTCCGAGGAGATCTCCCGCCTCGTCCTGGGGAATGGACTGGACGACGGCACCACGATCGGCCCGTTGATTAACACCGCTGCAGTCGAAAAAGTTCACCGCCATGTGGAGGATGCCGTGCGGCGTGGTGCCAAACTTGTCGCCGGGGGTGAGCGATCGGCTCTCGGAGCCAATTTCTATCCCCCGACCCTTCTCCTCGACGTTCCGGCCGACGCCGAACTATGCCACGAGGAGACATTCGGACCGGTGGCCGCGATACAGCGTTTCGACACGGAGGATGAAGCGCTCGCGCTCGCGAACGCCACACCGTACGGTCTCGCCGGCTACGTCTTTACCTCGGACGCGGACCGAGTGATCCGCGTCTCGGAAGGGCTCGATACGGGCCTCGTGGCGGTGAATGTCGGGATTTTCACCACACCGGTCGCACCATTCGGCGGCGTGAAACAGTCCGGCATCGGACGTGAGGGTGGCGCGGAAGGCTTGCACGATTGGCAAGAGGTCAAGTACATCTGTCAAGGCGTGTTGCCAGCGTGAACAAGACCAATTATCCGAGGCGGGGATCATCGTTTCCTGCCAGGCTTCGAACCCTGGCAGGAGGTCGTTGACGCGCTGAGGGCCTCAGAGCCGACGATCGCAGTTGGCTCAGCGGGCTGGCCGGAGGTCAGGAAGCCGTCGTGATCAGCTGAGAAGGACCCCCCAGGGCGGCACTTATCTCGAGTGCCGCCCTGACCACTCGATCGCGCAGCATCGGAAAGGCATCATCCGTGAAACGGTGAGACGGCAGCAGAATACCCACACTCGCGATCACAGCCCCCGTACTATCGCGAATCGGAGCGGCGAGACCACATACGCCTTCGCGATAAGTCTCTCGGTTCACAGCGAAGCCGTTCTGCCGCACCTCTGCTAGCAGCGACAGCACCTCCTGGCCAGTCTTCGGCGACCTGGGGGTGTACGCAGGTAGCGGTCGCGCCAGCTGTGCCTTGATCTCCGCCTGTGTTTGGAATGCCAAGAGCGCCCGTCCGGTCGCGACAACGCTCGCCGGAGCCCGGTTCCCCAGGTCGGATCGCGCGATCACGTGCTGGGTGCTTTCAAGCTTGTCGACGTAGACGACGTCGCCCTCGTCATAAATGGCGAGATGCACCGCCTCTCCAAGGTCCTCGTTCAGCGACTCGAGGTAGGGGCGCGCAAACGGTCGGACGTCGAACGACTGTGCCCAGCGAGTTCCGAGCTCAAAGCACTTGATGCCGAGGACGTAACCCGAGTCGACTGCTTGACCGACGTATCCACGCCTCTTCAAAACCGTCAACAGCCGGTGGACCGTCGCTTTGGACTGTTGGAGCTTCGCCGCGACCTCGGACAACCCGAGCGGCCGCCCGTCCGCAGCCGCCAGCAACTCGAGTACGTCGAGCGTTCGCTCCACCTGCACACCCTGCCCGCTACCGAGCCGCTCCTCCTCAGGGTGCTGCGACATTTGATCCATCCTGGGATTCTATTCGATTCGACGGTTCGTCATTGAGTTCGGGTATTAAACCCCCACCGAACGTGGGAGGGGTCGCGAAGTAATGGTTCCGAAGGATAGAATAACTGGTCCTGCGGTTCACCCAATGACCCACAGCTGGAGTCAGATTCCAGTTTCAGGGCAATCCGGCGATCGGACCGCCGTGCGTCCATCCCCACATCTGTTCCGGCCTGGGATATGCCCCGGTGGTGACTCTTGCGCGATGCTCGATCGAGGTCGGCAGAGATGAAGGCGGCGCCGACCATCTCGGCGCAAGGTGCAGCGTTTTTCGGTCCAACCATCACATGCATACCCGCGGGCGTGCGGGCAAACTGTTCAACGCAGCGCTTGCCCTCGCCCTCGGATCCCCGCTTTATGAACTGAAGGCACCGGTTGCAAGTCGGGGCACCTTCCACCCGCAGGGAAATGAACTGAGGTGCAATTTGTGAATCAGTATGGACCGATGGTCCATTCTTGTCTACGGTAAGGCGGCGGATGTTGCCGGAGCGAACATGCCTTGGCCCGCACGATGTCAAAGGAGAACGATGAGCACCTCTGCCCAGGACTACGTGGACGAGATGGTACGTAAACGCGGCTACGTGCTGGAGTATCACAAGAAGATGGCAAAGGCGGATTTCCCCGTCCTGAAAGCCATGAACGATATCGTCGGCGCCGCTTATTTAAAGGACCGGCTCCTGGACCGCAAGACCAAGGAGCTCATCTTCATCGCGAGTCTCACTGTCATGCGAGCTTCGAAGGGGCACATCCAAAGTCACATCAGAGTTGCGCTCGACCTCGGCGTGAGCGCTCAGGAAATCCTCGAAGCTATCGAGATCTCGATCCCCGAGGCCGGGATTGTGGCGTTCCAGACAGGCTTTGACGCCTGGCAGGAAGTCGTCGGAGTCGAGGGCCTCGAACCCACCGTCACCGCACACCAAGGCGGACGGGGTTCAAACGGCTAGCGGTTCCTACCCAAAGGGACGCCTGGGCCGGCGCTTTCTGTCGCCCCTCTCAGGAATCGGCAGAAATGCGCCGCGTCGAGGTGATCAAGATCGAGGGCCCACCCAACGCCGCGCTGATCTCCACCGCGGTACGCGTGACAGCTTCGCGGTACTCGGCTCGACCTTCCACGAATCGATATACAGGGACGATCACGCCGACCGAGGCAATCACACCACCGGTGCTGTCTCTGATCGGAGCTGCCAGCCCGCAGATACCGTCGCGATACGTCTGCTCATTGACCGCGTACCCATTCGCTCGCACCTCGTCGAGTACCGCGGCCGCCTCATCTCTGTTCGATGGCGTGAACGGCGTGTACTTCGGCATCGGTCTATCCAGCTGGGTCTCCAACTCACCCACCGGCTGGAACGCCAACAAGGCGCGGCCGGTGGCTACCACGGTCGCAGGAGCCCGCCGACTGGGGTCTGGTCGGGCGATGACAAGCTTCGGGCTTTCGATCTTGTCGACGTAGACTGCGTCACCGTGGTCGTAGATGGCTAACTGGACCGTCTCTGCCAGCTCAGCGTTCAGCTTCTCGAGGAACGGTCTGGCGAAAGTTCGAAGATTAAAACGACGACTCCAATGCTCGCCCATCTCAAAGCACTTCAGCCCGAGCGTGTAACCCGACCGCTCGTCTTGGTCCACATAGCCACGTTGACGCAACACCAAAAGCATCCGATGCACCGTGGCCTTGGGCAGCCCTAAACCGGCAGTAATCTCGGTGAGCTTGGGGTTAACGTCGTCCTGCTTTGCCACCCACTCCAAGACATCTAGCGCCTTATCCACCTGACCGCCCGCGCGGTCCTCCCCCGAGTTGGTTGACTGGTCCATTACTTCAGCCTAGATGAGATTCTCCTGAGCGCAGCTCAGTTTGTACGTCAAATGCATATCTATCGGCCAGTATTGGATCTATGGACCGAACTTACTTTGACAATGGACCGTCGGTCCATATATAACCTAGTCATGACCCGTTCGAATCGTGCAGCAACCGGCGACGTGTGTCGGTGGTCCCAAACGCAGACGCGCTTCACCGGTGGTGTTCCCCGGATCGCCTATCGCGCCGCCATGCACCCGGTCAGTGGAGACACCTCGCCCAACCCGCCGTTGGTCCTTCTGCACAGCCTGGCCGTCGATCAGTCGACGTGGGCGCCCGTCGCCGAGATTCTCGATCGTGACCACAGGGTGATCACCATCGACACTCGTGGCCATGGCGACTCCGCAAGCGCGGGGTCCGCCGGACCTGCCGAGTGGTCCGCCGACATCATTTCGGTCCTCGATGCCCTAGAGATCGATAAAGCACTTTTAGTCGGCGTCTCCATGGGAGGCATACAGGCCGTGGCCGCGGCCGCGGCCGCGGCCGAGCGAGTCACCGGGATCGTGGTGGCAGATAGCTTTGCTGCGCTTCCCGCCAAGATCTCCGCTGCGCGCATCGCCGGACTGAGCGAGTACGCGGCGACTCATCCGATGGATCAGGTCGCGGACAAGTACGTGGACGACACCTTCGTGGCTGCGCACGCCGATGCCCGCGGCCGCGAGCTGGTACGTCGCAGCATATCTGCGATGGGGCATGGCGACTATCTCTGTGCAGTCGCAGCTTGCTTCGGTGCCGACATCCGGGCGGAACTGGCCAATGTTGTCGTACCAGCGTTGGTGCTTTGGGGGGAACTGGACCAGAAGACCCCCAGAGCCCTGTCTGAAGCCATCGCTACGGGAATACCGGAGGCCCATCTGAAGGTCGTCCCCGGCGCAGCCCATCTATCACATCTCGATCAACCGGAAGTCTTTGCGTCGTTGGTCAGTGAATTCGCCGCGCGGGTCTGACCATCGCCAACTATCAATGTGCGGGCTACGCGTCCCACTTGAGATTTCCGACGCACATTTAAATCAAGCCTAGGGAGCCGCAGAATGAGTCATAAACTTGACATCGCCATCATCGGAGCCGGGATGGGCGGTCTTGCCACCGCCGGCACTCTCGCCAAGGTCGGCATCGATTACACCGTTTACGAGCAGGCCAACAAGTTCACCCGGCTGGGCGCAGGTATCCAGGTCGGATGCAATGCGATGCAGGTGCTACGCGGGCTCGGTCTTGAGGAGCGGATGCGCCAGGAAGCGTTCTACCCGCGCTCCTGGAACAACAAGCATTGGCACACCGGTGAGGTCCGCTTCGATCAGATCTTCGGACCATCTGCGGAGGCTAAGTATGGCGCCCCATACCTACTGGCCCACCGCGGCGACCTTCACGCCGCGCTTGCCAGTGCCGTACCCGATCAGCACATCCACCTCGATCACAAAGTGGTCGGCATCGACGAACGCGGCGACTCGGTGATCCTGTCTTTTGCTGACGGCTCGACAGCCAAACACGACGCCGTCATCGCCGCCGACGGCGTGCACTCGAACATCAAGAACATTCTCTTCGGGGAAACCTCGGCAAACGACACTGGCCGAATCGCCTATCGCACCGTGTTCCCCGCGGACCTGCTCGGCGGCTACGAGATTGATGAGTGCACCAAATGGTGGGGAGAGGATCGCCACATCGTCATCTACTATGTCAAGCCCGACCGTAGCGAAGTCTACTTCGTCACCAGCCAGCCCGCCGAGCCCGACTTCACCGTCGAATCGTGGTCGGCCAAAGGCGATGTCGACACGCTTCGCAAGGCCTTCGAGGGTTTTCACCCCCAGGTCGAGCACGTCCTCGCAGTCACCCCAGAGGTCCACAAGTGGGCGCTGATCGATCGAGACCCCCTCGAGCAGTGGAGCGACGGAAATGTCACACTCCTCGGCGATGCATGCCATCCTATGACGCCCTACATGGCACAAGGCGCTGCGATGGCTATCGAGGACGCCGCAGTTGTTGCCCGACTACTCTCGGAGGTCGAGGATCGGCGCGAAATCAGCGCGGCATTCCGTCGATTCGAGGCAACCCGGAAAGATCGGACCTCCCGGGTTCAGCTGACTTCACGCACCAACACATGGCTAAAGGACCCCACCGACGTCGATTGGGTGTACTCCTACGACGCCTGGGCCACACCCCTCGCCGACCAGACCGTCCCGCACCCGGCCTGATACGGCCTGGGGTGAAACAAGAGTCAACCCGATGCGGAGAACTAGCCAGGTTCATTCCCCACTCCGAATGCCATCGCATTGTCTAGCCTGACTTGCACATGTTGAGAGTTTCCGGCATCGGCTGATGTTTGCTGCTGGTGGTGGCATCGATGGTCGGCGATCTGGGGCACTAATCGGCCGGTAGGATCGGCGGTTGTGGCCGCGTATATCCGCAAAGCTCGGACCGCGTCGGGAGCGACGGCGGTGCAGATCGCGACTAAGAACCGTGGCCGCCACAAAATTCGAGCACGTCGGTTCCGCCCACACCGACGGCGAGTTGGCGGCGTTGCTGCAGACCGCCCGAGAGAACTTGAGGGCCGGTCAGCAGAACTCGACCTCGGTCTCGACGGCGGTGATCGAGGGTCGGTGATCGTGGCGAAACGGTCCCGCTGGCTGATCGAGGCGAGATGGCGACGGTTGGGTTTCGACGTGATCGACGACGACGCGTTCTTCCAACTTGCCCTTGGCCGGATCGTCGAGCCGACATCGATGATCGACACGAGCCGTGTAGCCGACGAGATCGGCCTGACTTCAGCCCACCGCAACACCTTCGTCAACGTACTGAACGTTGCGCCACAGAAGATTACTGGGGCGAGGTAGCGACGAAGTGCTTCGAGTTCGCTGCGGCGACCGGTGGCCTGAGCTTGGTGCTCTATGACGTGACGACGCTGTTATGCCGACGTCTTATCTGGGGTAATGATCGTGAATTTGTGTGTCTACGCCGGTAGATCGTTTGCGTACGCGTCTGCAAGAGGAGCGTCAGGGTGCCTTGGTGTCGTGGAGGGCGCTTTGGGCGCCGAGGCGGCGACGTAGTTCGAGATTCTCGCCGTGTGCGGCCTCGAGCGCTTGCCTGAGAGCGTTGATCTCGTCACGGTGACGTCGTTTGAGTTCGGTGAGCTGGGCGGTGAGGGTGCGGACGACGCTGCTCGCAGAGTCGTCTCGGGTCGGGGCCGCTGCTGCCGGTGGTGGTGTGTTCTGTTGTTGGGCCCGAAGTTGTTGGACGCGTTGGCGGATCGGGGTGCAGCGGTAGAGGAAGTCCAGG